>C687J35174_10010646_pt1 | contig 11395 bp, 12 predicted proteins | sample RifCSPhighO2_01_FD_35174 | JGI IMG/M metagenome (IMG submission 35174) | reverse complement strand
AAGCGAGCCGCCTGGGGAGTACGATCGCAAGATTAAAACTCAAAGGAATTGACGGGGACCCGCACAACCAGTGGAGCATGTGGTTTAATTCGAGACGAACCGAAGGACCTTACCTGGACTTGACATCCCGATGACAGTCCTAGAAATAGGATCTTTTTAAGCAATTAAAACATCGGGACAGGTGTTGCATGGCTGTCGTCAGCTCGTGCCGTGGGGTGTTCCCTTCAGTGGGGTAACGAGCGCAACCCTCGCCGTATGTTAAATATCCATACGGGACCGCCCGAGTCATTCTCGGGAGGAAGGCGGGGACGACGTCAAGTCAGCATGGCCCTTATGTCCAGGGCTACACACATGCTACAATGAAGCCGACAATGGGTTGCCAAGTCGTAAGACGGAGCTAATCCCATCAAACGGCTTCTCAGTGGGGATTGAGGGCTGAAACTCGCCCTCATGAACGCGGAATTGGTAGTAATCGCGAATCAGCTAAGTCGCGGTGAATACGTTCTCGGGTCTTGTACACACCGCCTATAATATTTATATTTAGGAACAACGCGCCTTGCAGTCATATCCTCTAGTAGGTTAAAATCCTACCTCCGGTTAAATCGGGGTAGCCAAAAAAACAAAAAGCAGTCCTTATCGGGTAACTTGTGAGGGCAGAGGGCTTGAGGCAAACAGCAGGGATAATTTAATAAAGCTTGACGACTTTCGCCGGGCGGTCGGAAGGAAGTCAGTCAAAATAGCTTATTATTCATGTTGGGAACAGAGGGTATGATAACCGAGGGAGATCCTTATAAGATTGAGGTTAAAGCTTGTAAGGAAGTCAGCTTTTCCATATTAGGTAATTGACATTTTCGGGTTATATTTGTAATCTGAAATTAGTATTACCGAAGGGAAAAACGTAGTGTTAACGCCTGACTACATTGTAGGATTTACAGAAGGAGAAGGTTGCTTTCTTGTTAGTTTGAGAAAAGATAATAGAATTGAATTTCGATTTTTCATAGCTCAAGCAATCGGGAATAGACCTCTTCTGGAAGAATTAAAAAAGTTTTTCGTTGTAGGAAGTGTTTACCAAAAGTCGAATGTAAAAGGGAAATTGCCAGCATATGTATTTGAAATTTCAAAAAGAGATGACATTTACAGGGTGCTAATTCCATTTTTTCAAAAGTATAGACTTAAAGGAATTAAGGCAAAATCTTTTTCCATATTTGAGGAAATAGCAAGATTAGTTAAGGGTAGACAAGATAAAAGAAAACTAACTAGCGAAGAACTTGATTATATTACCTATTTAAGGTCAGGAATGAATAAACATTACGGCTCGCCCGGTGCGGGAAAGCCGCTCGCCGGGTGGGAACGCGCGATAACCTCAGTGAAGCGCAATCCGTCAAGTTAGTGAAGTTGGGAGCACCCGAACCCCGATTGAATCGGGGGAAGGTGAGACCAGCGACAAGAATTAAGTCGTGGATGCATTCTGCATTTGTTGCGACCTAGGGAAGTAATTCTCTAGACAAATTCGGCTGTATCGGTGAAGCCTACTTGAATTTCGGTTTATATTCGGTATAAACTGTATTCATATGGTAATACCGAGGGAACCCTTCGATAAAGCTCAGGGCTATAGCCACGAGCGAAGTCGAGTGGGACTCCGTAGAGACTACACGCCGACTCCGCAAATTACGAAGGCTTACTTACTTGGTCTTTTGCATGATGCCACCAGTCGAAAAAATGCTTATCGTATATCTACTAAGAGTAAATTGTTCGCCGAACTCATTCAGCAGGGAATAAAGGATCTTGGTAGAAAAGCTTGGATATATAAGGAAGGAAAAGATCGTAATCTTTGGATTATTGAATTTTCTAAATCTTTAATAAAAGATTTCCAAGTATCAAATAAAGAAGAAAAGTTAGACTACATACGAGGGTTTTTCGACGCAGAAGGTGGAATTGCCAAAAGCGAAAATGTCCGGTTTTATATTTACTTTTGCCAAAAAGACTTGAATGATCTTTTGGAAGTAAAGAATTATTTGAATTTAGTAAATATCAAAACTGGTATTGTTCACAATCCAAGCAAGAGGATAGATCCTAATTACTGGCGTTTCTTTGTAAGTTCAAAATCTTACAGAGATTTTGCTATTAAAATAGGATCACTACATCCTGAAAAGCTTAAGATATTGCGGATGAAGATATAGTCCATGCCCATCGAAAGATTGGGAATATACATGAACAAGGTATCCGTTCTGGAAGGAGCGGATGGATCACCTCCTTTCTAAGGAGTTCTCACGGAAGGCCCCATTAGATATTTTTATCTAACGGGGTGTGATTACACCCAGTTTTTAAGTTCGCCGTTAAACTGTATAAATAACGGGCTCCGCTTCTAGTCATATTTTGGATGTTAAAAAAATACCCGCTTTTTTAAGCGGGTATTTTGATGGCATGAAATAAGGTTAATTACTCAACCTCTTCCAATCCTAATGTAGTGCTGACAGTACCTTTTTCATCTTCTTTTAATGTTAAAATTGCTGTAGCGCTTCCGTTCAAAGGTACGGTTAAGAATAGTCGGATTTTGCTTTTATCTTCCAAGAATTCATAATCGTCATAAGAAGCCACAAACCCTTCGACGTAATCAAGGTTGGCTGCAGTTGTATAGTCATCGTTGTAAGTAGTATTTTTGGGATACAGTACGTAGAAGTACTCTGTATCTTTATCTACTACAGTAATTACAAACACATCCTTGTCATTTAGAAGTGGGAGTTTGCGATACTCTGCCTTAATTTTACTAACAGTACTTTTAAGTCCTTGAGCATCTGTTTGGTGTACCTCGATACCGCCGGATCGCCAACCTGCGGCCGCTACTCCGGTTTCTTTAAAATGAATTTTAATATTGTAGTTGTAATAGTCTGTTCTCCCATATTCAAAAAGCTTATTTGTATCGAGTTTTAACTCGTAAGTATACTTGCCATCCTCGTATCTATAACTTTCCGGGTTTTCGGAAAAATATAGTTTTTGCTTGAGATCTTTAATATCGTACCCAAGCACATTCATGGTGGTTCTAATGTTGTATATGTCCGAAGAAATACGGTTATCGCCTTCTGGCTTGAATCTCTCGGCAACAACATCTTTGAATAATGGATAAACAAATAGACCAAATATGAAAGAAACAGATAATACTACCGTGAGTATATAAGTGAGTATTAAGGTGGATGAAATGAAAAGTTGCAGATATTTGAATTTTTCTAATCTTTCCGTAAGGCGTTTTACCAAGCCAATATTTTTAAAACTTTTTTTGGCGGCAAAGAATGAATTAATGATTACAAAGAAGATAAAAGCTATATAGATAAAAGCACAAAGAACAAGGAATAAATCGATTCCGGTTCCGTGTTTGTCTGTGAAAACAAAGACTAGAACAAGAGTTATCATTGTGAAGAAGAGGAAGGAAAAAAGTTTGTACATTAATAATATATTAACACTATTTCCAGCAAACAGACCATTTTGATGTTTAGTTACCTCATATTAGAAAAGTATAAGCAAGATAGATTAAAAATTAATATTATCTAGATTGGGATTCGCAGACTATTCTTGATTTCTGCAATATATATAATTTGTCCTAGTACATAATTATTGATTATTTTTTGTGTATTTCTTGCTTCATAAATAGTACCTCCAGGATGATTCCCGCGTCCTCCATTTTTGACACAGATTTCTTCTCCCGGATATACCGTTGGAAATTCATCCCATGTTTCAAAAGTTTGTACTGAACCATCCCTATGGATAAGTTTAAACGGTCCTTCTAAATTGTCAGGATCTGTAAGATCTCTTATTACTTGCAAAGGCCATTCACCTTCATCGATTTTCTCACCTATCCAGCCTTCCGGACATTCGCTGGGAGGTATCGGGGAGGCTAAGATTGCGGTGGTTTCAGTCTCAGGTAGTGCTGGAACTTCAGTTTGAGAAGGAATAGCTTCTCCTGGTTTTGGTTCCGGTGGAGAATCGACTGGGGCTGTTTGAATCTTATCTCCAGCAAAGGTAAGGAAACAACAAGTAGTACCTACCACTACTCCAGCTACAATTACGGCTTCCTTATTCATTATGAGTTGTATTGTACTACAGGATACAAAATGAAGCGCACTCTTCAAAATACGAAATAAACTCATATTCTCAAGAATGCGGATGACTTGAAAAGTGGTGAGTTGTGGGTTGTGGGTGGTTGGTTGCAATTAAAATTGCAAAAAACTTACCTTCGAGTAGCCTTTACTCGAAAACCCTTTACTCATTTTTTTAAGTCTGCTTATTTATCTTTTTTGCCCGCCTATTGGCAAGCAAAATTTCAAAACAAGCGCCATCCGCCCTTTCTGTTCCCGAAGGAACGAAAGGTGGGGAGAGTTCCCCCTCAGCTCGGAAGCTGAAAACTCTCCCCGTAGCGGGTTTGTTGTACTGGGGCTAATCCCGAATAATAATCGGGAGTAGATCCCAATAACACTGGTGCGTAGAGTAAACCTGACCAAAGACTGGATCTTGGCTTTGAATCTCCAGCCCATAGTAGGCTATGCCTACCCACCAGTTTCCACCAGAATGTGGACGGTCGTTTGGATTGACATAACTTTCGTCCCATAGGCGGACGAAAGTAGGTTCTCCGGCGACATACCACACAGCGTAATCCGAATAGTAGGCATCATCGAAGTCATGGAACCAGGGGTAGGACCCCGTGCCCACAAGTAAAACTACCTCTGGGGTATTTCCAATGTCCTCGACTCCCACTATCTGCCAACCGAACCACTCGCAGTAGGAGACTACTGCTGCAACCACGTCACCTGGATTCGCTTGGATTTGAAGCTCAGTCGGTATTGGAAGGGGGGGTTCAGGCTCCTGGGCGATGCTGACCGGCGCAACCACAACCGATAGGGTAAACATTAACAAGCTAGTCAGGATCAAATGTAGAACAGATTTTTTGTGCATTTTGCACCTCCATTTAGATTTTTTCCTATGGGTTTTTGTCCCCTGAGCTGCGTTACCGCCAGCTCATACTTAACCGCCAGTAAAGACCCTTCTTTTTTGTCGGGTGCGCGGTAAGTAACAGGAATCCCTTAATAAGGGAGAGGTAAGGTTAAAAAAATTATTAACTTTACTTTTCCCTCATTAAGAGAAAATTATTTAACCCGCTTTTTTGTTAAAGTGCGATTTGGAAATATTATACTACAGGATATCATATTTAAGTTTTTTTGACATAAAAAAACGCGCTGGGTAGATAGACAAATAGAGGTTGGGGTGGGATTTGCAAATGAATGCAAAAAAATGGAATGAGTGCTAAAACTCAAACCCCACGACAACATATTCTTCTTCGACCTTACGCGAAAACTTTAGGCATTAGCCAAATTAACCGCGGATGGGTTAACCGGCGTGGCCGAAGTTTATCGCGAAAGCGCGTTTCATTCCCGCAGTGGCGGGGGAGTAAGGGGGTAGGGCACCCCGAGTCTTTTGAGGGACTGAAATGCCCTACCATACCGATTGATTTTTATTCGTCCCGTATAACGATTGGGACGAAAATTTCGAACTCCGTTTCTGGAGACGGGGTTCCGGTCGGAGTTGGAGTGAAGGTTGGGGGTGTGGTCGGAGTCAGCGTGGTGGTAGTTGGCGTTGGCGTCGGGGACGCGGTCGGGGTCGGTGATCCCGTTGGAGTGGGTGTGGGGGTTCCAGTTGGCGTCGAGGTCAACGTTGACGTGCCTGTAGGGGTAGGTGTTACGATAGGGGGCACGGAGCAATAAGTTGCCCAGTCGACCGTGAAGTTTTGAACCCACACGTTTGTAAGTTCGCCCAACTGCCAGAAGTCCTGATCATATAGATGCAGGAACTGATAACCGCGAGCGGCCAACTCGGATTGAAGCACCAGGCTCGGGTCGAATTTATCCAGCCAGTGGGTTCGGACTGCAGTCTGTTGGTTATCTCCGCAGAAGTGCTGGTAAAAGTTCCCCAGCCTTTCTGATTGGGATACTGCATCCCATCCTGCGCCGACATTGTCTGCCAGGTGGGCCGGATCGTCAGGATCCACTGGATCAGGGACGAACCAGTCCGTGGAGTACTGCCAGTCGTGCCAGTTGCCGGAGACGATCGCATCATTGAGTTCGGGGGGTAACTGCCAAAGCCCGAAGTCAACGTGCACGGTGTTACTGTTGATCTCCACGCTTACCTCAAGAGACAGAGTGGGAATCCAATCTTCTGGGAGAAGAGCTACAGTGTACGTGCCGTTTGGCACGTTGTAACACCAAGCTCCCCACTCGGAAGATACAGCTGTGCATACGACGTTCTCGGAGGTGTCTCGGACTTCGATCCAGAGTCCAGCGACGCCCGGTTCGGTATCGTTTACGCCGTCACCGTCGCCGTCGTCTATGATAAAGGCTTCAACCGTTCCCGTATTTTCCGTGTCCTGGCTGCCATCCAAAGGGCTGTCGCCCTGGCGGGATCCGACAGGACCCGTCTGCGCGTAGCCCATTGCTTGGGCGAAAAGAAGGCCCAAGATGATTGCCAGTAGGATACTGGCGAGGGAAAGAAGTAATCTTTTGTTCATGGCACGCCTCCTTTTGACGTGTCTTGAAAAATTGGGTTGAAGTTTTTCCACGACTATTTTTATAACTTGCCAGGCGTCACCCTGTTTCCAAGAACTACCCCGGAAAAACTCTTTGCTGCCAGTAAAGCTCTCGCCTTTTTTTGAGAGGCGCAGCAAATGATTTGCAAGTTCCCATTGATGAAGGGAACTTTGGATCCGAATCTGACTCGGTTTGAAAGTCAATTTATGATAATTGACTTTTTCTTATAAAGGGGTATTATAAATATAACTCCCCAGCGGAAGTCTTTGCGCTTCACAGCAGGGGATTTTTTTTGGTTTAACCTTTCGCGGGGAAGACCGACATAAATTCTTTTCTGTCTGTTTTTATATTCTCCTTAATCTGAACGTAAAATAGTTCTTTTTCTTTTGTGATTCCCGTAAAACGGTGAAACATTTCGATTTCTTTACTTGTGTTTATCATCGAGTCCGGTGCATTTCTGCATTTTTGAATTAGTTCGATAGCACAAGGCAGATATACAATCCTTATTCTTCTTTGTCTAGGCGATTTCTGATAAAGGTGTTTCCAAAAATAGGTGAAGAAAATTTTCTTTTTACCAAAATAAGCGCTTCTGATATAAAGTTGTCTTTTGGTTTTATGCATTAAAGCCTTAAAGAAATCTTGTGCAATTTTTACAACCTGTCGGTTATCAAACCCTCTTACATCTAACTTATCCGATTTTACGGGGAAAGGTTTCATTGATTTTAGTCTAACATTTATTTACTCCTTATTTCCAAAGTTCCCTCCACCATTGGGATATCAATCGGTAGATGTTAAAGTGCGATTGGGGATATTTTACCATATATGTTCATGCTATAGGATTCGTTTAATTTACAAATTTACATAATGTGAGAAAATAAGGGTATGGTTGAAGATTTGTTAACCGAAGAACAAAAAGTAACTACATTTAAGGAGATGCCTACTATAAGAGATAGGTTTGACTTTACGTTTGGAAGGATAGATGAAGTTTTGGCGGATGCGCTTGTTTGTCCTCAGGACTCGTCTTTTTCGGGAAAATCTCTTGAAGCAGAACTTCTACAAAATAAATATGGAAGTAATCCTTTTACTGAAGCAAGAGAAAGGTATCGTGAATATATTGATGGATTACAGAGAATTGGAGAAAAAGGAGTAAAAAATTTACCAATTGGTTTTGCACGAGCGACACAAGTCGGCGGAAATGATTTAGGTATAAGAAAGATAGTACACGTAAATGTTGATTCGGGAGTTGGTCAAACAACTGAAGTGTTACGGGAAGCAGTATCTCATTCATTACGTGAGGCGAGTTTGGATCCTGAGGTTAGAACAGTTGCTGTGCCGTTTATTGGTGAGATAACACCGGAATCTTTAAGAAAGTATATTCCAGCAATTGCAAGGGGAGTGCGACAACACTTTGAATTAACGCCTGATAGTGGAGTAGAGAAAGTTTTACTTGTAGTAAACGCAGATGATAACGAAGTCAATAGAACTCAAATTGAAGAAATATTGTCTTCGGTGAAATAACTTGCGGATGTTTATAGGAGAGGCTACTCCCCGGATTTCTCATATTGTGTTGCTATGTGACCTCCGCAGTTTATTACCATTATTGACTCATTCGGTCCTTTCTTGAATCGAAAAGCTTCGGAAAAAGGAACGGTTACCTCAAATGGATCAGATGGATCATTGCTAGTAGCTGTAAGGAGTCTTTCTCTCAGATCTAAACTGAAAACAAAAGCAAATCCATTACCTATATCAAAGCCGTAAACCGAACTTCCTCTCGTTAGTCCATCCGATTCACAGTCGGCTACAGTTAACTTGTCGTATTCCCATCGGACAGCGGCAGTCGGAGGGGGCTGTTCTGTAATAAGTCTTGTCGTTACTTGACATGAACTTGCGATCAATGTAACGACTAAAGCAACCTCTCCTGCAGCTTGGCTAAGAAACCGAGGATCCCAGGATTGAACATCATATATCAGTCCGCTTGGAGGGATTTCTCTGTCATATTGAAATTCGGCGGGAAAGCCTTTGGTAAACATAATGTCTTGTTCAAATTCTCTCATGGGTGGGTAATTATAACAGATTTTGAAGAAAGTCCAGCACTTTAAATAATAATTTGGAGCATTGAGGAATTGATACCCAAAAGTGTGGGGGTGAGAGCGCCTCCGCTTCCCTACAACAATCCGCAGGGCGGCGGAGTGCTTTAGAGGTTTTTTACCCTCAACCCCCACACTTTCGGATACCGAATTAGGTAGCTTACACATCTAACGTGGTAAGCCAGTTTAATTATAAATTAATTAAACCTGATATTGCTGAGTAAAATCTGACTTAAATTTTGACTTACCGAAGATTAAAGACAATTTGTTTTTACTTACAAATTACATCCTACAGCTTATTTCTAAATTGTCTTCACTTCTACGATAATCAAACAGTTCGGCCCGCTTTTGTTTTAATGCGCCCTTCGACAAGCTCAGGGTAAACCGAGTTGTCAAAGATTATTATTCTTCCGCATTGTTAGTCCTTAAACTTTTGCTTAAGAACTAAGTGGTGCGGGGGAGAAAGAAAATAGTAAGGAGGGGGAGATTTTTAATCGCAAATAAATGCAAAATAAAATTTATGATTCGAACGCAATGTTTGTTTTTGTGTTACAATTTTATTATGAAATTGTCCTTAAAACCCAACTTTTTTTTGACTCTCTCCGATTTATTTACTAATCTTTCTGCGGGCTGGTTTGGTGCAATTTTAATTCTTCCTGGAATTTGGACATCTTATGATTTGCAATCAAACCTGATACGTTTTACCGGTAGTTTGGTTTACGGAATTTCCTGTTTTTATTTCTCTTTTTATTTAAAAGAACTAGCCAATGGAAACTGATCTAGCTAAAATAATTACTGCTGCCCAAAATCTTTTTGGAATTTTCTTAATACTTTTTCTAATTTTCTTTATTTTTTATTTGCGCAAAGCTAAAAAAAATGGATAAAGTAACCTTTTACGATATAATCACAAGCCCTTTTGTAACTTTTGTTCTAATTCCCATTATCCTTGCTCTTATGTTTTTTGCATTCCACAAAGAACCTCCAAAAGGTAAAAGAAAATAACTCCCTTATATTTTAAAAGAGCAACGTAACGAGGCTTCGATCCTTCAGGATCGAAGCCTAATGAAATTTGTATTTTAACTTACGTTCCGCTTTCTCACTACTCAAAGTTTTGAGTAGTCAGTGAAGCGGAGGGAGAAAGAAAATAGTAAGGAGGGGGATTGCAAATAATTGCAAAATAAAATTTATGATTCGAACGCAATGTTCAAATCCCCATTCCTTTTCTCTTCGATCTCCCTAATCCGTAATGTTGTGTGGCGTATCGCCAACAAAGTTGCTAGGCAACCTTGAGGGCAAATTTGCCTCACTCAACGGATATTCCGCCTTCCACTTGTCAGAGAGAATTACTCTGAACTCCTGTTTGAGCCGAAGCCCAAAACAAGTGGGTGATTCAGATACCATCCGGTATCTGAATTTTTCGAGGCTGCCTGCTGCAAGAACAGCTTTATTCTTGCCTTAGATCTGCGTCGAGTTAGACTCGAAGCAGGCTATACCTCAATTAATTGGTTGAATTTATGGCTTCAGCTCCAAGCCCTCGAGATCAACGAACCCTTCGTCCATAGCCGCTTGGGCGTAGGTCGAAATCATGTTCAGGTCCATCGAGGCCGAGGTTGCGAGCGCGGTTTGGCTACCAGCCGTGGGATTGAAGTTCTCGAGCAGGAACTGCTCGATCTCCCAAGGATTGGTGCCGGGCCGCATTGTCAAACGGAAGGTGGTCGCGTTCTGTGTAGAGAGAGGGGAAACCGAAAGGTCCCCAACCCAGTAGCTGTCGCTGCAGGGGTAGAACTTTGCAACCGAATCCAGCCCATGGACGTCGCGGAAGCGCTCCACAGAAGACCAGTCGACGGGCCCTTCCACCAAACCAGCGAGGATTACAAACTCACCGGTAGGCGGGAGTTGATAGAAGCGATAGACAGCCTTCTGACCCGGTAGCTGGACGACCTCGGCGGGGTACGCGATGTTGCCCCATGCGAAGCTGAAGGGAACGTCTGCTTTCGCGTAGAAAACAGGACTAAAGCCGAGATCCCATTCCCAGGTCTGGTAGTCGAAGACAGGGTCGAACGGAGTGCTTGTGGTCCAGCTCATAGTGAGCTTGACATCCGGGTTTGTTGCGCCCGTAACGTCATAACCAGGTTCCTCACGGTACCTGACCGCATCACATACTGGACATGAAGGCACCAACCGATCGGGCCGAATTTGACAGCCGGGCTTGCTAACCCAGTCGCCGTCGACCATTACCCAGATCCTCATCCACACCAGTTTGTCTAGCGTGAACTCTGCCTTATGACCGCGCCGTCCTTCGTCGAAGATATTGCGTCCGGACCAGTCCGTCACTTTCCACGGTCCATCTGTTCCGCGATCGTCCCAAGAGAGCTGCACATGGTATTGTCCGCCTTGAGGCTGGACCTTGTAGTCAACCAATTTGCACATACTCTCATTTGGAGGTGGTGGAGGAGGTGGAGGGGCGGCTTCATCATCATTGGTGATGGTGCAGGTTTTGCTTTCTCCCGCCGCGACTGTGATGTTGCCATTTGCGTCGCAATCACCGCTGAAGGTTGCCGCATATCCGGGCTGATTGGTTTCGCTGACCACGTAGCTGTTGGGTTCCACCTTGTTGGCCACGCCGCTGGTGACGTTGGTGTCATTGATGAACAGGGGGAAGTCCGCGACTTCGAGAGACCCACCGTTATCGTTGATGACCACTTTCACTACGGTGATGAAGGCCGGAGCAGGTGGAGG
>C687J35174_10010645_pt1 | contig 11396 bp, 13 predicted proteins | sample RifCSPhighO2_01_FD_35174 | JGI IMG/M metagenome (IMG submission 35174) | reverse complement strand
TTGTTTATTAGATTATTTTGGTAAAGACTTCTTAATGTCGAAGTGTTTGACGAACCACGCACTTCAGTGCGTGGAACACTTCGAGCATCCAAAAGTCCAACACAGCACACGAAAGGACTTTTTGATTGTCATTGATGAAAGCCATCAAACAATCCCGCAATTGCATGGAATGTATAATGGAGACAGGCAAAGAAAACAAACCCTGATAGATTATGGTTTTAGACTTCCAAGTGCGTTAGACAACCGTCCATTAAAATTTGAAGAATTTGAGAAATACATGCAAAATCAAAGTGTTATTTTTGTAAGTGCAACTCCTGCTAAATATGAAAAAGAAAATTCAAAGCAAATAGTTGAACAGATTATTCGTCCAACTGGCCTTGTTGACCCAGTTGTTCAAGTTAGAGGAATAAAAAACCAGATGCCTGATTTAGTTAAAGAGATTCAAGAAGTAATTAAAAGAGGAGACCGAGTTTTAGTTACAGCTTTAACTAAAAAATTAGCAGAAGAAATTGCAGATTATTTTGCTTCCTTAGGCATTAAAACAAGATATCTGCATTCTGAAGTCAAGACATTAGAAAGAACAGAGATATTAAGACAATTAAGAGTTGGCAAATTTGATGTTTTAGTTGGAATTAATTTACTTAGGGAAGGAATTGACATACCTGAACTTGGACTTGTGGCAATCTTAGACGCCGATAAAGAAGGATTTTTAAGAGACCAGCAGAGTTTAATTCAGATTATTGGCAGAGCAGCTAGAAATCTAAATGCTAAAGTTATTTTATATGCAGATAAAATGACCGAATCAATTAAGAACGCCTTAAGCGAAACAGAAAGAAGACGAACAATTCAGCTTAATTATAACGAGAAGCATAATATCGAACCAAAAACAATAATCAAACCAATTGAAGAACAAACAATTATTGTCAAAGACACAAAACATATCCCAAGAAAAGAAAAAGAGAAATTAATTCCTCAATTAGAAAAAGAAATGCGTGCTGCTGCCGACGCCCTAGATTTTGAACTTGCCATAGCTCTGCGAGACCAATTGAAACTTCTTCAGAAAGAGTTGGGTGTGGAGAAGGACGAGGAGATTTAGCAGATTTCAATCTCATGAATCAATAATATCTAAAAAATGAGATCTTTCAATCTCTTTTCCCCAATCGCTATGCTCGTAATGTGTAATTGTAATTGAACTTTTTGCTCTGGATAAAGCAACATAAAATAATCTTAGTTCGCTATCTCTTTTTGTTTTTTCTAAATCAGTTATATAAAAAGGCAATGTTTTTTCATTGCATGAAGCTAAGAAAACATGTTCCCACTCTAAACCTTTAGCACTATGGATTGTACTAAGTGTAACTTTATCTTTGGTTTTTTCTCTTTTCTCTAATTCAATTAGACTATCTAAAAAACCCTTTATTCCTCCCTCTTGGGTGTAATCTTCGTTAAAAAGTTCTTCAAAGACAATTATGTTTTCCATCTTATCATCTAATTTATCTTGTTCGTCTTCATACTTATCTCTTAAATAATTCACATAACCAAAATTTTTTAGAAAGTCAATTAAATGATCTTTGCTAACATTATTAAATAACGATTTTAATCTATTAATTTCTCGCATTAAGTTAGAATTTAATTTTAGTTCTTCTGGATAATCTAATGCTTTTATATAAGAACAATTATATTTTTTAGCAATATCCTCAAAAATTTTAGCTTTTGCTTCACCAATACCATCTAAAAGCATCAATATCCTTTCAAAATCAATTCTAGAATGAGGATTAACTTTTAATCTAAGAAATGAAAGAATATCTTTAATCTCTTCTCTCTCAAAAAAATCTTTAGATTTTGAGAGATGACAAGGAATTTTATTCTTTCGCAAGGCCCTTTCTATAGATTTCCCAATTCTATTTGTCCTGAATAAAACTGCAATTTCCTCCAGAGCCACTTTTTTATCTAATAAAGATTTAATTTTTTCAACAATGAACTCAACTTCACTATCAAAATTATAAAATGGTTCAACTGATACCTGCCCATTATGTTCTTTAGTACAATTTAGTTGCTTATCAATCTTAAAACTCATAGAATCAATCACTTTATTTACTGCAGAAATAATTGTTTTTCCTGAACGATAATTATCTTTTAAGAAAACCCTATTGTGGTTTTCATTAAAGTCAAAAACAAGTTCATTAGATGACCCTCTCCATTCGTAGATATTCTGGCAATCATCCCCAATAAGACAGAGATTATTGGTTTGGAGAAGATTCAAAATTCTTATCTGAACAATATTCAAATCTTGTGCCTCATCAACCATTATCGCTTTAAATTGTTTAGAATATCTTTCCCTAAGCTCTTTATTGTTCTCAAAAAGTCTCAATGTTAAAAGCAAGATATCATCTAGATCTATTAAATTATCTTTTCTTAAATTTTCTTCATATTTTTTATATATTTTATTTACAGACCTCCTTAATCTTGGGTCTATTCTTATAATGTCGTCGTCTAAAACATCTTCTATAATTCCTTCTTGCTTTATATCGTCTAAACTCATCTCAGAAGAGAGTTTATCTGCCAAGATAGCACGATTTTTGAATTTACTTATCCACATTAAAAAATATTTTATATTATCATATTTTGTTTCTATCTTCTCGCTTAGTAAAATTCTTCTTATCAATTTTCTTTTATCAGAATCATCTATAATGCTAAACTCTTTAGTTGGGAGTATAAGAGAAGCATTATCTCTTAATATTTTTAGAAAAAGAGAATGCATTGTACCAACATATGGAGGTTGGGTACCTGTTCTTTTTAATATTTTTTTAACCATGTCTTTAGCCGCCTTATTAGTAAATGTAGTCATTAAAATCTCGCTTGGTTTGTATCCATGATTATTTATTAAGTTTGCATATCTTTCTACAATTGTTGTTGTTTTTCCTGTTCCTGCACTAGCTATAATAAGTAAATTGCCCTCAACAAAGTTAACTGCTTGGATTTGTTCTTTATTTAATTTTTTCTCTTTATCCAGCTTTTTCTCTTTGTCCATTAGAAGTCTATAATTTATCACCTTTCTTAAGTTTATGGAAAATTCTTAGGATTGCATGGGGGGAGAATTAAACAAACACACCAGGAACATTTACCACGAAGGTTCAAAAGATCGTGGATTTGCCAACATTTTCTTTTTATAATCTGGGCGTATATTTGATTTTTTTATGTTCAGAATATGTTTATTAAGCGCATCTTTGTAAATAAAATCTTTATCGAATAACAATTTTGCTCCTTCAATAACTTCAGGTATCTTTTTATCTAAATCTTCTGGATCCATACCTTTAATTTTTCCTTTATTAGAATATTTATTGAAACTTTTTTGTCCCCAGTAAGGATAGTTTCTATCATTGGGTAATACGCAATAAAATGGCAATCCATTGAAAACAGCAGTTACTTCTTCCCAATCTCCTCCCGATATTACAAGCCAGGGTGTTCCAACATGAGATACAAGCCAGCCAAAACCAGTATGTGGCGAAATAAAAATGTCGCATTGTTTAACTAATGCTAATTGATTCCAGAGCCCAATGTCATAACAGTCTATAACATTGTTAAATTGTTTAAGTAGATTGTTAATTTGTTTATTTGTATATGCTTGAGTATTCGTTCTGCCTTTTATTGATTTCTTGACTCCCGTTAGATAGATTTTAACATCAGGAAAAGTTCTATTAAGAGATTTTATTATTTTAATCCAAGAATTTATATGAGGATACATGCAATATCCTGCTGAACCTCCAAGCATGATGCAAATTTTCTTTCCTTTAGAATCATATTTTTTTACAAAATTTAAAGCAGTTTTTGGAAGATTTAATGTTACTTGGACACCCGGTTTATATTTTAGACTTTTAGGTAATTTACGAGTATAGAAAAGAATACCTTCTCCATTTTTAGCATGTAAAAATTTCTTAGAAAGTTTAAGATATTCAAGGAAAGCTTTTTCTAACCAATAAATTTTTGATCTTCCTTGGGTTTCTAAAATAATTCTATTCTCTGTAATAATATAATCCCATCTCTTAGGAATATTTTTGAAGAAGGAAGTATTTTCGCCTTTCGTTTGCATTTCTTTTGTAGCTTTTCTTGATGTTTCGATTGCATAAACTTTTTTTATCCAAAAGCAACTTTTTGCTAATTCAATAGGAGAACTACTATTTAATGCAATATGAACTTCTAAATTTTTATTAGCATCATAAAATCCTTTAGCATACTTTATTGCTTCCATCACATGTCCAACCGGATTGTAGTATACAAAATTTAAAAGTAATCTCTTTTTCATAATTTACTTAATAAAATCATTTATTTAAATGTCTGCTCGGCTTGCTTGCCGCGGTGAACAAACACGCCCGGACCATAAAATTTTTTACTAAACTTCCATTTCCTGTTTTATTATCCTTCTGCAATTTTCTTTCTTTTCAGAACCCCAGATTTTATCACATAGACTAGCATCCATTCTTGTTAAAGCCACGCCAAAATAACAGCGATCTTTACTTTCATATGCTAATATTTTCTCACAAATAACTTCATTACCTTCTGCAGCTGCAACATTAGAATAACATTCTTCTCGCCACCAATCTTGTTCGCTAATTCTGTCACAAATTATTAAATCTCTTTTGGCAGAAGCTACATTAGAATAACATGGTCCTTGTTTTTCAACATTAATCTTTTGACAGATTCTTTCATCTTTTTTTAAACCCGCAATCTTTGCATAACAATCAAAAATTCCAATTTCTTGAGACATTTTATCACAAACAGATAAATCTTCTTTTGCTAATGCCACCCAGAAGATGCAACTATCTTTAGAATAATTCTGAAGACTTTCACAAACAGATAAATCTTTTTTAACCGAAGCTAAACAATAATATTTTGATTCGGTTTTATTTATTCTTTCACAGATATGCCCATCGTCTTTAGATATTGCTGCATTTATATAACAATTTTCTTTCATTGAGGTATTAAAATTATCACAAATAGTCAGATTTGCCGTTATCACTGCGTTGCAAAAATCTTTTATTAAAAGATTTTTTATATTATTACAAATAATAAGATCCTTTTTATCAATGGCCATTTTTTCATAACATCTGTCTTTTTGAATTCCGATATTTGAAATTTTATTGCATTCGTCCGAATCTTGAACTTCCCGATTAACTAAAAAAAAGGTCAAAATGACTATAATTAATAATATCCCAAATACAATTAGTATAATCTTCAAATTACCTCTTTTATTTATTGATATTTTATTAGTTGTCATTGATTTCTTTAATTTAAACGTTATTATAGATTGCTACATTCGAAACGCACTCTTTCTTATCAGCTGAATTTAATATTTTTTCACAGATATTCACGTCATTGTTTGCTGCTGCAACACCGGAATAACATTTTTCAAGAGATAAACTTTCTTTGCTAATTTTTTCACAAATTTTGAAACTATTTTTCATTACTGCAGATAGCAAATAACATTCTTCTTTTATTTCTAGTTTTTCAATTTTTTCACAGATGCTTTCTTTATCACTAACTAATGCTACAGAAGAAATGCACATATCTTTATTATCCGAATCCGAAGTTTTATCACATATAGCAATATCTTTTTTTAAGATTGCAATATTTAGATAGCATTTGTCTTTAATTCCCAGACCGCTAATTTTCATACAAGCAGATTCACCAAGAGTTTCTGGTCCTATTTGACTATAACATTGATCTTTAAGTACCCCTAAATTATCGCAGAGACCAATATCTTTTTTTAAGATTGCAATATTTAGATAACATTGATCCTTATCCTCATCCGCAACGTAATCTCCTTTTATTAAATTACAAATATTTGTGTCCTCTTTAGATTCGGCGACCATCGAGTAACATCTATTTCTTTTTTCAGACTTTTGTGCTTTATTACAAATGTCTAAATCTTGTAAGACTACTGCAATACTACCATAACAATCCTCTTTGTCGGCAACCCACGATTTAGGTAACTGATCACAAAGGGCAATATCTTTTTTTGATTCTGCTACCGCAACATAACATCTAGCCATTGTATCTGTATCTAAAATTTGCATACAGATTTGAATATCTTTATTTTCGGTTGCGATTTTAATGTAACAATCATATTTTAAATATTTACTCTTAAATAAATCACAAATTTTTATATCTCCTTTAGCCATAGCGAGTCCAGAATAACACATTGATTTCAAATCAGAACTTAAATTTTCACATTTTTTATATCCATTCGCTAATTTTGCACAAAGGTTCTTTCTATCTTCAGACCAAGATAATCTTTTACATAAGTTAGAATCATTTTTTATTATTGCATTTTTTAAATAACAAAAGTCTACTTGTACAGAACTTAGGCTATACGAATATTGTGTTATTTTTAGATTATCGCACTCGGGTAAGCCATTTGAGATTAGGGCAGATGATTGTTTTTCTGTAATTTGTCTTGAAAAAAATAGAGTAATTACCGCTAAGAAGATTATAATTCCTCCCACCCATATCCAACCAAACCCCTTTTTTGTCATTTTACTGAATTATAGGTAAAAAAGATGTTATAAACTTATCTGGGGAAACACGCCCGGACCCGGAATCGAAATACAACTTCTTTTAGATAAAGAAGTTCTATGAGTCAAGAAAACTAAAAATCTCTGCTCGGCTTGCTCGCAGAATATCACAATCGGGTCCAAAAGTGGATTTACAATCCCCTAAACGCCCGGACCCGGAATCGAACCGGGATATCCGTGAGGAAACGAGTTCTCAAGACTCGCGCAGTACCATTGTGCCATCCGGGCATACCAAAGGCTATATTTGATGCCTTATAAATTTTTATAATTTATCCTGTTATGAAGAAAACTAAAGAAGCACAGCTAAAAATACATTGCAAGACTTATCTGTTAATTCAGTGTTTAACCGAATAGAGCGGACAAGCCTGCAGCGCTTTCAACATTCTTTTCTTCTTTCTTTTCTTCTTTCTTTTCTGCTACCGGTGCAGCAGGTGCTGCTGCTAAAGTGCTGGCATTTGCTAATTCAGCATCTATGTCGACGCCCTTTAAGCTGGCTACTAAGATTTTTATCTTTGCTTCATCTACTTGAACTCCTGTTGCAGAGATTACTTTTTTCAAGTGCTCTTCATCAACTGGCTTACCAAGTTTATGCAGCAAAAGCCCCGCATATATGTATTCCATTATTGTGCTTCCTCCTTATTGCTTTGATCATTGATTTTGTTTTGCATTGCCTTTTCTTGAAGTGCTGCTTTTCTTATAAGATGTGAAACTGTCTTATCAGTAATATAATTAAGATAAACTGCAAATCCGAGTGATTTTGAAATCGAGACCCTAAGAATTTCAAGTGCTGCTTTCTTATTGATTTTTATATTTGAATAGACCTTGCTGGATGTAGCATCATAAGCCGCTATTGGAATAAATCCAACTTTCATAGGAGTAATATTCAATTTCCCTAAAACTGCAGCAACGTTTGGTTTAATTGGCTCGCCTTTTTTTGCTACAACTGCGCCTTGTTTTATTGCTAATTTTCCGCCTTCGACTGCTACTTTTAATCCAACTCCAGATAGTTCTGAGATTGCTGGTCCTGGAACCAAATCTGTTGGCCCTGGTTCAATTGAAATATCTTCTGGAGCGATTTCTCCGGCTTTTGCTTTTGTTGGAGACTCATTTTCAATAAGTGTAGCAGAAAGTTCAAAAGCATCCTCTTTAGATAAAAATAAAGCAACATCTGCTGTTATATGCTCTTTAAGATTTTGAAGTGCGCCAATTTCCGTTGCAGCGATAGCCCTAAGAACGATTGTCTTTTTAGCAATTCTTATTTCTGCCTTTCCCCTTAGATTTTTCTTTATTTTATGAAATTGAGAACTAGGTAGATTTTTTGTAGAAGCAATTAGAATGGTATTACTATCTTTCATTTCTTGTGCTAATTTCAAAACAATCTTCTTTTTTTGGTCTATTGATTTTAATAAAACTTCCTGCATTATTCTGCCTCCACCTTTATCGGTTTTGTCATGGTAAGTTTTACCATTATCTTTTTTATATTTTCTTTTTTCTTAGGTAATGCGTTGACAATGCCGTCGTATATTGAATTAAAATTTTCTATTATCTCTTTGTCAGGCATATTTTCATTTCCAATGCCCACTTTAATACATGGCTCTTTGGCTCTTATTTTTATTGCTTTTGAAACCCTTTCAAGCAGTTCTTTTATTTCTGTATCTGTCTCTTGAGTGACTAATCCGAGTTGAGGGGTTGGCATTTTTCCTGTTGGGCCCAAAACTTTACCGAAAGTTGTAGCAACTAAAGGCATTAATGGTGCAGAAGCAATGAAGAAATCGTAGGAATCAACTAATTTTTTCATTTCTTTTTTATCTTTGAATTTGGCAAATTCTGGTTTTGTTACAACGTCAATAATGTTTGATTTTGAATTTAAGAAACCACAGACTTTCTTGTCCTTTATCTTATTTGGAATGTTGATAACAGCGTTGATGCTATCTCTTCTTAAATCGATTCCCTTTAGGCTTACGATAATATCTAATGTTTGCGAAAATTTTCTTTTCTTTTCTTTTCTAAGCTGTGTTATTGCTTCATTTATTTTCATTTTTATCTCCTACGTTATGACCTGCATCCATAGAACTTATGACGCAGATACGTAGTTCATGCGATAATAAATTGATATCTGGGGGGTTTTTAAGCTTTTGCATGAGAGGATACTGTAACATTATCGTCATCTACTCGTTTTTGCAAGGTATCTGATAAGATTCAGTAGTTTATTCCTCTTCAAGGGAAGAATTATCTCAGCTATTTCTGCAGGTGTTTTTCCTTTCAGTTCTTGATGAGGGTTTACAAAGTTATGTATTATTCTTCTCAAATCCATAAAACATTTTGCACCATCAAAACTTTTGAAGCTGCTTCTAATTGATTTTAGTCTATCTTTAGTTTTACCATTATATCTTTCAATATAATTATTGTTATGTTCAAGATTATATTTTTTACATGCAATTGGAACACCAAAATTCAATTTTGCAACCAATCTAAACAAACTATTAAAAGCACTTTTATAATTTGCAAATTTGTCGCAGACAAATTTGACTAATTTTCTTTTCTTAATTTTTTTATGCTTTTCTTTTTTGTATATTTCTAATATTTGTTTATAGCAGGTATCTTTTATTTGTTTCAGAAACTCATAGCATTTCTTTTTTGTTCGTTTCTCGACGAACAAATGAGCTAAAATAAATTTTGTTTTGCTATCTATTGCATTCAGATCATAATTATCTTTTCCCTTAACTTTAACATATTTTTCATCATAATGAATATTTCCTTTAATTATTGGGGTCACATTATTATTTATCGGATTTTAAAAAAAGACTATATTTTCTACACCAATATCCCACTCCCTGCCGAGTTACTTTTACTCCTTCATGTTGCCATAGATAATCTTGAACTTGAAATAAAGATAAGCCCTCATTATGTAAATGAATTGCTCGAACAATATCTTCTTTTTTGTATCTCATTTTTTCAAATCCGTCCCTTTTCATAAAAGTAAATTCACATTTATTACAGAAATAAAGTTGTTTTGTTCCAGACTTATTATATCTCTTGCCTCTTTTTATGATATTTTTATTCTTACATTTGGGACATTTCATATGTTTTCACCTCCTTAAAATCAGAAGAAAAACATACTATTTAAGCTTAACTCACGATAACTTTACAGTATCGCATGAGAGCAAGCATTTCTAAAGAGATCTAATGTTTTGCCCATCTCAGATTCAAGAGAATTAATATCTGCACAAATATTTCTGCTTATTTCTATTGAGGATTTTTTCAGGAGGATTTTTACAATTGGATTTTTACAAGAGGATTTTATTTTTGATTGAATATCTGAAATTTTGGTTTCAATTATAGATAATTTTGAGCAATCCCCTTTAGCCAAGGCTTCAAAATTCTCCTGTATTGACTTATCTTCTGCTGCAGAAATTAGACCTCTTATTTGATAAAATGTCAGAATACCCAACAGAACGATAATAAGAAAAATTATCAAAATAATTATTAAGGTTATCTTAATCCACTTTTTCATTTTAATAATTAGTAAAAAGAGTTTAAAAATGTCTTGTTTTTACGAATGTATCAACTAAAAATCCCAGTAATATTTAAAAAGGCAGAAAAATATCATATAAAAAAGATGACATCAAATAGAGATTTAAGAAAATATCAAGACGATCCTATTGTTTTAGATGCATTCAGTCGTATTGTCAGTGGGAAAAAAGGATATAAAGCTGTAATTGAAAGAAGAGAGGAGCCAAAAATATGTTCTTCTTGTAAAAAGAATCTTCTTGGAGAAGAGAAATTCTGCCCAGATTGCGGAACAAAGACTAATTTTGTTAAGAAATAAGCAGGTATAGAACATAGATGATACCACAAATACAATACGCTTATTATATTATAGGGTTAATGATAACTATCTGTAACTCGATATTATTTTTGAAATAAGTATAATCGATTGGCAGTAGATTTTTTAGTTCACGACAAATTTTATAGATACAGAAATAAGAGTCTGTTTAATTAAAAAGTCTGCTGAATACTTTCATTAAATCGCCAACAGCGAAACCCAAAACTCCGATGATAAGGATACCGAGGGCAGAAATTTTAGCAATCGATTTAAACTCATCCATTGTTGGTTTCTTAAGTACATGCCAGACCCTCTTTGACTGGAGTAGGAATGATTTTATTTTTGCTATCATAAATATCAAATATAATTTGAGTTTAAAAAACTATCTTCCGTAACCATTATCAACGAATGAGATGCCCAGTTCTCTTTCTAATTCGTCGGAATACTTTTCTGGGATTTCTGTTGATGAACCGATAATCTGCGCACTTTTAACACCTGTGACAATAAGCAATACTTTTATTGACTTTTCCATGTCTGGAGAGATTTGTGCGCCTGAGATTATTTTAGCGTCTGGTGCAATTTTATTTCCAATGATTTCCATAACTTGTTTATACTCATCTAAAGAGAAGTCATTTCCACCAATTATATTTACTAGTGCTCCTTTTGCCTGACTTATATCTACATCGAGCAGGGGATTGTTAATTGCCCTCTCTATTGCTTCCCTTGCCCTTTCTTTTGAATCTGATTCTCCAATTCCTATTAAAGATACGCCTCCATTTGACATAACTGCCTTTACGTCTGCAAAATCAAGATTAACTAAGCCCGCCTTTGTTATTAATTCTGTTATACCTTTAACAGAATTAGTTAGGATTTCATCAGCTACTTTGAATGCTGTATGGATTGGCAGTTCGGGAGCGATTTCCAAAAGTTTATCGTTGGGGATTACAATCAAGGTATCAACAATTGAGGCGAGTTTTTCTAATCCTCCCAGAGCATTTTCA
>C687J35174_10010643_pt1 | contig 11397 bp, 10 predicted proteins | sample RifCSPhighO2_01_FD_35174 | JGI IMG/M metagenome (IMG submission 35174) | reverse complement strand
CTTCCACTTGGCTATCAAGAAGAAAAAACTGATTTGCTCAAGATTGTGCTCAAAGATCCTGCCCAGACTCCAGTAATCAGGGACGAACTGAAAAGGCACAAATTCGTAGAAGAAATTTACGAAGCTGACATACTTTTCAAATACAGATTCATGGCAGACAGGGGGGTCTTTGGGATGAGGTGGGTTAAGGTTGAAGGTTCTCCAAGTTCAACTGTCACAGTCAGAACCGACAAATTTATTTCTGCCAAGAGTGTCACTACAATCGAAAATAATTCAAACGTCCCGCTAAGACACATGGGTCTCGACATAGAGGTAGTCCCAAGCACCGAGGTAGTTCCAAATGCTGTAAAGGATCCGATTGCCATAGTCAGCCTCTCATTCCTCCCCTCCTTTTCTAACGAAAACACGCTAGTACTTGTCGCCAAACCTTCCACGAAAAAAGAAGATGGTTCTCTTTTTTTCAAGAACGAGAAGGAAATGCTCGAGAAATTAGTGGAAATCATCGGCGATTACGATCCTGACGCGATTGTAGGTTACAACATAAACAATTTTGACATGCCGTATCTTCTCGAGAGATTAAAGCAGAACAAACTATCAAGAGTTCTCGGTCGTGACAGCGAGAAAATCGTGATGAGCAAAAAATTCGGGAACAAGACAAGGAACAACATTCTAGGAAGATTTGTCATCGATGTTTATGAATTGATAAAAGAATCTGCAGGCAAAGGCCTGCTGAGATTAAAAAGATACGGGCTCGGGGACGTTTCCAGAGAACTCATAGGTGAAGACAAGGTAGACATCGCGCACAGTGAAATTTCAAAGCATTGGAATGGAGACCTAAACATGCTGTCCAAATTGATTACCTATTCTAGAAAAGATGCAGAGTTAGTTCTAAAACTTCTGATACAGAAAGACATGATAGAAAAATTCATAGAGCTCTCCAAAGTCAGCGGCCTTTTGCTTCAGGATGTTTTAGATGGAGGCGAAGCAAACAGAGTCGAGAACGTTCTTTTGAGAGAGTTCAATCGACAAGAATTCGTCGTCCCGAACAAACCCGAAGGAAGCGTGATGGCTAAGAGAGATCAAGAAAGGGAATCCAAAGGACTGAAAGGTGCGCTCGTCCTTGATCCGGAAATCGGCCTTCACACAAAACCTGTCATTTATCTTGACTTCAGATCCATGTACCCTTCAATCTATGTCGCGTACAACATTTGCCCCACAACACTTCTTACAAAAGACTTACCATTAGATTCTTACAAAACATCGTTCGGGTCGAAATTCGTCACTCCCAAAATCAGAGAAGGAATAATCCCAAAAATTGTCAAGCAACTAATAACAGACAGAGATGAGATCAAAAAACAAATGAGAAAGGCAAAAAACGAAAAAGAAAGGAAGATGCTTGAGGCTAAACAGATTGCGATAAAATATGTCACAAATTCCTTTTACGGATACACTGGGTACGTCCGTGCTAGATTTTACGTACTCGACGTTGCCAGCGCAATCACCAGTTGTGGTCGTGAACTTATCCAGAAGACGAAGAATAAAGTCGAAGAGGACAAGAACTTCAAGGTGATTTACGGGGATACAGATTCTATAATGGTCAGGACACCAGCCTCTAATATTGACGATGCAATGAAGGTCGGTCTAGAGATAGAACAGAAGATAAATAAGGAGCTTGAAGGTGTAGTCCAGATGAAAATCGAAGGCATCTTCAAGAGCATTTTGATATTGGCCAAGAAAAGGTATGCCGGCCTTAGCAACGAGAAAGTAGACGGCGAGTGGCAAGAAAAGTTAGTCATGAAAGGAATCGAGACCGTGAGGAGAGATTGGTGTGACTTGGTCTCGAAAACACTTTACGACGTATTAGAAATAATTTTGAAAGAGCAGGATCCGAAGAAGGCTTTCAAGTATGTGAAAGGAATTTTAAGCAAACTTGAGAAGAACGAGATTCCACTCGAACAGCTTTTGATAACAAAAAGCATCTCCAAATCTTTGGGCGAATACAAAGGCATGCAGCCCCACATTGAACTTCTCAAGAAGATGAGGAAGAGAAGCCCTGCGACTGCTCCAGGTATAGGCGACAGGATAGGTTTTGTGATAGTAAAAGGTTTGCAGTTGATGTCAGACAGGGCTGAGGACCCGGAATATGTGAAGCAGAATCATCTTCACATAGACTCTAAATATTATGCAGAGAGCCAGATACTTCCGCCACTGGAGAGAGTCTTCGAGGCCATAGGAATAGATAAAACTGAGTTGCTTGGCCTCGGTAGGCAGACTCTTTTGAGAGACATGTTCAAGAACAGCATCAAAAAAGCACCTGAACCTGAGAGCCTCACAGATTATTCAGGTCTAATCTGCGGAAAATGTAACAAGACATATAGACGATCTCCTTTGGTTGGCAAGTGCTTCGATTGTGGTGGCGAACTGATGTTCTACTCAGGCGAAACAAAATCGAGGTTTGTCTCAGCATGAATTTTTTTGACATCGACTTAGAAATCCTGAAATTCATTAATCAACCATTCGTGCCTACCTTCAACTTCGCTTTCATTTTAACAATTTTTTCAGTTTACGGGTATCTTGCCTTTCTTCTTTTTTATTTTTTCAGAACGAAACAGAAAGACAAGATGTTCAGGATCCTAATAATTTCAGTCGTCGGGATACTTCTTGTGAACGCAATCAAATTTTCTGTGAACAGGCCAAGACCGTCCGCAGCCATAGAAGGCGTCAATCAAATCCTAATAAAATCTGATCCGTCATTTCCATCATCCCACACATTCATCGCCATCCTGTGTGCCTTCTTCACTCCAAAATCATTCTCGCGCTTCCTACGGATCCTTCTCAACTTCTATCTAGTAATCCTAATACCAATTGGTCTAGTTTACATAGGAGTACACTACCCATCAGATGTCCTAGTAGGAGGGCTTCTTGCTTTTCTCATTGTCAAATTCTTCAATGAGAAAAGGGCAAACTCTATCAAGTCTTCCCTGAAGTTAAAGTTTTGAAAAGCTGTTTCATTAACAACTCGTCTAAAAAGAATCCGGCAAGAAGGACGAATGCCATCCCTCTATATCCGATTATCCCAACCAATATGCTTCCTAGCATCACTATCCTAAAGAAATTCATCAAGCTCATTATCTTCTTGTAACCTACAACAATATGCTTGTGCTTTCCTTCCAACCCTTCGAAGTACACAAACAATGTCAGAGCAGAATATATTGACAGGAAACTTATTCCGATTAAAACAGGGTAGTCAATCAACAGCGTTATATTCAAATATTTTGTCATCGCGACTAGAAGTCCGACGCTGATTAGAATTTCTAACATAGCCATCACAAACATCAAAGAAACCACCTTGATCTTCTTCGTTTTTGAATACGTGTAACCTAGAACAATAAGAGTTGATAAAAATCCAACTCCCAAAGTTCCGTACAAGACAGTTTTATTTACAGTAGGTTCAGAGATGGTCTGCGATTCAAGTTTCAAATCTGCAGGCAGCGACCCAAACCTTAGCGAGGAATAAACCAACCTTCCTACTTTATACGCATCTTCGGATGTCTGTTGGATGCCGCTGATTGCAGTGATCTCATTCCCAATCAGTTCTACAGGAATTGCAAGCGAGCTCACTTCTTCGTCATCGATATAATAATTCAACCTTGCATTAAGAACCGTCCCACCACCAGGAACAAGAGTGCTTTCGGCCTTCCTAATCACTTTCGTGAGTCTTTCATTCACATCAGGAGCCACACTAATCTGAACGTAATAAAAGTATAAACCGCTTTTAGTGTCTTTCCTGACTATCACCTGCGAACTAGGATTAGTGACTGTATCTTCTCCTCCGTGCAAATCTGCTTCCACGTTAAGAGTCGGTCCAATCGTGTCCACAAAATGGAAAGTCACATTTGACAATTGGAATGGCTTGTCTGCTTTGAAATCTGTTCCATTTATCGAAATAGTTTCGTTCCCAGGTTTTACTATGTAGGCAATGTTGCCGACAATTATTTTTGCCGCACCCTGCTCAAGAGTGAAGCTCTCTATAACAGTTCCACGGAGCTTGCTTTGCCTGACAATGGAATTAATCTCATCTTCGAATGGCGTAGATATTTTTATATTACTTCCTGTTATCTCGACTCTTGTCTGGGGCAAATCATAGAAGTTTATCCTGTCTTGTATCACTTTTTTTATCTTCGCTAGCGTGGTCGAGTTTGAGTTATTTGCAGAATACACGAAACTCTTAGATTCTGATATGTCTGGTCCGAACATCAGTCCTCCTGAAGAAGATTCCTTTACTGTGAACCCCAAATTCCCATCGGATAAAGCTCTGCAACTGCCAGGTCCTCCGTTGACTACCATCGCAACATAATCCCCTGTTTTGACAGCCGATTCAGCAGATGAGAAGTCAGAACTGCTTCTTATGATTCTAGATTCAACACTTACTATTCTGTCCCCTATTTTCAGAGGCCCACAATCAGAGCTGCTATCGATTGAACCGACTGTAACAGATGAACTTCTTGTCAAGTACGAGCCGGCCAATGAATATCCGCTCAAAACTAAAAGCAAAATTAGAACAGATATCAGCGAGTAAGTTACAACTTTCATTTCGACACCGTTTTAATAAATATGCTTGAGGTTTTAGTTTAAATATATATGAAAGATGTCTCTGTGATAATCCCAATAAAGAACGAACCCTTCATCTCTACACTCGTAGGTCAGATTCACAGAACTCTTGTGTCTTACGATCACGAAGTCATTGTCGTCGATGAGAGTTCTCAGCCAGTTACGCTAAAAAATGCCAAAGTCATCAGACAAAAATCTCATGGTCTCGGCAATGCTTTCCTTGAAGGGCTTCGCGAATCAAAAGGCAGGTACATAGTCTTGATGGATGGAGATGGGCAGCATAGACCTCAGGACATTCCAAAACTGTTGTCCGCCCTTTCGTCTTACGATTTTGTCTTTGGCTCTAAATTGGTTGAAGGAGGGCGGGCGTTTTATTCTGAAGAACGTTTTTTTATTACAAAATTCTTAAGTAAGTTCGCCTCTCTCGTTCTGGATTTACCAATTAAAGACAACATGTCAGGTTTTTCAGCAATGAAAAGGCAAGCAATCTCCAGAATCCGTCTAAACCCACTCGGATATAAGATAAATTTAGAGGCGGCATACAAGTTGAAACAAAAAGGGTTCAAATTGGGAGAAGTGCCGATAGTTTTTTTGAGAAGGCAAAAAGGCAGGGCAAAAATCGGTTTTAACCTCGAAGGTATTTCAGAGATGTTCAGAATCTTCAGGTTGATAATTGAATTGAAGCTTGGTTTGAGATAATGAAAGTTTCCATATTAGGAATGGGAAGAGTAGGCAGTAGTCTAGGTTATCTGCTTGCTGGAGAGAAAAACATAGACGAATTAGTTTTTGTCGACGAAATCAAAGGACTTTCAGAAGGAATTTCTCGCGACATATCAAATGCCTATCCTGAAGCCAGCCTGAAAATAGTCTCTGGTGACATTTCTTCTGCAAATAACTCAGACATCCTTGTGATAGCTGCCAGCGCCCCTACCGACCCCAAGATAACAATCAGGATGGAATTGCTCGGTGCGAACAAGCCTGTCATCGAAAAAATCTTTTCGAATGTGAGGCTGAAAAAATCTACAGTCGTAATCATGGTTACAAATCCTGTAGAACCTTTAGTTTACCACTCTTTGAAAATTTCAAGGATTGACCCAGAAAAGATTATAGGATTTGGCAATTCCTTAGACACTGCCAGACTCAAGTCGATCCTGTCTAAAAAAACTCGAGTTCCATCAAATAGGATTGACATTACAGTTTTAGGCGAACACGGAGAGAACATGCTCCCTGTTTTCAGTTCAGCTAGAATAGACGGAAAACCATTTGAATTGTTCAACCTAAATGCAGAGAAACTTACTGATTCCTTGAAGGAAGAAGGTCGAAAGATTAGGCATCTCACTGGAGGTGTAAGGTTCGGCGCTGCCAGACACCTTTCCAATCTTATTCAATCCATAATCAAAGACAGGAATAAAATAATTCCAGTCTCTTCCTATGTAAAAAGTAACGATTACTATGGCGTTGACGATGTTTGCATCAGCCTCCCGTCTAAAATTTCGTCATCCGGTATTTCCGAAATAGTTGAAATTCCTATTAGCGATGAAGAAAAACAAAAAATATCCTCCATTTCTAAATCTTTAAAGGAAATACAGAAAAACTTGTGATCATTTTACTATTTTCATTATTTCAAATACTTTATCTATAATCCTATCTGGGTTTTCATTTTTCAGTAATTTTTTTCCTGTCACTCCAGATGTTACTGCAACTGTATGTATGCCAGTCTGTTTTCCACCTCTTATGTCAGCAACCGCATCACCAACAATCACACATTCATTAGGTTTGAACCCATGTTTTCCAATAAATTTTTCTATCAACTTCTTCTTCATCAAATCGTGGTCCTTTCCTGCAGGGCTCTCTTTTATCACAAAAACATCATCGACATATTTATCCAATCCGAACATCTCAAGTTGCTTCAACAGGAAACTTTCAGATTTTCTTAATGAAGTTATGAAAACCATTTTTCTATTCTGTTTTAATTTTGTCAATGTGGATTTTGCCTTTTTGAACGGTTTGTCCAGATTCCTGTATTTTAACGTCTCTCTGAACTCCCTCCTTTTCTTCTCTACAAGGGGGAGCTTCTTGTGCGACCCCAAAACACTTTGCAGTATCTTGAAAGCGTTAATTCCGTTTCTTCTTAGTTTCCATATTCTTTCTTCGTCAATCTTATTGAACCCATAAAAATCTAATGCATCATTGATGCCCTTACAATACCCTTCTCTGATATCCAGCAAAGTTCCATCAACGTCGAAAAGAACTGCCTTGATGTTTTTTAATGATTTTACATATCCCATATGATTCTCTTATTTTCTCAAATAAAGTAACTAATTTTTATAACTCTTTATCGCGTTCTTTATTATTTCATCAACCTGCCTATAATAAACGTCGATGTCGAATTCTCTGGATCTTTTTATGCACGCTTCCTTCATTCGAATAGCTTTTTCTGGCGTCATTGACTTCACCGCTTTTATCAATTCAGCTTCATTTGGCGGGATTATCAAACCAGTTTTTTTGTTTACCACAGTCTCTATCACACCACCTTCGTTTACTCCTATTACAGGTTTGCCTGCTGCCATGGCCTCTACAGGCACAATTCCATAGTCCTCCATTTTCGACATAAAGACGAAGGCTGTACATCTTGCATACAGCTCGATCAACTCTTTTCCGTAAATCGGACCTTTGAATTCAATGTTTTTGTTATTTTTCGCCAGTTCTTCGAGATATTTTCTTTGCGTTCCATCCCCGACAACAACCAATTTTTTGTCTGGCATTTTCATGAAAGCCTTTACTATCAACTCCACCCTCTTGAGAGGTTCTAGTCTGGAAACTGTAAGATAGAAATCTTCTGGATGCCTGTAGTAGAACTTTTTCGTCTCCGCGGGAGGGTAAACCACAAATAAATTTTTCTTCCTTTTATAAAGTTTTTCTATATTTTCCTTTTGAAATTTGCTGACCGCCAATATGAAATCCAGATCATTTTTTGTAGCATTTTGATTCTTTTTTAGAAACAGTTTTCTGAATAGTTTTAAACCCCATTTCCTTTTCAGGCTTCCAGGTGAATCATAGTATTCCTTTAAATAAAGATTTTTTGGCGGTGCTCCTGCGACCCAGACATTTGGATGTAAATGTTTTCCTGCCAGTATCGAATACCACCCATACATAAGATAGACATCATAATCTTTCTTAGGTTTCAAAGTTTCAAAAAATCTTGCAGCACCGACCTGTTTTAAAAAATTAGTTTTTATTTTCAAATTAGAAGTGTAGACCCTGAAATTTTTTATTTCGTCGAACGTTTTTGTCTTGTCCCAAAAATATGTGTAAATATCTGCATCATATCTTTTAGCGAGAGCAATCACTACTTTTTCCCCACCCCCAACACTTGTAAAAAAATCATGGAGAATTGCAACTTTCATCTATCAAATCACGTCTTTCAATATCTTAACTATCTTCTCGCTCGTCTTTCCGTCTCCGTATGGATTTTCTATCTGCTGAATCTTCTTTTTGAGCTCTGTATTCAAAACCATCTTTATATGATAATCAATAAGTTGAGACTCTGTCCCGACAAGGAAATTGGCTCCTGCAGAAATTGTTTCCCACCTTTCAGTTGTTTCTCTGAGTGTCAGGCAAGGAACTTTCAAAGTAATCGCTTCTTCTTGTACCCCACCTGAATCTGTAATCACCAATGACGCGTTCTTCAAAAGTTTCAGCATATCTAAGTAGCCGACAGGATCTATCACTTTTATGCTATCAGGTATTTTGAATCCAAACTCCATGACCCTCTTCTTGACTCTAGGATGAATGGGTAAAATAATCTCCCTTCCGTTCGCAGCAAGAGCTCTTAGTATCCTCATGAGCTTTTCTGGTTTATCGACATTTTCTGCACGGTGAATCGTGACCAATATATATTCGTCTTTTTTTATCTTCAGTTCGTCGAGTATCTTGCTTGTCTTCTCCGCTTCTCCCAGATATTTCAAAGTAGCATCTACTACAGAATTTCCAACAATGTATTTGCTTTCTTTTATTCCCTCTTTATCAAGAAAGGAGGAAGTTAATTCTGTAGGTGTAAATAGAATGTCACTGTTGTGATCTACAAGCACTCTAACTAATTCTTCTGCCATCCTCTTGTCATAACTTCTTAATCCAGCTTCTATATGGATTATCTTCTTTCCATACTGCAAGCCTGCAAGGGTAGCTGCCAGCGTGGAATTCGTATCCCCATAAACAATTACATATTCCGCTTTCGAATTTTTCAGTTCTTTTGCTATTGACGGTATTAGTACTGAGTAATCAGACCCAACTATAGCAGCTGTTTCAGCTGCATGTGGCGTTAAAATAGAATCAGGTTTCCTCAGCTTGAGTTGGTCAAAGAATATTTCGACCATTTCCCTTGAAAAATGTTGGCCTGTGAAAACAAACCGGTGATCGAAATTCTTATCCAATAGAGGAATCATTTGAGACATTTTTATTATTTCAGGCCTAGTTCCAAAGAGCGTAATTACTTCTGTCATATCAATAATTAAGACTGAAAGAAAGCTTAAATTCTTTAGTGTATTCTTGTTTTCTATGGACCCGATTAAAGCTGGTGAAATACAGTTCAGTGGTTTAGAATCAGTAGAAATTGCCGAATTTTATAACAGGTAATGGAAACCTCCAGATTACATAGAGGAACAAGTAAGGGTAAATTGGGATAAAGCAATCTTAGCCTCCTTGCTAAAAAGAGATGCATCTTTATACCAACAATTCTTAGGAATTGTAGAAAGCAATGCCTATGATAAAAGGTCTGAAATTTTACCTAGTGTCGAAAAGGCAGCTGGATTATTTAATGGCCCTCTTATTCGTGCTAGGCACATGCGTCAAGACGGAATGGCTTTGAAAATAGATGCAGAGTTATCTGACTATATGCATCATGTTGCAACAAGGTCAAATGAAAATGTCGATCAAAGAGCAAATCCTCTTTATGCAGCAGCTGTTGTCTTTACTGCCGATGGGCAACTTTTGTTTGGAGTGAGTGGAACATCCACTGAAGCTATATATACTGGGCGAAGAAATATTCCAGCAGGTCTTGTTCATCCTGTATTAGATGCTGTTGATGGTAAGCCTTATGTTGCGATGTCTCTTCAAAGAGAACTTTTAGAAGAAGCAGGCCTAGTTTTTGAAAACTTCGAAAAACTACACCCGTTTTTTGTAGTGAGAGAAGACGAAATGCGCCATCCTAGTGTTATTTATGAAGGTCGCCTCTCTATAGACGAAGAGAGAACTTTGAGACGATTCGAAGCACAGAAACAAAGAGATTTATTTTTGGGTGAAAGGCCAGAATTCGATCAGTTAGTATTTGTCAAATTCGATAGAAACAGCTTACAAAATGAAATAGAAAACAATAGAAGTTTGTATCATAATAGGGTTCTGATTATTCTTAAACATCTTTTGTCATCGCTTTAATTCCTTGAAGCATAGATAATTCCCATGCCAATTTTCGAAGGTTTAGTAGCTTCTACTTTGAAACCATTTTCACCCAAGAATTTTATCATGTCTTTGTAATTTCTTCCTTTTATTCTATGGTATTCCATTCCGATTCTTTTTATTTTTGCCAGCATATTCTTCGTTATTTTAAAAAGAATGTCATACTCAGCCCCTTCACAATCCAACTTCAGGAAATCGCACTTTTCTATTCTTTTTCCTCTTAAAATATCTGTCAAAGTTGTGATTCTAACATTCTGTTTAGATTCAAGCTTAGGAGAAGGGAAAATACTATGCCCTCCAACATTTTCCTTCGAAATGAAGAGAGAAGTCAAGCCACTTTTTCCTCCTACAGCCAAATTAAATGGATGTATTTTTTCCTTACCATGATTCAATGAAATATTTTTATTCAATAATTTGAAATTCTCTTTCTCAGGTTCATAGCTGTAAACAACGGCTCCCTTTGAGGCAGCATAAATCGAAAATGCTCCGATGTTCGCCCCTATATCAATTACAGTGAACCCGTTCTGTATTGGAGAAAATTTGTCATACGATTTTCTGGCAAAAATATCATTGATTATCGAGTGGTCTGTTGTAGCCTTCCTGAATATCAATCTGATTCCATCTCTCGTCTGGCATTCAGCCATTCCAGTTCCTAGAAAGCCATATCTCGCCAAAAGCATTTCATACCAATTCTCATAAATGAGAATCATTTTGATTAAGGTTTTTACTTTATCGAGAATCATACAAAAGAATTTGATTCCCAATTATAAGTATTATTTTTAATCTATATTCTTCCATCAATTAATTATCTTTATGAAAATCTGCATAGCATGCAGCGCCGGTGGGCATCTGATGGAAGCTTTGCAACTGATGCCAGCATTGCAAAAGAATGAAATCTTCTTCATCACAGTCGATAGGTCTCAGTCAAGAGCAGTTCTGAAAGGGAAAAAATCTTACTTCATCGAAGACACAGAAAGGAAACCAGTAAAACTTTTCAAGAACTTCACTCATGTCTTGTCAATCATTTCAAAAGAAAAACCAGATGTCATAATTTCAACAGGGGCTGCAGCAGCCATCCCAGCTCTTTATGCCGGAAAACTCATCGGTTCGAAGATAATCTTCATAGAATCAATGGCTGCGATAGGCAAACCTTCATCGTCAGGAAAAGTCGCCTACCATATTTCAGATCTCTTCATAGTCCAATGGAAATCCATGCTAAGATACTACAAAAAAGGAGTCTACGGTGAGCAGTTGATATGATCTTTCTGACAGTCGGCACTCATTCACAACAATTCAACAGGTTGCTAAGAAAAATCGACGAATTGATAGAAA
>C687J35174_10010634_pt1 | contig 11401 bp, 9 predicted proteins | sample RifCSPhighO2_01_FD_35174 | JGI IMG/M metagenome (IMG submission 35174) | reverse complement strand
AACGCCGGCCGCCGCCCCTGTGGTATACAACAGCCCTGCCGTTATCAACACAAGTATTGAGCGCTGTAAAAAAGATGTCGGGGTAAAAAACCGCACCAAGCGCGAGCGGTGTAAGGTAGTCGCACTTTCCTTGCGTAGCTGTGCCGCCAATTCCGCCGCGCGGATGTCGCGCGCCTCTGTGCGTTTTTTTTGAAATATGCGAAGCGTCTCATCGCTAACAAACCAGGCACCATCGACCCGCTCGCCCGTAAGCTTGCCTTCGCGACACAAGCGACCAACATAGTCCGGAGCACATCGCAGGCGCTTNGCCACCACGCGCGCGGAAAGCATCTGTACTCCAGTTTGAGAAATAATTTTTTTAGGCGCGGCCATGATGTCCGATAAATCCTTTGTTTTTCCAGAAAGTTCGGAGATTTATCTAATTCTTATTTTAAAAGAAATTGCGTGATAATAATAAAATTTATAGAAAAAACTGTGGATAGAAACCCGCTTTAAAAAATAAGGGTTTTTACCAAACCTGGTATATGCTTATATACAAGGCCAAAACAAGACGTCAGAGGNCTTACTTTGTTAAAGATTTCCTACAAAAATAGTCGTTAAATTAAAAAAATATTTAATTAAAAAATATAAAATATTACTTTAAAAATAATAGGCGAGATAGTGTTTTGTTTTAATACCAAACTTGACTCTGTTAGCCGATATATCGGCTAACAGAGCTTATATTTAAACACCTATTTAATCCCTAGATTATAAAAAATAAACCAATCGGCACAGAGTGTCTTGTATGTTCAGATGTAATTTCTTAAATTTAAAAAGCTACTGCGTTTAGGGCATCGAAGAGTAGGATTTGACAAAACTATTAAATGACCCCGAATGATTTCTATAGGAAGGAAATACCGACCGAGGCGGGCTTCCCCTCCTCTACCACCATTTTTGTTTTAAACATCACTGAGGTGCCAGCAACAGCAACAAGCACAAAAAGCCCAACGCAAGCCAGCGCCACTGCACGNACTGTTGTGTGACGGGAGGATGTGGCGTGCNATCTTTCTTCTACCACTATTGCTTCACTGGCAGTGTTTGGTCCTTCTGGCACAACGATTTCACGCTTAAATAAGCGCGGAAGCATTGGTTCATCGTCAGTAAGATACACAAGAGTTGGTTTTTGTTTTGGTTGGAAAATATCTTTTTTCTTTTCTTCATTTGGAACTACATATATTTTTTCTAAAACGGGCTCTGTTACATGCACCGCCACATGGTATGGCCGGTCTTCTTCTACTGCTGTCTCTGGTGTAGTAGTTAGAGTAACGGGCTCCGGCTCCGACCCTGCTGCAATGACTTCAGTCGGCTCTTTTTCTACTACAGTAGCCGACCCATCTCCCCCTGTCGGCATCTCTTCAACATTCTCTTTGTTTAAATAAGCAGCCAGGGACTCCGCGCCTACATACCAGGCGCGGCCAACTTTTTGCCCTTCTACTTTGCCACCTCGGATAAGCTGTCCTATATAGTCAGAGTGATACTTATGCTCTTTAGCGGCGCGCCGAGACGAGATGTACCGCCTGCCCGATATCTCGAGTTCATCCATACCATTAGGATACACCTCCCTGCTATTGCCGCGCAAGAGGGGGAGTGTTGTGTGGTAGCAGATAGCAAGGGCTACCCTTGCTACAAAAAACTTACCCGAGAATCTTCAAAAGGCGCTCGCGCAGTAAGCCGGGGTTTGCAGACCCTTTAGTTTCCTTCATCCCCTGCCCAACCAAAAATTGCAGGGCTGCCTGCTTCCCAGCTTTATAGTCTTCCACTACATGAGGATAGTTGGCTACCAATCTATTCGCAACAGTATCGATCATTCCCTCGTCGCTCTGCTGTATAAGACCTCTTTCTTTTGCCAGAGTCTCCGGATCTTTTCCGGAAGCACACATGAGTGCAAGAGTGTCTTTTGCCCCGCGGGAAGATAGAGTCCCAATTTCTACCAGGTGCATCAGCTTCAAAAAACGCTCTGCGTTCGCTTTTTCTGTAAACCACCCGCGCGACAGGTCTCCTCCTTCCATCTTGCCTGCAAGGTCGCTAGCAATATAGTTTGCACCAAGAAGTGCCGCCGATTGAGTAGCTTGTGTCGAGAAGGTGTCAAAAAAATTACCCAAGATGGAGTCTTTAACAAACATGTCTGCATCATCTTCCTTAAGCCCCAACTTCTTGTACCGCTCTCGACGAACCCACGGTAGCTCTGGCATCGCCCGACGAAGCTCCTCTGGAGCGAAGTCGGGTAGTTTTGAGAGTAAAAGCTTGGGCAGGTCCGGGTCGGGAAAATAACGGTAGTCGTGCTCTTTTTCCTTCTTGCGCTGGGAGAAGGTTGCTTGCTTCGCCTCGTCCCAACCACGAGTTTCCTGTACAACCTCTTCCCCGCTATCCAACAGTTTTGTCTGGCGCGCTATTTCATAGCAAATAGCCCGCTCTACACTCCTAAAAGAGTTGAGATTTTTTACTTCTACTTTCGTACCCAAGACAATTGCGACGTCTTTTTTATTTATATCAGCCACACTCATAACGGGCGCGACGGAGATGTTTGCTTCTACACGCATCTCGCCTTTTTCCATGTTTGCTTCCCCGACCTCAAGGTAGCGCAATAAAAGCTGCAATTCGCGGGCAAATGCGCTGGCGGTCTCTGCATCGTGTATAACCGGCTCGGTAACCAACTCCATCAATGGAACTCCTGCACGATTGTAGTCGACCAAACTTCTTTCTGCTCCTCCTTTGTCGGTATCTTCGACATGTTGGGAACGGGCAGTATCTTCTTCCAAATGTATGCGTGTAAGCGCAACACCGCCCAAACTCCCGCCCAACACAAGCGGGTGCTGATACTGGCTTATCTGGTAGCCCTTTGGTATGTCGGGGTAAAAATAATTTTTTCTATCAAACTCCGTATAGTCGGCGAGAGTTCCTCCTAGTGCCGCGCCGACCAATAGCACCTTATGCACCGCCTCTTTGTTTATAACAGGCAGCGTCCCTGGGTGAGCCATGCATATAGGGCAGATATTTTTATTAGACAACTCTTCGTCTGGGTTGTTAAGGCACGCGCAGAACATTTTTGTAGCAGTTTGCAACTCCGCGTGTATCTCAAGTCCTATGGTCGGTCGGTATGCACCCATATATAACCTATTCTAACGCAAAGCGCTGACAATCGTATCTTTAAGATTTTTAACAGCAGTGTCGTCAAGTACGGAAACCGTCGTTACTACCCCATTTACTTCTTTCTTAAACTGCTTTGACATTTTTGCAATCTCATCAAAAGACTTGGTATCAGACTTGGTAAGGACTACGATCTCTGGTTTTTTTGCGAGAGAGCCATCCTCAAACCGAGAAATCTCGTTTCGTACAACACGATAATCTCGGAGAGGATCGTCTGACTCAACCGAGACACAATGTATGAGCATTTTCGTGCGGGCTATGTGTCGCAAAAATTTAAACCCCAAGCCCTTGCCGCTCCCGGCGCCTTCTATAAGGCCGGGGATGTCGGCTAGTACAAAACCGTATAATACACCCAGGTTTGGGTCTAAGGTGGTAAAAGCGTACGAGCCGACCTTTCTCTCGGTTCCTGTAAGCGCATTAAGGAGCGACGTTTTGCCTGCATTAGGCAAACCCATTAGCCCAGCGTCTGCAATAAGCCGCAGCTCTATGTGGAGCTGTGCTTCCTCACCGCGGGCGCCCGGCGTACTTTCTTTTGGACTGCGGTTTACTGACGACTTAAACACCGCGTTTCCTGCGCCGCCACGGCCGCCCTTGAGTACCATTTGTCGCTCCCCTTCTTTAAGCAGTTCGTACTGCTCGCGGGTTTGTGTGTTTGTGACGAGCGAGCCGACCGGCAGGTCGAGTGTGTAGTCTTTTCCGCGCGCACCATGCATGCTTGCAGATGCGCCCGGCTCGCCTCTACCCGCCTCAAAACGTTTTTCGCCGCGGTAACGCGCAAGCAGGCCGATGTCACGCACACCGCGTATGTAAAAGTCGCCTCCATCGCCACCGTTGCCGCCAGCGGGGCCGGAGTACTCTTTGCCCTTTTCGTGCAACCAGCGTACTACCCCGTCTCCGCCGTGGCCGGCCCGTGCGGCTATAATTAATTCATCAACAAATGCCATGATTTAAAATTCCTGCCCGCACCTCTCACGCTCGGGCGCTCCGGGCCGCTAAAGACCCAAGTCTTACCCTCGCTCTGAGAGGTGCGGACAAGAATTTCACAATACCCTGTGGAGTGCCCATGCGACAAGGGAGAGGAAGAAGGAGCCGATGAGCGCCGGTACAAAGCCCGCGACTGCAAACCCTTGGATAAACGATGAGAGAAACCAGAACAAAAGCGCGTTGAGTACGAATGAGAAAAGGCCGAATGTAATAAGGTTGATAGGTAGCGTTAGTATTAGCAGTATCGGCCGCACAGTAAGCCCCATGAGCCCCCAGATAATAGCCGCAATCAGCGCGGTGTAGAACCCCGCGACAACGATGCCAGGCACATAGTTGGCAACCAAAAGTAGCGTGCCGGCTATAGCGAGCACATGGATTATTGGTTTAAACATACTGGTATGTTAGTACACACAACTAGATAAAACAATATCCGGCTTGTTGGTCAAGATTCATTATATTGTTCAACTATACCGCGAATTGATTTTAAAAATAACCTGTCTCTTTGGTGCGTGAGTAGTGACAACGCCTCGCCTATTGTGACAAACCGTGCGTCTGTCGTTTCGTCTCCGTCATAGGTGGCGATTTGTTGTGTTGTATGGAAAAGGAAAAAGATGCGCTTGTTGGGCGGCCGTGATGTGTCTTCGCCAATACCGTCTTTTCCTATACCCAAACGGCTGTACGAGCCAAGGTCGGCNTTGTACTTAAGCTGCGCGATGCCCGNCTCTTCCAACACCTCGCGCCGCGCGGCATCAAGAGGAGTTTCACCTGGGTCTATTCCACCCTTAGGAAAGGACCATGAATTGCCCTTTTGTTCGACGATTACTATTTTTCCACCCGGACCAACGACCACTCCACCTGCAACGATACGCTCTTTCATACAATTTTTACTCTCTTATATTTTCTACAAATCCATGCATAGAGTGAGTATAGCAAAAGAGAATGGGCGCGGCCCTCTTAGGGCCGCGCCATGCATGAATGTGCCATCCATATTGTGGAAAGTCAGTCCTCCTCCACATCATAGGAATTCGGTCGGGGTTCAGACCGGTGGTCTCCCGCGGCCTTAAACTTACCCCATTGTTCGTTGTTCATTCGGACCGTGGCAACCTGCCGCGGGTGAGGCCCCAGTGTACAAATAGAAATTTGGACCTCGTCCTCCTCCCCTTCTCTTTTGACCACATCCGCAACAAAGTAAGCATTAAGGTTGCGGATGTCAAGAATGATTGGGGAGAAACATTGGTGTGGATTAAAAGGGGCGGGTGTTTTCTTTGCCTCCTCTGCCCATCTTTTGTTCTTCTCCCTAGCTAAGTCAATAAGATTACCTCCCATTATTGGGTCCTCCTTGTGCTGGTGCTGTGTGCGAATGTACCCGCCAAACACTATGCCACAAAACCCTTTTTTAATCCACTTCTATATATCGCGAGCGCGTGGTGCGGCAGTGAGTGACTTGATATATCAAGTCACTCTGCACACGTTAATTTCTTCACATTCTTCACACATTAACTATTTCTTCGCAGTAGCAAGCCGTCCATGCTCCGGTGTGTTTTTGAGGCCGCAGTTCTTCCACTTGCGGCCGGAGCCGCACGGGCATGGGTCATTGCGGCCTATTTCGCCCAACACACTGCCCTGCGGTATTGAAAGGTTGATGGCCGGCGCTGGTGCGGCCTGCCCAGGGGCAACGCCGCTGGTAACATCTTTATTTAACACCTCCAAAAGTTCAAACACGCGCGAGGCCAGCATCATCTCCATCTCTTTATACATGCGCGTGCCCTCTTTGCGATACTCCACCAAAGGGTCCCTCTGGCCGTAGGCGCGCAGGTTTACCGAGCCGCGCAGGTACTCCATCGACTCCAGATGCTCAACCCATAGCATATCAAGAGTCTGTAACACAATAGTGCGCGCCGCGCGCATGAGCACCTCTTGGCCCAACTCATCTTCTTTTTTCTTTAAAACAAATAGTGCCTCTGCATTTTCCTGCGCCAACTCTACCAGCACATCTGCCACCTCTTTGTCGCTGCCAACCAACACGGCGCGGCGGTGAGCATAAACCGCGCGGCGCTGGCGGTCGAGCACGTTGTCAAACTCCAGCACATGTTTGCGCGCATCAAAGTTAAATCCCTCTATTTTTGTCTGCGCACTTTCAAGCGCGCGGGTGACCATTTTGTTGGCTATCGGCTCGTCTTCCGGTATCCCAAAACGGCCCATCATGTTTTTAATCATGTCGGAAGCAAACACTCGCATAAGGCTGTCCTCGAGCGACACATAAAATTGCGTCTCTCCCGGGTCGCCCTGGCGGCCGGAGCGGCCGCGCAGCTGGTTGTCGATGCGGCGCGCCTCGTGCCGCTCGGTACCCAACACAAAAAGCCCGCCAAGGCGCTTTACCTCTTCGGCCTTCTCTTTGTCGGCCACTATCCCGCCGAGCTTTATGTCAACACCGCGGCCTGCCATGTTTGTGGCCACCGTGACACGGCCTATTTCTCCCGCGCCGGCGACTATTTCTCCCTCACGCTCGTGGTTTTTTGCGTTCAGTAGTTCGTGCGGAACGCCTTCCTGCTTTAGATATGCGCTCAACAATTCGTTTTTTTCTATAGAGACAGTACCAATCAAGACCGGCTGACCTTTTGCGTGGCGCTCTTTTACCATGCGAGCGAGCGCTTTAAATTTTCCTTGCTCCGTTTGGAAGATAAGGTCGTTGTGGTCTATACGCACCACCGGCCTGTTGGTTGGCACCTCGGCCACGTCGAGTTTATACACTTTGTAAAACTCTTCGGCGCTGGTTTTTGCGGTGCCTGTCATGCCGGCAAGCCGCCCGTATAGACGGAAGTAGTTTTGGTAGGTAATAGAGGCAAATGTACGGCTCTCCTTCTGCACATTTACGCCCTCTTTTGCCTCTATTGCCTGGTGGAGCCCCTCGCTCCATCGGCGGCCCGGCTGGAGCCGCCCGGTAAACTCGTCGACAATAACTACCTCACCGTTTTTGACAACGTACTCTTTGTCGCGGCGGAAGAGCGCTTTGGCGCGCACGGCTGTTTCGAGATGGTGGACGTACTTGATGCCTTTTTCGGTATAGATGTTTTCGATGCCAAGCAATTTTTCTGCCTTGCTGATACCTGCGTCGGTAAGTTGTATCGCTTTGCGTTTTTCGTCTACGGTGAAGTCGTCTTCATGCTTCAACTCGCCTGCAATGCGCACAAAGGTGCGGTAGAGGTCTTCCGACTCGGCGGCAGGGGCCGAGATAATAAGTGGCGTGCGCGCCTCGTCAATGAGGATTGAGTCTACCTCGTCGACAATGGCAAAGTGATGGCCTCGCTGGCGTAGCTCGCCTTGGTTGTAGGAAATATTGTCGCGCAGATAGTCGAACCCGAACTCCGAGTTGGTGCCATAGGTAACATCGGCATGGTATGCCTCCCGGCGAGTTGCCGGCCGCAAAAAGTCATAAAAGACGCGAAAGCTTCCCTCCTCGTCGCGCACGGCATCCTCTTCCTTCTGCGTATGCGACGCATCGTAAATATAAGATGCATCGTGGTTGACAACCCCGACAGAAAGGCCGAGTGTGGCATACACTTGCCCCATCCATGCCGCGTCGCGTCGGGCAAGGTAGTCGTTTACTGTGATAACATGCACGCCTTTTTCTGAAAGCGCATTGAGATATGCGGGGAGTGTTGCGACCAAGGTTTTACCCTCGCCGGTTTTCATCTCTGCAATACCGCTTTTGTGCAAAACCGCAGCTCCTATGAGTTGTACGTCAAATGGCCGTAGGCGCGTGGTGCGCCGTGCGGCTTCACGAGCGGCGGCAAATGCTTCTGGCATAAGGTCGTCGACAGTTTTACCTGTCTGCAACTCTTGCTTAAATATGGCTGTCTTACCGCGCAGTTCTTCGTCGGAGAGTGCTTGGTAGGATGGTTCTAGTGCATTGATAGCACCAACAAGCCCTTTATACTCGCTCTGTAGCTTGTCTCCAGGTACCCCTTTGAAGAGATTTTTGAGAGAAAACATCGGAGCAATACTATACCACGAAAGCACTTTTGAGTCTCCTGGTAATAGAAAAATCGCCCACCAGTGGGCGATTTTTCTATCGAGAGGATAGGACAAGAGTCCACTTTCCAAAAGTTAGCTATCGGCGTTTTTTTGTAGCCGCTTTGCGCTTCTTCGTGGCCTTTTTCTTTTTTGCCATAATAGGTTGCGACCCGGGGTCGCGATTGCAATTGCGCATCGTTCGACCGCATGCCACTGCACATAGTGTATGTGCGACACACATCTCGATGCTCTAAACATAAGTATCGTCGAAAAAAATATATTGTACAACAAAAAATTATTTTTTGTTGTGGATAACTATTAACACACACAACATTAAATTATTTTTACTTCCGGCTCTATTTCGACGCCTAGTGTCTCGCGAACCTTTTTTTGCACAAGTACAGCAAGCTTTTTTACATCTTCGGCTAACGTATTTTTTCCTGCCACAAGGACCAAAAATTGTTTTTCGTACATTCTGGCTCCTCCGACCACAACCCCGCGCAAGTCCATAACCCCGTGCCTATAGTCGAGGAACCATGCCAGCGGAACTTTAATGTCTGTAGATTCCGGTAGAGCGAATAGAGGCATTTCTGGATACTTCGCCTGGAGCGCCTCCGCTTTTGCAGCCGATAGAATCGGGTTTTTAAAAAACGAGCCGGCTGTTCCTTCTTGGCGCGTGTTGGGGAACTTTTTCGCACGTATCTCCAACACCGCATCGCGCACCTCCTGCAGGGGCGTCGAGCGCTTCAAAAACATCTCGCGCAGGTCTTTGTAAGACACGCTTGGAGCACCTGTGGCAGAGAGTTTAAGCGCGACGCGCAACACAATGTAGCGGCCATCGCTCTCTTTAAAAATACTGCGTCGGTACCCAAAAGAACAATCGGATTTTGCCAAACGCAGTACCCGCCTCGCGTAAGTATCGTACACCTCTATCCACTCGAGCGTTTGGGAAAGTGCCTGGCCGTAGGCGCCGACGTTTTGTACAGTGGAGCCGCCGACACTCCCCGGGATTCCGGAAAGATTTTCTATACCCCACAGATTTTTCTGTACAGAATACTCAACTAGCGCATCCCATCTCTCTCCGGCACCGGCAATACACAAACCCACAACCTCTTCAATCCCTTTTATTTCTATTTTTATCACCAGCCCGTCAAATCCTTTGTCGCCAACCAACACATTGGAGCCGCCGCCAAGAACGAACACTTTGAGTTGTCTGTCACGAGCAAAGTCGAGGGACTCTTCCAACTCTTCTACATTTTCTACGAGCGCAAAAAAACGCGCCGGCCCGCCAATGCCAAACGTTGTCAAAGGTGCGAGCGGAATATTTTCCTGGATTTGCATCTGGTTACATTGGTCACAACTCTCGGCTTGGTCAGTCACCAAGCCTCGGTCGCGACCCCACCTCGTCTGTTGTGTCTGCTGACACAACATGACTCCGGCTCGCAATTCTACTAAAAAATGCAAAACAGTTTGCATTTTTTAGTGATTGCGCCCCGTGTGGGAAGCGGATGCGAGCTCCAAAACATTGTCCAATGTGAGTGCAGCGCTCCCCACGCGAGGTACACCTTTTGAGTATACCCCACCACCCACTAAAAACGAAAAACCCCCCGAAGGGAGTTTTTCGCAGGACTGTGTTTTGTAGAACCAGCATCATACTGGCACTCACCTATTTAGTGTACAAAACCGTAGCCCATTTTGCAAGCTTGGTAGAACAGCAAGGCAAGGCCTTGCCTTGCTGGCTCTGCTTTACTGCGGTTTGAGCGAGCCGTTTTGTATCTGGGTGATTATAGACTGCATTTGCGGTGCCAGCGATGCGTTGAGCGTAGAGACCTTTTCGAGCTCCGCTATTGCATTTTTATTATCGCCCGACTGAAAGTATGCCGAGGCAAGCCCCAAGTGCACCTGCGTGTCATTGGGGTTTTTCTCAACCCGCACCTTCCAAATGCCGACGATGCGGTCGTACATTTTGAGAGAGACATATGTCTGGAGCAGACGGTCGTTGTCTACCAACACGGAACCAAAGCCGTCTTTGAGCAGTTGGTCGGCCTCCGCCCCCTGCCCTGTGTAATAAAGCACGGCTGCGTAGAGCGCCCGCGCGTCTGCGTACCCCGGTGCCAAGTCAAACGCCGTTTTGGCAGACTCCACCGCACGGTCAGCATTCCCCATAGCGAGAGAGAGGGATGCCACCTGGAAAAGTATCTGCTGTTTTTTGGGCGACTCGGCGAGCGCTTTCTCTAAATAGATCAGCGCCTCGTCGTATTTGCCAAACTGGCTTAAAAAAACCGCCATAAACAGGTCGATGCGCGCGTCTTTAGGGCGCTCTTTGAGCAGCGCCTGGCCCTCTTGATACGCAAGAGCGTATACCTCTTGTTTAAGTTCCGGACTTGCGGCGGTTGATGGCGCGATAGTATTGGACGCAAACTGGAACAGCTGCTCGACCGTTTCCTGCCTGCCGAGAGAGCCGTATACAATGGCTGACTTAAATGCGGCAACATTTTCCGACGGGTCTTTGGCGGTGCCAGTTTGTGTGGTGGTTTGCAACGCGTCGATAAGCACCTGCGCGCGCGCAAGGCCGGGCGCGTTGAGCATCCACGCACCGCCGAGGATTACTACGGCGGCAACCGGCGCTACCACGGCAAGCAATTTGTCGTCTGCCGGTTTGGATAGGAACATAAACCGCGGTACGCCTTTGCTGGTTAAACCCCAGACAAAAGCAAGAATAAGGTAGAAGTAGGCGGCGCTTATTACGTTGTCAAACACAAAAAGGTTGTTAAACGCGTAGCCGGCCAAGAGCCCCAAGAGCGCGGCCTGTTCCGGAACAGAGAGCTCTTCCGAGCGGAAAATAGCCCACGCCGCCAACACAAAGAGAGTGAGGTAGAGTAAAAATGCAGGAAAGCCGCCCGCCACTAGCCAGTCTAGAAACTGGTTGTGCGCACGGTCAAACCACTGCTCTTGGTTATACATCGAGGGTACATAGTGCTTGTTGAAGACAAAGCTAAAGTTCTCCTGCCCCCAACCAAAGAGCGGCCGCTCCTGTGCACCCTGGTATGCCATGTTCCAGATGGTAAAGCGCGACTGCGTGGTGGGGTCCTCAAGCGAAATTGAGGCAAGGCGCTCCAGCGTGTTGCTGTAGGATACGAGCGAGGTGTTGCGCACCGCAAAAAACCCGCCAATCAAAAGTACTATCGCTCCCAGCGCGCCGAGGGACCATCGGCGC
>C687J35174_10010630_pt1 | contig 11402 bp, 9 predicted proteins | sample RifCSPhighO2_01_FD_35174 | JGI IMG/M metagenome (IMG submission 35174) | reverse complement strand
ATTACGGGAATCAAATTTTTTTGTACATCCAAAACTCCCGGCGTACTCAAATATTCGTCGATTTTAATTCCCTGTTTGATGTTTAAAAAATTGCTCGGCGTCTGCGCGTGGCGGATGAAGTAAAGGGTGGTTTGGTTTCGTATTTGCACGTTAAGAGTGAAAAGTTAAAAGTGAAAAGTGTAAAGTTTTGGTGCCCTGCGGGCGGTTATTATTACTTCTTTTTCCTGCGGAATAATTTTTTAAAAAATGCCAAAAATAATGACCATTTAAAGCCTTGCTCACGCGTTTTGCTTCTTAAATCATCAATATCCCCGGAAATTAAGTCGGTTTCTTCCTTGGCTTTGTGGGTAATGTGCCCAACATCCCTAAATAGCCGGATAAGGTAAATAATCAGTATGCCTAAAAGAATGGCGAGAATTATTACGGCTATGGAAGAGATGACGAAAAAAATATCTGATTTTAGGAGAGGTTCCATATCTAGATTATAGCATATGATTTAGAAGTAAGAAGTATGAAGTAAGTATTAAGGTTGGAATTACAACCCCTACTTCATAATTCTTACTTCATACTTCTAGTCCCGGTATTTTCCAATCACCCTCTCTAATATCCCCTGATACTGCTTCCTTATCCCTTCATCGCTGCCCACTTCCAATACCTCATCGTTATCATTGGTGCCAGCCGCTGTCCAGTTGTAAGAGCCGCTGGCATAGCTCTTTTCCGACACCACGGTTTTTATGTGCATAATGGCGCTGTGGTCGTGTTCGTAAACCGGTATTCCGGCTTCGCGGAGTTCGCCAATGATTTTGCCTTGCAGTTCAATATCACTAACCTGTTTTTTATCCGTTACGCCGACTACATCCACGCCCCTATACTTCGCCCCTAAGAACGCGTCTTTAATGTCATTTCGGGTAAAAGTGTAAATCGCAAAGTACACAAATTCATCTGCTTCCCGTATGACTTTCATGATTTCCTTGTTAACCTCGTGTTCTTGGTTATAATAAACCCGCACTTCGTGCGCCGGCTGGTATTGGTAGGTGAAGTAGAATTGTGAACAGAGCGCAATTAAAATTACGATGGTCGATATATAAAATAAATCTTTTTTGTTTTTCACAGTTGTAAATTATTCTAATTAACCTAATTGCTCTAATTATTCTAAACAAACCCCAAGGTCTAATGTCTGAATTGGGTATTGGATATTTTTAGGTCAATTAGAAATTAGGATAATTAGGTTAATTTTTTTATTTCTCTATCAATATCCCTCTTCTTTATATGCTCCCGTTTATCCCGTTTCTTTCTCGCCCTGCCAATGCCCAGTTTTATTTTTAGCCAGCCTTGTTTGGTTTGGAAAATTTCCAAAGGAACGATCACCAACCCTTTTTCTTTTCCTAATAATTGATCAATTTCATTTTTTTTCAAAAGCAATTTTCTGGTTTGCGTCGGATTATATCCTTCAGTCCTGGCATATTTGTAAGGCCCAATGTGGCAATTAAGTAAAGAAACGCCCTGCTGGCTTACAGCAGCATAAGATCCGGTCAAAGACACATTGCCGTCTTTAACGCTTTTTACTTCGGCTCCGGACAATATTAACCCCGCTACGAACGTGTCCTTAATGTCGTAGTCAAAATTCGCTCTTCGGTTGTCAGCCAGGGTTTTCATAGATTTATGATACTGATATACGGATTTGAATACTGATGATACGGATAATACTGATTATATTGACCATGAATTGTTATTATTATACAATTTTATTTATGTCTAACACAACTCAAGACGGAGGAACAAAAGGGAGGGCAGTCGTGTGGACCGATGCGGTCCCTAAGGGAAGCGAGCTTCGCGCATTAGTCGCGGAGCCATTCCAGGTCACGCCACATTCTAAAATTACCGGGATGTGGTTGGTCTCGCTGCCTAGCGGAGGCACTCAGAGTGTCTTTTCCTCCCAGATCAAAGATGCGCCTACCGCTTAACCCGCTTTTCAAACCAGAACGCTTTCGCCTCAGACCCTCCTGGTCTGAGGCGTTCTTTTTGTTTCACCTTTTTGCTTACATTGTGTTATAATAAAACATAAATCCATGAGTGAAACAGGGAAAAATTACTTAAAAAAGCTCCTCGGACAGGCTTTAAAAGAGCTTGGGTTTAGCTTGGCGGAAATCCAAATCTCCCAGCCCGAAGCAAAGTTTGGGGATTATTCCACGAATGCCGCTTTGATCATTGGTAAAAAGGAAAAAAAGAATCCAAAAGAGGTGGCGGCGTCCGTCATTGATAAACTAAAAAGTGATGCATCAGCAGGGGGAATATTCAGTGAAATTTCAGAAGCCGGGGGGTTTATAAATTTTAAATTATCAAACCAAGCGCTTTTAAATGGCCTGCGCGACATCCATCAAGAAAAAGAAAACTACGGCTCATCCAAGACCGGAAATAACAAAAAAATTCTGGTGGAATACTTCCAACCGAATATTGCCAAACCGCTCCATCTTGGCCATTTGAGGACAGCTATAATCGGCGATTGTTTGTTTAGGCTTTTTAAATTTACAGGCTTTAATCCGGAATCAGATACGCACTTAGGTGACTGGGGCACGCAGTTTGGTTTACTTTTGCATGCTTACAAAAAATATGGTGATTTATCAGTCATCGAAAAAAATCCGATTGATGAGTTAAATAAGCTTTATGTAAAAATAAACGCAGAAGCGGAAAATGACGAGAGCGTTAGGGAAGCGGGTAAGGCGGAGTTTGTAAAGCTTGAACAGGGTGACAAGGAAAACCGGGAATTGTGGAAAAAATTCAAGGATTGGAGCTGGCAGGAGTTTGCTATTATCTATGACGGCTTAGGCGTAAGGAAGGCTGACCATGACTGGCCGGAAAGTTTTTTTGAAGATAAGATGCCGGCCATTTTATCAGAACTAAAAAATAAAGGCCTTCTTAAAGAATCGGACGGCGCGCAAATAGTGGACCTGGAAACTCATAAATTAGGCATTGCGCTTTTGGTAAAGTCCGACGGTGGGACAACCTATCTTTTACGTGATTTGGCCACTTTGATATATCGAAAACAGCAAGGTTTTGAAAAGCAGTATTACGTTGTGGATGTCCGTCAAAGCCATACTTTAAAGCAGACTTTTAAAGTCGTTGAACTTATGGGCCACATTGTGCCCGGAGAAGCAGTGCATGTTGCTTACGGATTTTTGACTTTGCCCGAAGGCGCCATGAGCACCCGGAAAGGCACTACAGTAGGCGCAAAGGAATTTATTGAGGATGTCCAAACGCGCGCGCTGGAAATTATCAAAGAAAAAAATCCGGATTTAAAAAACAAAGAAGCTGTGGCAAAAATGGTGGCCAGCGGGGCTATAAAATATTTTGACTTATCCCACAATATAAAGAGCGATATTATTTTTGATCCCAAAAAGGCGATTAGCTTTGAGGGAAATACAGGGCCGTATTTGCAGTATACGCATGCCAGAATTTTTGGAATCTTGAGAAAAGCAAATAACGCCCCCCAGCCCCCTCTTATTATAAGAGGGGGGGAGGGGGAGTTAAATCCCCACGAATTATCGGTTTTAAGAAAACTCCATCAATTCCCGGAAATTGTGGAAGCGGCGGCAGAGGATTTACAGCCGAACACAATCGCTAACTATCTATTTGAGCTTTCACAGACCTTTAACACCTTTTACCACGAAGTGCCGGTAATACAGGAAGAAGATGAAAAGATCAAAGATTTTAGATTACAGTTAATAACCGCTACGGCGCAAGTCATTAAGAACGGTTTATCATTATTGGGGATTGAAGCTCCCGAGGAAATGTAATTATGGATTTTTTCCAAGGCGTGGAACCTCACGAAATAGATGCGTTGACACAGGAAATAAGGGGAGCGCGAGCTGAGACTAGAGGTTCTAAACTAACACCAGAAAAGGCTCAAGGGTTGGTTTGGAAAGGCTTTGAATTGTCGCAAGGAAATAACCAACTTTTAAGGGATATGTGGCTGTGGGTTCATTACCATTACCCACATTACAAGATAAGCCAAGATGCGGTTTCTCAAATAGAAGACAATCTCCAAAGACCGGTAGTGAAGCTTCTGGTTCCCGGGCCGGATAACCCCGGAATTCATGTTTCAAGTTCAAGCAATATTGGACAAATATATACTGATGATTCCGCGATATCTGCAATGAGAAAAAATATTCAGAGATTTGCAGATATTTTAAATGATAATAATCCGATTAGCCCCCAGGATACCAATTACGATTTAGAGAGAGATATTTTTTTACAGCAAATACAAAGAGACTTTCGTAATTTGATAGAAGGCGCTGGTAGGCCGGGTAATCCGGCAAAAAAAGATATTTGGGACAGTAATATATGCAAATTTGTTTTTAGCTCAAATCCGGCATCCACAGGGTATAAAGAGTTTGACGCTATGTGGTCTGAAGTAAGGAATGCCGTAACACCAGAGTTTTTGCAAAAAATGCAAAACAGTAGAGCAGCTCTTGCCGCAGTAATAAATGTTTATAATCAACATCATCCCGATAATCAAGTAAGCAATCCTTTAAGCATTTGAAACTTATGACCGAAGAAAAATCACGACCAACATCATCAACCCCGGATTTTAATAAGCTTGAAGAGCAGGTTTTAAAGAACTGGGAAGAGAACAAGATTTTTGAGAAATCTTTGGAAAAGACTAAGGACAAAGAGCCTTATATATTTTACGATGGCCCGCCTTTTGCTACGGGATTGCCGCACTATGGGCATATCCTCGCTTCCACCATCAAGGATGCCATCCCTCGTTATCAAACCATGAAAGGCCATTATGTCCGCCGGGTTTGGGGTTGGGATTGCCATGGCTTGCCTATTGAAAACATTGTTGAGCAGAATTTAAAAATTTCCGGCAAAAAGCAAATTGAAGAAATTGGTGTGGAGCGGTTTAACAAAGTCTGCCGCGACAATGTTTTAAGGTTTGCGGAAGAATGGGGGAAAATGGTCAAAAGAATGGGCCGCTGGACTGAGTTCGACAATTCCTATAAGACCATGGACACCACGTATATGGAAAGCGTGTGGTGGGGCTTAAAGCAGGTTTGGGATAAGGGCCTTATTTACGAGGACCGCAAGGTGCTTTTATATTGCTCGCGCTGCGAAACGCCGATTTCCAATTTTGAAGTGGCTATGGACAATTCCTACCGCGACGTGACCGAAGAGTCAGTATACGCAAAATTTAAAATGGTTAAAGGCCAAAGGATAGTAAATGACCTTACTAATGATAAAACTTTCGCCCTGGCTTGGACCACTACGCCCTGGACTTTACCCGGAAATACCAGCTTAAACGTTGGCCCGGATATTGTGTATGTGATGATAGAAATGGAAAACAAGGAGCGCTACCTCCTTGCCAAAGAAAGGCTCTCTATAATAAGCGAGCCTTATGAGGTTGTGGCTGAATTTTCAGGGCGGGCTTTGGAAGGCTTAAGTTATGAGCGCTTGTTTCCTGTAGAGGCGCCTGACTTGGAAGGGAAAGCATATAAGATTTATCCCGCTGACTTTGTAACCACGACTGACGGCACAGGCATGGTATCTAATGCCCCAATATACGGGGAAATAGACTATAATTTGGCTAAAAAAGATAATATCCCAATGGTTGATATGTTGGACCATCAGGGTAAATATTCGGCCGTTGCGCCGCCGCATTTCCGGGGACTGTTCTTTAAAGACGGCGACAAGGTTGTTTTAAAGGATTTGGAAGCCAACGGACTGCTTTATAAAGTAGAGAACTACACCCACTCTTACCCGCATTGCTACCGCTGTGCAACGCCGCTTTTTTATTCCGCCCTGCCCGCTTGGTTTATTAATATCCAAAAAATCAAACAGCGGCTTAGGGAAGTTAATGAAAAAGAAATCAGCTGGTATCCGGAGCATTTGAAAATGGGCCGGTTTGACAAAAGCATGGAGAGCGCGCCGGACTGGAATATTTCCAGGAACCGCTATTGGGCGACTGCCCTGCCGTTTTGGAAATGCGGGAATGCGGAATGCAAGAATGTTGTATGTGTTGGATCAATAGCTGAGTTAAAAGAAAAATCCACGAACTTCAGTGAAGTGTATCCTAATTTTAATCCCCAAGACCTAGAAAGCACGGATCTTCATAAGCCTTACATTGACCAGGTTAAGTTAAAGTGTGGAAAGTGTTCAGGAGAAATGCAAAGGGTGCCGGAGGTCGTGGACTGCTGGGTAGAGAGCGGCAGTATGCCTTTTGCCGAACTCCACTATCCTTTTGAAAATGTGGAATTATTTAAAAAGCGCTTCCCCGCGGATTTTGTGGCCGAATACATTGGCCAGACCCGCGCTTGGTTTTATGTGATGCACGTAATGTCAACTATTGTGTTTGACCGCGCGCCGTTTAAGAATGTGGTGACCACGGGCAACATCCTCGCCGAAGACGGCAGTAAGATGTCCAAGTCCAAGCAAAACTACCCGGACCCTTGGCTGCTTATTAACAAGTACGGCATAGACGCTACGCGGTTTTATCTTTTGACCACGCCGGTAATGAACGCGGATGATTTGAACTTTAGCGAAAAAGGCGTAAATGAAGTCAACCGGAAAGTGAGTTTAATCCTTTATAATGTGTGGTCGTTTTACAGGATGTACGAGTCCGGAAAATCGGAAGTCGGATTAATCGGAAAATCGGATCACGTCTTAGATAAATGGATTATTGCAAGGCTGAGTAAAGCACAGGAGGAAATCACAAAGCAGATGGATGGGTATAATACCGTAAAAGCAGGCAAGGAAATCGTCAGTTTTATAGATGAACTATCTACCTGGTATTTAAGGCGCAGCCGAGACCGGATTAAGGGTAACGATGCTGCATCCAAAGCCGCTTTAAACACGCTTGGGTTTGTCTTGGCTGAAACCGCCAAATTAATGGCGCCGTTTATGCCGTTTATTGCGGATTTTATATTTCGGGATGTCACAGGCAAGGAAAGCGTGCATTTGGAAAATTGGGCTTCGTTATCAGAATATGATAAAACTATCCTTAGCCAAATGGACATGGCAAGGAAAATTGTGGAGCTCGGCCTGTCTTTGCGCAAGGAGAAAAATTTGAAAGTAAGGCAGCCGCTTTTGGAATTGAGCTATGATCTTAAGGATGTGAAATTATCTGCCGATATTGATAGCATCTTAGCTGAAGAGCTGAATGTGAAAAAAATTTCCAATTTCCAATTTCCAATTTCCAATTCAACCGAATGGGCAGTTAAAGAGGATCAAGACGTGAAAGTCGGATTGAATTTAACAATTACCGATGAACTGAAAAAAGAAGGCTGGGCCAGGGAATTGGAACGCCAGGCGCAGGACTTGAGGAAAAAGAGCGGCCTGAAAGTGGGGGAGCTGGTGGATTTGTATTACAACACGCAGGACGAAGGAATTGAGTCAATTTTACTTTCCCAGTTTGACCGCAAAAAAACTTTTGTCGCGCAGATTTCCAAAAATCTGGAAGTCGAGGCGGACTTTGAAGCTCAAGGTGAGGTTGACGGCAAGGCGATTTGGTTAGGGGTTGTTAAAATATAATCTCTACTAAATACGAAATAGTACTAAAAATACTAAAGCTATAAAAATACGGTTTCGTACCTTTCGTACTTTTTAGTATTTAGTAGACATAATTATAGTATGTCCAGAGAAATTTCTTATACTGCCATAATTTTAAAAAAACAAGCCTTTGGCGAGGCGGATGAAATTATTACTTTCTTTACCCGGGAAGCCGGGAAAGTGAGGGGTTTGGCCAAGTCCGTAAAACTGGCAAAGAGCAAGTTGCAGAATAACTTGCAGAATTTAACTTTGGTTGATGTAAGTTTGGCCGGGCAGGGCCAGCTTCCCAAAATCATTGCTGCAGAAGCGAAGCAGACTTTTACGGGCCTTAGGCATAACCTTGATTCGCTCAAGCGGGCTTTTTACGCAAGTGAATTGGTTTTGCGCTTTACGCCTGACGGACAGAAAGACGAAACACTTTTTGCTTTGCTTTTGGAATTTTTGGAATGCTTGGATGCCGGGGCCGGCCACGCAGATTTGGCGCTGGCAAAATTTAAGGCCGGATTTTTGTTCTCCGCCGGCCTTGCGGCAACAGCCCATGACAGTTTGGGAAATCAAACGGAAAACCTTAAGCTCTGCCGGGATTTGGAAGCTTGCGAGTTTGGGGATTTACAAGGCAAGCCGTGGGATAATATTGAGCCTTTGCAGAAATTTTTGTCTGAATTTATTGTTTTTCATTTAGAGCGGGAAGTGAAGTCAGAACAGTATTTGAACGCAGTGTGATATAATAAAAGAAGTAAGAAGCAAGAATTAAGAAGTAAGGGTTGGAATTACCCGATCATACTTCATACTTCATACTTCAATTTTATGGCAGATTTTAATCCCCAAAAAATCAATCAATCGCCGGTTGTTGAGAATACGCCGCCGATAAATAAAAGCTTTTACCAAGCCAATAAGTTTTACATTTGGGCCGTGGGTTTTGCCGTGGTTGTGATAGCAATCTTGGCTTTTTTCGCATTCCGCCCGCAAGCGGCCCCGCAGATCAAAGAGGCGAATGTCCAGGTGGAAATTTTGGCTCCCGAAACCCTGCCCTCGGGCGGCGAAGCAGTTTACCGGTTGCAGATGAAGAACAACGACAGCGTCAAATTAACCGGCCTGGAGCTGGAATTGGCCTACCCGGAAGGCGTTGCTTACGTGGAGAGCAGCCCCAAGGCTTCCAACCTTTCAGGCAGTGTTTTTTCCGTACCCGACCTTTTGCCCGGGCAGAATGTGACCGTGATAGTTAAAGCTAAGGTTTCCGGCGACATCAATTCAGAAAAAAGGCTCCTTGCCAAGCTCCACTATAAATACAGTAATTTTAATTCTAGTTTCGTCAAGGAATCATCGCATACTTTGCGGCTTACTGCTTCTGACATCACCCTGGAAATTGAAGGCCCAAAAGAAGCCAATTCCGCCCAGCTGGTGGCTTACACAATTACCTATAAAAATAATTCCAAAGACGCGCTTAAAAACGCGCGGGTTAAGCTGAATTACCCGGCCGGTTTTAATTACGCCGCCAGCCAGCCAACAGCTTCTTTAGGCGGCAATACCTGGAATATCGGCGATTTGCAAAGCGGCGCGGAAGGCAAAATTACGGCGCAGGGCACGTTTGCCTCCAGCCAGGCCGGGGAAAGCAAAACAGTAGAGGCGCAGTTTTTGGTCTTGGGGCAAAATGGCGAATATTTTGTGCAGAGTTCCGCGGAAGTGATTACGTCTATCTCCAGCCAGCCCCTTTTGGTGAGTTTGGAAAATTTGGACCAGCAAGGCGAGAGCGGCATTGCGCCGCCCGGAGCGACGCTGAATTTTGCCGTGCGCTACCAGAATAACGCCAGCGTGGCGGCCACAGGCGTGAATATTGTCGTAACCTTTGATTCCAAAGCTTTGGATTTTTCGAGCCTGCAGGCGCAAGGAGCGCAGGTTGTGGGCAGCGCCATTACCTGGAACGCGGCCGGCGTGCCGAATTTGGAGGTTTTAAACCCCGGGGAAGAAGGAGTTTTGAATTTTTATGTCCGCGTGAAGAACCCGGCCACCAAGGATTCCAGCAAAAATTTGTCAGTCAAGGCGGCTTCTAAAATTAAAGCAAGCGAATACAGCACGTTTTTGCCCGGCTCCGGCCTTGAAATAAAAATTTCCAGCCCGGCGGAAATCCAGGCGGGCCTTTCCTTCTTAAGCGGCAGTCTGCCCCCCAAGGTCGGCACGCAAACCAAATACAAAGCCACCCTGAAACTTTTAAACAGCAGTAATGATTTTTCGCAAGGGCAGCTTACGGTTTTTTTGCCCAGCGCGAGCGGCAGTTTCAGTTTGGAAAGCGTTAACGCGGCTGAAAGGGCTAATGTCCAGTTTGATCCGGCCACGGGGCGGCTCACCTGGAGAGTGGACAGTTTGCCTGCGCACGCGGGCAAATTCAGTCCGGCAAAAATTTTGGAATTTACGGTTGCGGCCAGCCCCTCGCCCTCGGATGTGGGCAGTTCCCCGGTGCTTTTAAGGAATACCAGGTTCTCCGCCAAAGATGATTTTACCGGCCAGGAAATAAATATCAGCGCCGAAGATTTGACCACTGCCAGTTTATCCGGGCAGGGCGGGTATGAGAATGGGATAGTAGTGCCATAAGCGGAGCTAAGAAGTATGAATTAAGAAGTATGAAGTATGGTTTTTCTTGTTGAATTTCCCTTACTTCTTAATTCCTGCTTCTTACTTCAAGTAGGGATAAATTGATGTCTATCTTCGACAAACTCCGCCATTTTAAAAAAACTTTTTCCCTGCACCAGCCTCTAATTGAGGTTTTTGTTTATAAGGAAAATCTGCTCCATAATTTGCGCGAGTACCAAAGCAGTTATCCCAAACTGCAGTTTGCGCCGGTTTTAAAAGCCAACGCCTATGGCCATGGTTTGGAGCAAGTACTGGATGTTTTAAAAAACGAGGATTTGCCCTTTATTTGCGTTGATTCGCATTTTGAATTGAGGACGGCAAGGGCGCACGCGCCCAATCTCCAGTTTTTGGTAATCGGCTTCAGCCGGCTGGAATCCATACAAAAGTCCGGTTTTAAAAAAACCAGTTTTACCATAATGAGTTTGGACCAGCTTAAGCAACTGTCGGCAAAACTAAGCAGGCCCAGGCAATTCCACCTTAAACTCGACACCGGCATGCATAGGCAGGGGATTTTACCCGGCCAATACCAGGAGGCGATAAAACTTATCCAATCGAACCCAAATATCCTTCTTGAAGGCTTGTGCAGCCATTTGGCGGATCCGGATAACCAGCCGGAAACTTTAAAGCAAATAGCAAACTGGAACAACGCGGCCAGGCATTTTAAAACAACATTCCCGGAAATTAAGTACACTCACCTTTCCGCCACAGGCGGGGTGAGCTACAGCAATAAAATCGATGCTAATTTAGTCCGCCTGGGCATCGGTTTTTACGGCAATGACGATTACCATAACGGGCAGCCAAATTTAAAGCCCGCGCTTGAAATGCGCTCCCTGATTACCGGCACCAAAATAATCAATGCAGGGGAAAAAATCGGCTACGGACTTACCTTCACGGCCGAAAAGCCAATGAATATTGCCACAGTGCCGGTCGGTTATTTTGAAGGCATGGACAGGCGTTTGAGCAACCAGGGATATTTTAAAGTTAACGGCGAATTTTGCCCGTTGGTTGGACGCTTAAGCATGGATATCGCAACCATTGACATCACAGAAAACAAAAACGCAGTTTTTGGCAGTGAAGTGGTTGTAATCAGCGCGCAAAGCAGTGATAAAAATTCCGTGGAAAATATTTCCCGTCTTTGCGGCACTATCCCTTATGACATCTTAGTCCACATTCCCCAGCATCTGCGCCGGACGGTCATCTAGATAAACAAAAAACAATAGGCATCATTG
>C687J35174_10010617_pt1 | contig 11411 bp, 11 predicted proteins | sample RifCSPhighO2_01_FD_35174 | JGI IMG/M metagenome (IMG submission 35174) | reverse complement strand
ACACCCATCTCCATTGATGCAGCGATCGGCTTCTAAAACGGCAACTCTAACCATAACTACATCAACTGTCCTGCCGAAGGCGGACGCGTACCCAACAGCCGCAACTGTTGAACAGCTACTCTAACCATGTAATAAACACACCCCCGACGTATTAAAAATGATTTACGAGCACAAGAGAAATATGAATATTCTCAAAGTGGACAGGAGAAACAGCTTTTTCGAGATTGTGCCGGATAACTTTGATGACCTCTGGCACCTTGAAAAATTGATTGAAAAAGGCGATCTTGTTAGCGGCAGCTCGGAAAGAAAAATCAAGGGAAAACATGAGGGAGATAAAGCGGTAAAAGAAAAAATTTTTGTTGAATTAGAGGTTGAGAAAACCGAATTCCACGAAGCAACAAACCAACTTAGAATACTTGGATTGGTTACACAAGCAAAACCAATAGAGCTTGTAGAGCTTAGAAGCCATCACGCACTCGAAGCTCAGATCGGGGAAAAAATAAAAGTGCAAAAAAAAGAATTGAAAAATTATCAAATCGAAAGACTTGAACGCGCAAAAAAAGCAAGCGGCAGAGAAAAATTACTCATAATTGTAATGGATGATGAACAAGCCGATCTTGCATTTTTGAAGGATACGGGATTGGATGTAAAAGCAAAACTAAATGCGAAAAAACAAGGGAAAATGTTTGAAAGCAAAGAAAAAGAAAAACCATACTTCGAAGAACTATTGAAAACAATCACGGATATGAACGCAGAAAAAATTGTAATAGCCGGCCCGGGATTTGAAAAACAGAATTTTGAAAAATATTTGAAAAACAAAAACACTAAAATAAAACCGAGCTTTGAAGCAACAAACTCCGTGGGAATAACAGGATTGAACGAACTTGTGAAAAGCGGAAAAATAGACAAACTAATTGAAGGATACCATTCCGCGGAAGAATCAAAAGCGGTTGAAAAAATCCTCGAAGGAATTTCATCCGGATTAAGCGCAATAGGATTTGAGGAAACAAAAAAAGCCGCACAACAAGGGGCAGTAGAAAAGCTTGTAGTGTTGGAAAAAATGCTTTCCGAAAAAAGAAGCGAAACAGAGGAAATAATAGACCAGGCAGAACAGCTGAAAGCGAAAACAATTTTCGTGAACTCGAAAAGCGATGCCGGACAAAAACTTGAAGGATTAGGCGGAATAAGCGCGGTGCTAAGATACAGCCTTGGTTATTCTAATACGAAAAAAAATAAGTGAATTATTTCATCTTATACTCAAACCACTCGACTTTTTTATTTTGAACAAGATCTTTGATGTTCTTCTGCTTTGCTGAAAGTTGGGAAGAAGCGGTTTTGAATTCGGCAAAAATAATTTTATCTTCATCAAAAACAATTCCATCAATAGGAGTTCCAATGAAACGAAAGTTTTCCGAATTGAAAGGAAAATCCTTTGTAAAAGGAATGAATTGTTCGGTTAATTTTCCGTATTTTACACTTTGCGAAGATTTTTGAAATTTTAATTCATCAAAATTTTGCTCCAAAATTTTCATTCTGGAAATCAGGAAAAACACAACCAAAAGCAAAATGATTGCAATTGCAAGAACCGCAATGAAAAGAAAATCTATCATGCAAAGAATTGGAGAAAGAGAAATTTAATTGTATGTGAAGCCGTTTTTACACTTTTTCTTTTGGCCAAGCTTTTCTTTTTCTTGTTAAAGAAAAAGAAAAGGTTGCTAGTAATACTTGGTTCCTTCGCCGGTTAGGATTACAATCTGAAAGTTAACCTTTTTTTCCTTCAAAGCTGCAAGAACAGCCATGTGCTCCTTTCCCGAACCGCTGATAAGAGAAATTACAACATCCTTATCCGGAATTTTTCCCTTAATCTCATCCTTAATAATCTCAAACCCGGCGCGGTTGTTCACAAGAATCCAATCGCATTCCTTTGAAGGAGCAAAATTTTCCTTCCCCCACTCATTCGAAATAAGGAGCATTTTATCCCATTGTTCTTCCGCAATAAGCCGGGCAACATGTCCCCAAGTTCCTTTTCCAATGCCAAGAACAGCCACAAGTGTCTTACCCATTCAAAAAACCCCAATCCAAAAAGAAGCCATTATACTATATAATATGTATAATATATTTAATAAATTAAAGGAAAAACCCCAAAAAAAGCATTAAGTTAGGCTGTTTTTCGCATTAGCATATTTTTCCAGAAATTCCTCCCCTTTGCCCCCTAGGGAATAAACTTCTTTCTGAATGTTAAAGGCCTTTTTCACCAATTTAGCGGATTCGAGAGCGCTAACAGCCAAGCGCACATCAAGCTCCTCGACATTTGAAGCACTTTGCGCCAATTCCACAATGGTTTTGGGTTCCTGTGCAATAGTCCTCAAAAAACGCATCATAACCCCGGATTTGGAAATACTATAACACTCCGGGTATTTCTGAAGAAAAGAGACAAATTCATCCTGGGAATTCATAACAAACCAAGTTTAGTACACAATCAGCCAATAAAAACCTTTTCAAACCCAACATGGAACAGATGAACCAAAAAATAAGGCAATACTCCAGGCTTATTGTAAAAGCTGTTCGCGAAGACAAAATAACAAACAGAAAAGAACTCAACAAATACAAACTGCGAATTGGCAAACAATTGGGTTTCCAAGAAATCCCCTCAAATCCGGATATTTTATCCCACGCAAAAAACGCCAATGAAAAAATAAATAAAATGCTCTCAATCAAACCGCTTAGAACACTTTCAGGGGTTGCGCCCATAGCAATAATGACAAAACCAATCAGCTGCCCGCACGGAACATGCATTTACTGTCCCGGAGGACCTAAAAGCTTTTTCGGAAACGTTCCACAAAGCTACACCGGAAATGAACCCGCAACAATGCGCGCAATAAACAATGATTACGATTCTTATTTGCAAACAATGAACAGGCTCTCACAATACTATTCAACCGCCCACTTTCCCGAAAAACTCGAGCTCATAATAATGGGGGGAACATTCCCCAGCTTTCCGGAAACATATCAAAATGAATTCATCTCCGGGGCATTCCAGGCGGCAAATGATTTTTCTGAAATGTTTTTCGTAAAACAAAAATTTGATGCGAACAAATTCAACAACTTCTTTCACACTGAAAGAAAAGAATTCTCCCCAAAAATAAAGGAAATATTTTTGAAAAAGAAAAAAAATGTAAATGTGCAAAGAGAACATTCTCGAAATGAAACCGCAAAAACAAGAATTGTAACAATGTGCATTGAAACAAAACCGGATTGGAGCAAGGAAACACACATAAACAAAATGCTCGAACTCGGAACAACAAGAGTGGAATTAGGAGCACAATCAATTTACAATGAGGTTCTCCAATACACAAATCGCGGTCATACAATAGATGATACAATTGAAGCAACACGCTTGCTGAAAGATTCGGGATTGAAAGTAACCTATCACATGATGCCCGGCCAGCCGAAAAGCAACAAAGAGAAAGATATTGCAATGTTCAAAGAACTATTTGAAAATCCCGATTATAGGCCGGATGGGCTCAAAATATATCCGTGCATGGTGATGCCGGGAACAGCGCTGGCAAAACTCTTTGAAAACGGAAAATTCACGCCATTAACAACGGAAGAGGCTGCGGAAATAATTGCGGAAGCAAACAAATACTTTCCCGAATACTGCAGAGTGCACAGAGTGCAAAGGGACATTCCGGTAAAACTTGCTCTTGGAGGAATAGACAAAAATAATCTGAGGCAGATAGCGGAAGGAAAAATGCTGGAAAAAGGAATAAATGTAAGAGGAATTAGAGAACGCGAATCGGGAATCAACTCAGGAAAAGGAATAAATGTTGATTATTCCAATATTGAGATTAAGGAATTACATTATGAGGCAAGCAAGGGAAAAGAGGTTTTTATTTCAATAGAAGACAACACAAACGATCTCATCATGGGATTCTGTCGCTTGCGAATGCCGCACAAACCATTCAGAAAAGAATTTGATGAAACCTCCGCGTGCATAAGAGAATTACATGTTTTTGGGTCACAAGTCGGATTGGGGGAACACAAAAATGAAAGCTCACAGCACAAAGGTTATGGAAAACAATTAATGGAAACCGCAGAACAAATAGCCGTGAAAAAATTCGGCGCAAAAAAAATGCTTGTAATAAGCGGAGTTGGAGCAAGAGAATACTATTCCAAAAAACTTGGATATGCAAGAAATAATGCGTACATGGAAAAAAAGATTTGAAAAAATAATTTTGAATTCGAAAAATGCAAAGATTCCAAATTTAAAAATCTTTGAAAAAATTATACAAGCTCTAATTCTACCGTGAAAATTTTAACTAATTTATTAATTTGCCAAAACTAAACCGAAAAAAGAATCAAACATTTGGAAAGGAAGCAGTGAAAAAGTGAAAAACGGGAAACCCCCAAAAGCGGAAGAAAATTTTCCCTTCAGCGTGGGCAGGACATTCAATTCGGAAGAAAAGCTCTTCACAACCAAACCGGAATTAACGGATTTTGCCTGAAAAGAAAAATCCTTTTTCCCGTAAATCTGAGGAACAACAACCAAATCGGATTCGGGAACCTCATTCGGCTTTACAACCAATGTACGCTCTGAAAACCATGAAACAGGAAGAGTGGATGAAACAACAACGGGATAAGAGGCAATGGAAGAATTTGTCAAAACAACTTTGTAAGGAATTTCGCTTCCAACAACCGAAAGTGATTCGGGGGAAATCCTTGTAAAGCTTACATCCAAAAGATTCTGCTTCACAACAACCCGAACATTAATCGATTCCCTGAAAGCCGGTTGCAAATCATTTGAAAAAAGAACATTCAAATTATAAAAATTCGGAGAAGCATTTTCGGGAACTTTTATCGAAACAATAAGGGAAGTGTCGGTAATGTCGGTTGAAACAATGCTCCAACCGTTTGGAAGCGAGGTTTTGTCAACGGAAACATTATTCCATTCAAAACCATAACCTGAATTATCGCTGAAAATCAAATCAAAAACCTGGTTAGGTTCAATAAAACCGGCTTGAATAGAAGCATCATCGCTTAAAACGGCCTTTACAGGCGAAAGAAGCTCGATATTGGCAAAAGCTGATTGCGAAACCAAAACAAGCAAACAAAAAACTAAAAACAATCTTTTGAACATTACAAAAGTAATAAAGGAAAGTTAAAAAAACACTGCGGAAAAAACACCTATAAAAGGCTTTTCCCACGGCATTTCTAGCATGGAAGAGGCAAAAAAACGCTTTTTAATGATAAAAGCAAGGCACAAGGAAACTTACGAACAGGCGCTAAACCAGGGAAAAGTCGATATTCAGATGCAAAAACTCTGTAGCTTTGTCGCGGAAACAAAAAAATATTATACCTCAAGCTGTTGCAGCGGAAGAATAGTGCTCCTAGAAAAAAAAAGCGACAAAAAAATAGACTCTTATTTTCACAGAAAATGGCACAGAACAATAACCAAAAAGGAGCTCTTAGAAGGGTTCAACGAAAAAGTGGAAGGGGATTTATGGTTCAAAGTGGATTCATTTATACTCCACATTGGAACTGATTCAATTGAAAACGCGCAAAAAATAATTATGACAATGAAAGAGGCGGGAGTAAAAAGAGGCGGAATAATTCTAGCGGAAAAAGGAAAAGTCATCCTTGAAATAATCGGAACTGATTCAATGAGCTTTCCGGTAAAAAAGAAAGGCAAAAAAATGTTTGAAAACAAATACCTAGAAAAAATTCTCGGAGAAGCAAACAAAATACTCGAAAGGAATTACACAAGGCTTGAAAAACTGGAAAACAAATTCGAAAAAAATCTTGAATAAAAAAATCCCAAAAAAAATAGACCAGAAAATGTGGAAAAATAAATTCTGAATGAATTGAATGCACAAAAAACTTTTCTATGGGCTGTTATCCGAAAGAACTTTTTCCAAAAGGGTTTCAGGATCATAATAATAATGTTGGATCACTATTTCAACCTCAGGCTGTGCATGAATCCCGTTCTTTGACATCCAATCCAAAATCTTTTTCCGAACCTGAATCTCACGCTCAACCTCTTTTTTGGTTTTCAGGGTTTTTCCGGCAATATCCTCAATAACACGCATAGGAGTATCAGTGCGCTTAATCGTGTCAGTGGCCCGATCCCACTCAAAAATATTGCTCAACAAAGCCTGGCGCTCCATCGAACTAACTTCCGTAACAGAAAGAACGCGCCTCTCAACACCTTTTCCTTTCACATAAATCCTATACTGCACAATAATGAGATTCAAAAGAGGAATAAGCGCTTCCGGAACACCCATAGGTTCTGCCTTCAAACGCAAGAGCATTTCCTTCGCGGAATTGCTATGTAACGTTCCCATAGAACCCTTGTGGCCGGTGTCCATTGCAACAAAAAGAGTTTCGGTTTCCTTTCCCCTAACTTCTCCCACAATCAAACGATCGGGGCGCATTCTCATCGCATTCTTGAGCAAATCATCCATTGTAACCTCTATCTGGTTCTTCATCTTCGGCCGCGATTCCATTTGCACCCAATTTTCTCTACCCCCAAGCTTCAACTCCATTGTATCCTCAATAGAAATAATTCTCTCAGGATACTTTATGAAAGCGGCAAGCGCATTCAAAGTAGTTGTTTTACCCGAACCCGAACCTCCCGTAACAATAATATTCATTGGCTCAACACCCATGCCCTCAACCATTACCCACAAAAAAGCGGCAAGATCCGAACTCAAAGTATTACTCGCAATCAAATCAATAATGCTCATAGGAACAATGGTAAACTTCCTTATTGTGAGGCTTGGACCGAAAGGCGTAACAAAAGAAAAAGTTGCATTAGCACGATTGCCATCGGGAAGGCGCGCATCCAAAAGAGGATGATCGGCATCAAACTCTTTTCCAACAGTATGCGCAATCCTATGCAAAAGCTTGTCCAAATCACGCTCATCCTCAAAATTAATGTTTGTTTTACAGTGCCCATAACGCTTGTGGAAAACAAAAACATTGATCTTATAACCGTTGATCATGATCTCCTCAAGGCTCTCATCAAAAACTAAAGCTGATAATTTCCCGTAACCGATTGAATTGCTCAAAATTGATTCCGCAAGCACGGAATGATTTTTCACGCTTGGAATAAACTCCTTCAACAACGCGATCAAAGAAAATTTCAAAGTGTTAAAATCGTCCAGTGAAATCAAATACTCCAATGCATCATTGTAAGTTATAGGCTTGATCACACGCTCACGGAAACCGTCAATAAATTTTTTTGAAAACAATTTGTTAAGCTGTGATTGAACTTCATCAAAACTCCACTTCCCCAAAATAAGATTTGTAAGAGAATCCTTGATGATTTTTTCCTCCTCATTAAAATCGGGTTCGACAACATCATAAAAGAAAAAAGGAAAACCCTCGAAAATTTGTATCTTGTCATAAGACTCGATCTTGTTGCCCTTCTTCTCCTCAAACTTAAAAGCCATTCAAACACCGGAAATAGGTATTTATAGTACGCATAATTACTATATAAAAGATGAAGAACAAACACAACAGCATGCAGGAAACGCTTGCAACTGCTATTAGAAAAATTACTCCGAGCGAAGACGAAAAAAAGAAACAGGAAAAAATAGCACAGGAAATAATGCAAAAAATAATGAAAATTTCCGGAAAACATGAACACGCAGAACTTGTGGGAAGCAATGCAAGAAATACACATTTGAAAGGCGATCATGATCTGGATATTTTTGTATTTTACCCAAAAAATACGCAGAGAAATGAGTTCGAACAGGAAGGACTTCGCATTGGAAAACTTGTTTTCCGGGGAAAAAAATGGGAAAAAGCATACTCTGAACACCCATACATTCGCGGAACTTACAATGGATTTGATGTCGAAATAGTTCCAGCATATAATATACAAAATGCATCCGAAATGCAGAGCGCGGTTGATAGAACAACATTTCACAATCAGTACTTACTTGGAAAGCTTGGAGAAAAACAAAAAAGCGAAGTTAGGTTATTGAAACAATTTTTGAAAGGAATAAAAGTTTACGGAGCGGACTTGAAAGCTTCCGGAGTTCCGGGATATGTGACGGAGCTATTAATACTGAATTATGGGTCATTTGAGGAAACACTGAAAGCGATTTCCAATTGGAAAGAACGGGAAATAATTGATCTGGAAAAACAAACGCAAAAAATCGAAGCCGAGAAAAAATTTTCCAACCCACTCATAATAATTGATCCGGTTGATGCGAATAGGAATGTTGCGGCTGCACTTTCTATAACACAGTACGCGCGCATGATAGCGGCTGCACGGGCGTTTTTGAAAAAACCATCATTGAAATTCTTTTTCGGCGCGAAAATAAAAATCATGCCTCTTTCGGGCGCAAAAAAACTGGTTGAAAAAGAAGGATTAATTACAATAGAAATCGGTTATCCAAAAAAAGAACTTTCCGATGTTCTTTGGGGGCAAATCAGGAGCGTTACGAAAAAAATTGTTTCATCACTCGAACAAAAAAACTTTTCTGTTCTACGAAGCGAAGCATGGAGCGATGATGAAAAACAAATAATCATAGTTGTTGATCTGGAAGCGAATAAGTTGGAAAAAATAATGAAAAGAACAGGACCGCATGTTTCAAACGCAGAACATTCCGAAGCATTTTTGAAAGCGCACAAAAACGCTCTTTCAGGACCGCGCATTGAGAAAGGAAAATGGGTTGTTGAAATAGAAAGAAAACACTGGAAAGCAACAGAATACTTGAAAGAAGTTTTCAAAGAACTTCGAAAAACTGAGAAAGGCGGAATGAAAAAAGCGCTGAACAAAAAAGCGAAAATTCTTAGTGATGCGGAAGTAATTTCAAAATACAAAAAAGACGCAAAATTCAAAGAATGGTTTTCTTCTTATTTGAAAGGGAAAGAGGAGTTTGAGGAATATTAGGTGAAATTTTTGCGACCGCCAAGATTTAAGTTCTTTGAAAGAGGGTTTGGAATTAGAAATAAAATCGCTGCCCTAACAACATTTATTGATCAAAGAAGATTAGATGGAACTAGAACAAAAACAATGGATAGGTTACTTAAAAGATCAAGAAATTTACTCCAAAGACTAATTGTAGAGCCGGGAAAGGATAGTGGAAAGAAATTTCATGCTCGCGATAGAAAAAGATCTGGAAAAGGCCCACACTATACTTTAGAAACAATAGAAAAAGAAAGAGCAGAATTGGAGAAAAAATAAAGCGAGCCCGGAGGGATTCGAACCCCCGACCTCTCCGTTGCCTCTAATTTTTCCGAAAAAAAGAAAAAATAGCCGAAGCGGAGTGCTCTATCCTGGCTGAGCCACGGGCCCTTTGTTAATAATGTGGTTGACAAACAATTTAAAGCCGAAATCAACCTTTTTAAAGCTATCCAAATAGAGAATACTAGATGAAAACCTGTATTACAACAAACAAGATTGTTACTGATAATTTCGTGGAATTCAAGTGCCCGGGATGCGGATATAGAATAGTGCGCAGCCTGGAAGCAAGAACACGATCACTTGAATACAAATGCCCGGACTGCGGATTTACAGGACCGTGAGCTGATTCTAATGCCCAGCAAATCATTCATCATTTACAAGGTTACTCCGAAGGACATGGAAAAAATCGGCGAAACCGAAAAAGAGGTTAGAACCATCAAAAGTGGGATAGTAAAAGATGTCAAAAGAGATCCAATAGGATATGGAATAGAACTCCTAAAAGTAGGGGTTATTGTTGATGAAAAAGTAGAGGGCGCAATGGAAAAGGTAACCAAAGAGCTAGAATCGCTTAAATCAGTCGAAGAAGTCGAACAAATAGGAATGACCCTTCTCTAAGTGTTTTAACACTTTTCAAAGCTAATTCTTTAGAATGATCAAACTCCTTAAACTCGAGAACTGGAAAACCCATTACAAAACAGAATTAGAATTCTCAAAAGGAACTAATGTAATAGTGGGGAAAATGGGCGCGGGTAAGAGTAGCCTCATGGACGCAATTTCGTTCGCACTCTATGGAACGTTTCCATCACTCGCGGCGCGCAAAGTTTCGCTCGAAGAAACAATAATGAACAAACCCACAAAACAAGAACAAAGCACAATAACACTTGAATTTGATTACAATGGGAAAGAATACTCCGTTGAGAGAATTGTAAAAAGAAAAGGCATTAATGAAGCTTCACTCAAAGAAAATGGAAAAACAATTGCAGGACCGCAAACCACACAAGTGACAAAAAAAATAGAGGAAATACTCGAAGCAAATTATGATTTATTCTCGCGCGCAATCTACTCAGAACAAAACCAAGTGGATTTTTTTCTTAAACTAAACCCATCACAAAGAAAAGAAAAATTCGACGAACTATTGGGTTTGGATAAATACGAAAAAGTCAGGACGAATTCTGTAACACTGAAGAATAGGCTCAAAAAAATAACTGAAGATAGAAAAAAGTTTTTGGAAGAACAAAAAACAAAAACAAACGGAAAAGAACTCGAAGAATACGAAACCAAAACAACTGAAAAACAAAAACAAATAAGCGAAACAAAAAATGAACTAGCACAAACCGAAAAAGAACACCACGAAAAAGAAACGGAGCTCAAGCAACTCGAGAGCAGCGAAAAAGAATATAGATTCTTGAAAGAACTTGAAATAAAAACAAAAGCAAAAAAAGAAACGCTTTCAGATGAAATAAAAAAAATCAGGGAAAAACTCAAAACCAAAGAGGATTCCGGGAAAAAATTAGAAGAATACAGAAACTCAAAGAAAGAAACAGTATATGGAATAGAAAGCACGGAAAAAATGCTCAAAGACAACGAAAAAGTTGCAAATAATATAAGAGAAGAATTGGCGGTTTACAGAAACCAATTGGAAACAAGCGAGGAAAGCAGCAAAAACACCAAAAAACTGGATGTTGAATGCCCAATATGCAAAAGGCCGCTGAGCAAACATGATAAAGATAATTTACAAAAAGAACTCAGAGAAGAAGCAGAAAAACTGGAAAAACAAATTAAAGAACTGGAAAAAACAGTAAAAGAACATGAAAAAGAAACGAAAAAAGAAGAGGAAAAAATAATCGCGCTGAAGGAAAAACTTGAAGGTTTGGATGACAAAATAAGGGAACACGAAAAAGCATTCGAACTTGAAAAAGAAGCAAATGCAAAAGAAAAACAATTACAAGAACTGGAAAAAGAAGCGGAAAAACTGGAAAAAAATGTTCAGGAAAACAAATTCGAAGAAAAAGAGCTCAAAGAAAAAAGAGAAGCATTCTACAAAATCAGGGAAAAAAATACACGATTAAAAATTGAAATAAAAAATTCGGAAGAACTGCTACGCGAATATGAAGAGGCAATAAAAAGAATAAAAAAAGCACAGGAACAAATAAAAGAATTGGAAATACAAGTAAAAGAAAATGAAAAAACAGTAGAAAAACTCGCGATCTTCACA
>C687J35174_10010609_pt1 | contig 11416 bp, 12 predicted proteins | sample RifCSPhighO2_01_FD_35174 | JGI IMG/M metagenome (IMG submission 35174) | reverse complement strand
CGGGAAAATTTCCCTTCCTCGCCTAGAGATTCGAAAATAAAACACACATCATAATTTCTCTCAATCTTTCGAAATAGCTCAAAGAAATCAACATCTACCGCGAATTTACGGTAAGTTGGTTTTTTTTCTATTCGAATTTTATCCATGATATTCATATTGTTACACAAAAAATCGCCCTCATAGCACAAGTTAAATTCATGCTATAAGGGCGATTTTCTATTTCGCGGTACCACCTTAATTTGTTCTCCCCCGACTCTTTTCGACATCGGTTGTCCTGTTTACGGAGGAGTCCGGACTTCCACAACGTGGTTCGACTATCGCTCACCACGAGCAGAAATCACTGTTGTCTTTTCCGAGCCCAACCTCTAGCCAATCAAACTGGTTTGGCGAGAGACTCGAACAGCTGTATCTAAAAAGAAAATATCACCATTCTATTGCTTGTCAAGAGCCTTCTCGAATGAGAGAATGCGGAAATGGCTAAAAAGCAGAACAAATTGGGTGCCCTTCGGAAAAAGATTGAGACTGCCGATCGCGAAATCCTGAAGCTTTTGGCAAAACGGTCATCTATAGTGCGCCAAATTGCCGTATACAAACAAGATAATGATCTCGCTGCAGTAGACGCTAAGAGAAAAAAACAATTGCGGAATTATTGGATAAGCGAGGGAAAGAAATTAAAGCTGTCCTCAAAAATCGTGGGCGATATTTTTGATCGCATTCATTCATATTCGGTCACTATTGAAAATAATCATTTATGACCCGGCAGGACAATTTTGAATGGCCGCATATGGCAAAAACGGGGAGGGATATGTGCGCGTGAGTATTTGCGTGAATGTGGATACAATAGACAAATATCTATAGTCCATGAAAAAAATCTCAATCGTTGGATTCGGCAGGTTCGGAAGAGTTCTGTACGAACTCCTAAAAAATGATTTCGAAATCGTGCTTTATAGCAAGAGCAAGATCGAAAGAGACGACGGATTTGCGAAATCTACGACTATCGCAGAAAATGTGGCAAAGGTATACGAAAGTGATGTCGTATTCTATGCAGCCCCAATTGCGGCTTTTGAGGAGGTAATATCGACACATCAAAAATATTTCGGGAAAAAGCATCTTTTGATTGATGTATTATCAGTCAAAATTCATCCTGCCTCTATACTAAACAAATACTTAGAGGGAACTGGCGCGAAAGCGCTTCTTACTCATCCCATGTTCGGCCCGGACAGCATCACAAGCGGCTTCCAAGATTTGCCAATGATCATGGATAAGTTCACTGCAAATACTGAAGATTATGATTTCTGGAAGAAATACTTTTCGGAGAAGGGTCTGAGAATCGTAGAGATAACTCCCGAGGAGCACGACAAGCTAGCGGCAGATTCGCAGGGTTTGACGCATTTTATCGGGCGCCTATTGGAAAGCTATGGTCTCGCTCCGACGAAAATAGATTCTGTCGGCACCAAAAAACTCTTAGAGGTGATGGATCAGACCTGCCATGATACTTGGCAATTGTTCGAGAATCTCCAGCACTACAATCCCTATACGAAAAAAATGCGAGTAAAGCTCGGTGAAAAGTATGATGAACTTTACAACAAGCTATTGCCGGCCCAATTAGATACTGCATTCGTAACTTATGGCATACAGGGCGGTGTTGGCAGCTTTAACGAGGAGGCCATTCAATATTACATAAAGCGGGAAAAAATCGGTGAGCATAAAATTCTTTATCTGCACACTGCAGAGAATGTCATGCGCGCCCTTCACGAGGGCGAGATAGACCGCGGCCAAGTTGCCATACACAATTCCGTCGGCGGAATCGTAGAGGAGTCAATTCATGCAATGGCCAATTATAAGTTCAAGATCTTGGAGCAGTTTCAAATAAAAATCTCTCACGCGTTGATGATCCATCCTGATGCGAAATTAAGCGAAATTTCCACTATTATGAGCCACCCGCAGGTGTTTGCTCAATGTAAGGACACCTTGGCTAAAAAATATCCGCAGTTGAAACAGACTTCCGGAGAAGGTGAGCGAATTGATCATGCGGTTGTCGCCAAGGAACTTGGCGAAGGTAAGCTTCCAAAAACAACTGCGACCATGGGAAGCAGTGTTTTGGCTAAGCTATATGGCCTCAAGATAGTTGAGGATAATTTGCAGGATGCCAGGGAAAATTACACCAGTTTTCTGCAGATTGCGAGAATTCAATAAAATACCGTTTTATTTCTTAGACCGGCGTTTTTCCCATTGAACAAGCAGTGGCGTTGCGAGAAAAATCGACGAATAAGTTCCTGCGATTATTCCTACAAGAAGCGTCAGAGCAAAATAACGCGTGCTCTCTGGACCGATAAAGAATAGGACAAGGAGCGTGATCAATACCGTCAAGGACGTGTTTACGGAGCGCACGAAAGTTTGGCCTAAGCTTCTGCCCGCGGTTTCAGCAAAATCTTCGCGCCTATTCCTCTCCCCATTTACTCGGAGATTCTCACGCACGCGGTCGAACACCACTATCGTGTCGTGAATTGAAAATCCGAGTACTGTAAGAACTGCCGTTATGAACAATGTGTCTATCTGCGCGCCAGCAAAATGCCCCAGAGCTGCGTAAAATCCGACTGGAATAATTACATCGTGTACCAATGTAATTAGTGCAATCAATCCATAGACCCAAGAAGAAACCGGGCGCGAGACTTTTCGGAATGCAAAAGCGATAAAAAGAAGAATGCATATAAGAACCGCCGCAAGAGCGATGAGTGCTTTATTGCGCAATTCTTTACCGATTGTTGGACCTATCTCATTAAGCTGACTTATCTCGGCCGAATTCGAATCCACCGAAAGAATCTCAATCAAGTTTGCTCTCTGATCCTCCGTCATATTCTGGGCGCGAAGGACGTAATCATTTGTTCCGGCTTCTCTGAGCGAATAACCCGTAAATCTCGCCTTGGTGAGCGACTGAGAAATCTCTTCTGCTGACGGTCTACCAGACGGATATGTAACTTGTGCAAGCGTTCCACCCGTAAAATCAATGCCCAGGCGAAGACCGAAAAACATCAGAGAAATCACTGAGGCAAGAACTAGAGCGCCGGTTAGTGCGAAGAAAATATTTCTGTTTTTAACAATAACCATAATTAATTTTTCCGCGACGCGCCGGATTCAAAAAGAAAGCGAACCACTCCAGATTTCGCTTCGATACCAAGAGCAAGCAAAAATGTCCTCGAGACGGTTATTGCTGTGAGCATCGAAACAAGCACGCCGAGTCCGAAAACGAGTGCAAATCCTTTTATGAGAGAGGTCCCAAACCAGAACAGAATAACTGCGGTTATCATGCTTGAGATGTTGCTGTCGCGGATCGAAGGCCAAGCCCGGTGAAAGCCCTCCGCGATTGCATCTTTTATGCTCTTACCTCCATGAAGTTCTTCTCTGGTCCTTTCGAATATTAGGATGTTTGCATCGACTGCCATACCGATGGAGAGAATGAATGCGGCAATACCAGCGGCACTCAAAGTCACAGGAATTAATTTAAAGAGAGCGAGAACGGCAATGACATAGAGAGCAAGAGCAGCCACTGAAAGAAGGCCCGGCAAGCGATACCAAAGCAGCATAAACAATGCGACTGCGCCTATTCCCCAAACTCCTGCCGCAATTCCCTTGCCCACAGCTTCTCCGCCGAGAGTGCCCGAAACTGTCTGGGTAGCGATAAGTTCTATGGGAACAGGCAGCGCTCCATAATTTAAGTTGCGCGCTAATTCTCTTGCGCCCTCTGCCGTGAAATTGCCGGATATTATCGCTGTCCCGCCCGGAATTGCCTCCCGAATGACGGGAACTGATATCGGAATGCCATCAAGAAAAATTCCGAAATAGCGTCCTACATTGTCGCGCGTTAAATCTGCGAAGATTTTCCCACCTTCTGAATTGAAATTAAGCGCAACCACCGGCTCATTCGCGATGCCTCCGACACCCTGATTGAATTCTATTTTTGAGCTTGTTAAATGTTTGCCTGTAACCGCAGGTGCCTCAAAAAACTCATTCATATTTTGCAAAGGTGTGCCCGTAGGCGGCGGCTCGACATCTTTCTTAAGAAGTCGAAATTCTAGAACTGGCGTTTGACCTATTAGGGTAATCGCCTGTTGCGTGTCAGTGATACCGGGAAGTTCGACAATAAGCCGCTCCTCGGGCGCTCCTGCGAGAGTCCCGCCTCGCTCAGTTTGAACGATTGGTTCAGAAACCCCAAAAAGATTTACGCGTCGCTCTATAGTGTCGCGCAAAGATGCCATCGCGCCGGAAACATCATCCGTAGGCGCGGCTTCAAAATTTGCCCGATATACGAGCTGGGTTCCGCCAGAAAGATCGAGCCCAAGCCGGAATGGCTTCCAGCCGCTTATTTGGGAAGAGTACAAAAACCAGCCGACTCCCGCCCCCGCGAGCAATATAACCAACGCTATTATCCGCCTAGCTAACATTGTGCTGAAGTATACAGAAAATTGGGCGTTTTCTAAGGGTTGACATTCGCAGTAAGAGTGTTATGATTTCGCTAATCGCGAGCGCAGTGCTTGCGTTTTTTGAGGAGGATTCGCCATGGGCGAAGTCCTGCATTCTATAGTTTCATTGTTGGCGATTGCAGTCGGTGTAACGATTTCAGTCCAGATCATGATGGGCCTGAAGATTCGGCCCCTCGTGATCGCTCTGGCCCTGGCGGTCGGGGTGTACTGGGTGGTCGAAGTACTGACCCCCGCGATCATCTCGTCCGTCACCCTCCTCCGGTCTTTCTAGCCGGAGAGCGAAACAAAAGGCCGGGCGCGCTTCTTTGCGCCCGGCCTTATCTACATGAAAACTTAAATATTTTGTTTAACTAGCGCCAGCAGATTTCTGAATATCATTGCCACAGCAATTGGACCAACTCCGCCAGGAACGGGCGTGAAAATGCTTGCTTTTTCCGCGCACGCAGGGTCCGCATCCCCTTGGATCTTTTTATTAAGCTCACTTGTGCCAGCGTCTATGAGAGCGACGCCTTCCATTATATGTTCAGGCTTTATATAGCCCGGCTTTCCTATTCCCGACACGACAATATCTGCATCTTTCAAATCATCGATTGACCCCTCCTCCAGCGTGAACATTGAGACATTTGCACCCAATTTTCTTAACAACCAAGCAGATGGGGCCCCAACTAAACGGCCTGCTCCAACAACTGTTGTGCGCGCTCCTTCAATTTTTATGTCGTTTCTTTTCAGAATTTCCACAACGGCGAGAGCGACCGGTGCATGCACGGGACGGTCTTCCTCCGCAATTTTCGGATTCAGCGCATCCACATCTTTTCCCGGTGCTACTGCCGAGAGCACATTATTGACATTGATGCCTTTTGGAAGAGGAAGCTGCGGAATGACTGCATTTGTTTGTAATGATAGCTGGGTAAGCGCTGAGACTATATCTGATTCCGATGCAGAGGCAGGAAGGTCTTTGCGCATCATTCGTACTCCTAGACGTTCTGCTGCACGAGTCTTTATGCGGACAAATGATTCGATTACAGGATTCTCACCAACAATGACGATCCCGAGCTTCACTTCTTTCCCGAGCGCCTGAAACCTCGGCGCGAGCTCTTCGTAAATGCTTTCCGCGATTGCCTTTCCATCAATTACCATAGCAATAACATACCAACATACTGGAGTATGTTGGTATGTTCATATTATCCCGAATTCTTTTTTTAAAGCGGCAATGCCATCCTCTAGTTTTATTGTCGGCTCCCATCCGAGAAGTTCTTTTGCCCGCCTATTATCCGCCAGAGAATCATGAGCTTCTATTCGCGGAGGCGCATATACGATTTCGCCTCCGACCAAATCGGCCAGAAATTTTATTGTGACATTGCGGCCAGCGCCAATGTTTATTACTTCGCCTTTGCCGACATTGACACTGTCGGCCGCCAGAAGATTCGCTCGTACAACATCATTTACATGCGTGTAATCGCGGGTGACTGTGCCATCGCCGAAAATTGTCATTGGCTTTCCGTTTTTGCGTGCAAGGAGAAATGCACCTACGGCAAGCGCATAGGGTCCAGTTGGATCGAGCTTGGGACCATAAACGTTAAAATAACGTAAACTCACTGTTTGAATTCCATAAGTTTCAGCCCACACCTTTGCAAAAAGCTCGCCAACATATTTCTGCAAGCCATAGGGATTGACGGGACTTGCGACCATGCTTTCGGAAAGGGGCAAAGTTTGTTGCTCGCCGTATGAAGAACCAGATGAAGAATAAACTACCCTTCGCACTTTTGCTCTGGCGGCCGCGGTCAAGACGGACACTGTGCCTTTGACGTTGACGTCTGTCGTTTCGACCGGATGCTCTACGGAATAAGGCACGCGTGGAAGCGCGGCAGTATGAAAAACGACATCTGCTCCCTGAAATACCTCCTCTATTTTGTCTGTGTCGCGAATATCCAGCTCGTGATAATTCGCATTTTTATTGATGCGCTCATCATTTTTCCCGGCCGTAAAATTGTCGACGACATGCACTTCAAAATTTTGTTTGACGAGCGCATCCACAATGTGAGAGCCAATAAACCCCGCACCACCAGTTACGACCGCCTTCTGTTTACTTGCCATATACGTTTACTTCTGAAGCACCGCCAGCCTGCCCCGTAGCTCCGCCGCAGGCGGATGGTATCGGGGTTACGACCATTTTTCCTTTCATATTGGCGATATTAGCACGTCCAAATTTAAGACCCACGCGCAGTTAAAACGATCCTTATTGTTTGAAGGATAATAAATAGATCAAGAAGTAATGAGCGATGCTTTAAATAATAGAGATCATATGAAAGCTTGTTCTTGGTTTCTGCAATATCAGCTCCATGGTGTGGATCTCGATCGTGATGAATTTGCGCCCAGCCGGTAAGCCCCGGATTTATTAAATGCCTCGCGTTGTAATAGGGAATGCGAGAACTGTATCCCCCGGCAAGTGCCGGTAGCTCGGGTCTAGGACCGACAAGCGAAAGATCCCCTTTCAGCACGTTCCATAGCTGAGGTAATTCGTCAATTCGCAGATTTCGAAGCCATTTCCCTACTCTTGTGACACTGAGCGAAGATTTCCCATTAGAGCCATAATTGCCTTGATCGTTGCCGCTCATGCTGCGAAATTTGACGACGCGAATGCTTTTCTGAAATCGGCCGATCCTATGCTGCGTAATAAAAATAGGGCCTCCATCATCAAGCTTAATTGCGAGAGCTACAAACGGATAGAACATCAGAGATATGAGCCCAATAAAGACTACGCCTGTTATATCGATCACCCGTTTCAAGAAATCATAAATACTCGAGGAACTGGCGCTCCCTAAAACCCATTCATAATGAACAAGCGAAAGAGGAGCGCGATCGAATACTTCTTGATATAAATCCATTGCATCGATAAGTGCGAAGCTCTTCTTCTGGAATGCTGCATCATAGACAATCGGCAGAGCTTGAGACATCGCCTTATCAGAAAAATCAACAACTAAAAAAGTTACGTTGTCTTCAGCCGCCAAGCGACAAGCATGTTGAATAATTTCGTGTGGTTTTGCGCTTGCCGTATCTATAATGTATGCAAATTCAAACGAGTAGCGTTTGTCATGCTCTATTTCTTTGGCAAGGGCCGCGATATCCGGACCCGAGGCGATGAGAACACCTTTCAATGTGCGGCCCGAGCGCAGATGTGGAAAAATAATTACTCTCCATAAATAAATCAGGGCGAATGAAACTATCAGATAGAGTACAAGTATTGTTTTCGGCGCAATTCCGAAAACGGGAATGAGAAAAAAGAAAAGAGCTGCTAGGGATATGTTTATAGCTTGTGTATAAAGAATTGTTGATGGCAAACGACTGCGAAAGAGCCGCGTGTGCTTGCCATAAAGGCCGGCCAAGAAAAAAATTCCTACCCAAAGAACGAATAATATCGAAAATGGAATTAGGTGTTGTACAAAATACGTATATTCCGGAGAAGAGAAAGATCTCAGAGCAAGGGCGGCCCAGAGAGACGCAATAAAGATTAAGACATCACCTGCAAAAAGCAGGATATATTCTCGCTTAGGCACCAGCGTCATAATATTGTACTATCATTGCACCGATTGAGTCATGAAACAAGCCCTAAATAAGCCACAAAAAAGGCCTGGGAAAATCCTTTTTTTGATTACAAAGGCCACCTGGGGAGGGGCCCAAAAATATGTCTATGACATCACATCGAATTTATCGAATCATTTTTTCGAACCAATGTTGGTATTTGGCCAAGCTGGGAAACTATCAAATGATGTTGCGGAGCGCGGTATTTCGATAAAGGAAATCCCTTCACTAGGAAGAGATGTGGAATTTTTCTCCGATATTAAAAGCTTTTTTTCGCTACTAAAAGTAATTCGAGAGACGAGACCAGATATAATACATCTCAACAGCTCAAAGGCTGCTGCACTCGGCGCGCTTGCGGGACGACTAGCCGGTGTTGAGAAAATAATTTTCACAGTTCACGGCTGGCCGTTCAAGGAAAATCGAAGCTCGTTCGCACGCGCCCTTATTCATTGCATCAGTTGGTTAACCGCCTTGCTCTCTCACACTGTCATTGTTGTCTCAAAAGAGGACGATGCCCTCGGAAGGAAGATGTGGTGGATTGGCAATAAAATTCGTTATATTCCCATCGCGTTAAATCAAAAGGAAATGTATACGGGAGAACAAGTAGAGCAGATAATGTTTAGAGAGAACTTAGAAATAGACGCCCCTTTCATTAAATCAGTACGCCTAGTGACAATCGCCGAATTGACCGCTAATAAAGGTCTTGGGCACGCTATTGATATGATGGCTGAACTTCAGAAACGGGCTCCGCATCGATACACCTATACAATTATTGGGGAAGGAGAAGATGGTTCGTCACTAAGCAATCAAGTGCAAGAACTCGGGCTTGGAAAAATAGTTAGATTTGCAAACTTCCTCTCTAACAAACCTCCGGAAAACCTTTCTTCCGAAGGATCAAGATACCTTCGTGCTTTCGATATATTCGTTTTGCCATCTATTAAGGAAGGGATGCCCTACGTTCTTCTTGAAGCTGCAGCGGCCGGGCTGCCGATAGTTACAACCAACGTTGTACGGCAAGAATCCTCAGAGATTCCGAACATCTATTTCGTTCCGCCTGCAGACGGACGCGCACTTGCCGATGCAGTGGAAAAACTCGCTAACAATTTGCCAGCTAGAAAGCCAGGCCCGCTTGGTTCATTCGCTGACATGCTCAAAAAAACAATTGACCTCTACTAAACCGCTCCTACCAACTCCGTCTCATCCCTTGCCTGCAAGCTTGGCCTGGCATGACGCCGCATTCCCATCAGAATTCCAAGCGCGAGATACTCTGTCACCAAGTGAGAGCCCCCATAACTCATAAAAGGAATTGTAGTCCCAGTGACTGGAAGCAATCCCATGTTCATGCCGATATGAACCAAAAAATGGCTCAAAAACATGACGGCAACGCCAGCCCCAAAAAGTTTATCGAAATTATCCGCCCCGTGGGCCGCAATAACAAGCACGCGGATTATGATAATACTGAAAAGGCCGAAGAGGATAAGCACGCCAAAGAAACCCCATTCCTCAGCATAAGCAGCAAAAATAAAGTCGGTTTGATATTCAGGAAGATAGAGCAACTTGCTTTGTGTTCCGTAGCCGATTCCCTTTCCCATGAGCTCGCCCGAGCCGATGGCAACAGTTGACTGATACGCGTTGTAGCCGCTCCCGCGGATATCGGCGAGCGGATGGAGGAATGTTAGCACTCTCTGTTTCTGGTACGGAGCGAGCCCATAATTCCACAGGCCGCCACCGATGACAATTCCTATCACGGCAAGAGCCGCAAGATGCTTCCACGAAATTCCCGCAACCAAGACCATGCCAAGCCAGATAGACGCGATAATGATCGCGGAGCCGAAATCAGGCTGAAAAAAAACTAACGCGCTGATAACGAACGCGTATGCTCCAGAAACAAGAATGTGGCGGATATGTGCAATCTCTACGTGCCTACGAGCGAAATATTTCGAGAGGATGATTATGAGAAATAACTTTGCCGGATCGGCAGGCTGTATGGCGAACAAGCCGAGATTGAAGCGGCTCTGCGCACCTTTTGCTACGGTTCCGACAACGAAAATTAGCGTCAATAGAAAGACTATTCCGGTATAGAGAGCGACCACTACCGGAGTTCTCCTAAAAAAACGGTATTCGGGAATACTCGCCGCGAAGAAAACCAATACCGAAACGCCAAGCCATACGATCTGTTTGTCGAAATATGCGTTCTCCTGCGGAAAACTGTACATCGTAACTAACCCCAACAAAGATATTGTCACGGCCGACGCAAGGAGATACCAATCGATATTAGTAAAAAGTCCGCGGGGCTCTTCTCTCGCCCTTTTTATAAAACCTAGCATACGCCCCTTATATCATCTTTTTTGGACTCGAGGCATTGCAAGCGGGAAGATGTCTATTCGTCCTACTCGAAATTCGAAGGCTTCGGGCCATGTAAAAACTATCTTCTCTTGTTCTCCGGCAGATAAACCGGATAACGTAGTTTTTGATGCGGCAAATGCGTTTCCGGAAGTTGTGAATATAGCAGCAATAAACGATAGGTCCGACAGCGGTGCAACGGAAGTATTTGTCACACTCGCTTCAAGGCGAGGCGCACTGGTAATGTCCGAAATTTCCTTATTATTCAGAGTTATGACAGCTGCTGGATCACTTGCCCTCTCCCAGAGCGGTGTTTCTGTGAATTCAATATAGGTATGAGCAACCTCTCGATTACCAGTGTCTATCGCGCTTTCAAAAATCGGGGTAATTCCTGCCGGCATTACGAATGTCGTCCCTTCTCGCTCCGCTATTAAAACATTTCGACTGTCATAAAGACCGAATTTATATTTAAGCGCTCGAATACCCGCGTTATCGTTCGCGTTCTGTAAGTATGCAACGGATGTGTAGTATCCATCTCGTATTTTAAAACTCCTGGACCACAGAACAGAAATGGGAGAAAGTGCACGCTCGTCGAGTATCAGGCATGGGCCGCCCTTATCCGGCGCCGTCTCGCCCTGATTCTGCTCCTTATCAAAACAGCTGGCTGGTTCGTAAAGCCCTTTAATGATCGGAATAGAAATTAGAATGGCGAAAAATGCGACAACGCCTAAAAAATAATAAGTGCGTCTCTCCGATGCCCAGGACATACGAGTAGCTTATAGCTTGTAGCTTGTAGCGTCTAGCTTGGAATTCTAAAGATATAGATTCTATCTGACCCCTGGCAGGCTATATCACAAGCGTCACCCGCTACTTTATGGTTGAGACTATTTCTTTGGCAGAGTTGAGAGCGGCCTGATATTCAGAATCGGTTAGGGCTTCCGAGTGATTTACACCATATGTGATAAAGATTTTTTCATCGCCCGTGAAATTAAATGTCAGAAAACTGTTGGAAT
>C687J35174_10010592_pt1 | contig 11426 bp, 12 predicted proteins | sample RifCSPhighO2_01_FD_35174 | JGI IMG/M metagenome (IMG submission 35174) | reverse complement strand
GCTATCGCTTTTGCTCAGAAAGAATTAGGGGTTGATGTGAAATGACAACAAGTGATCATCGAAAAGTGTTCAAGCAGCTCAACGCGAAGCCCATCAAGAAAGCGAAGTTCATCAAATTTAATCAGCCTAAATCCCGGTCTTGCGGCATTGCCTTGCGAAAATGCAGGAACTGCGGCAGNAACAGGGGGCATATCAATAAATACGGCTTGCATCTATGCAGGCAGTGTTTCCGTGAAATGGCTTTAAGTTTAGGGTTCAAGAAATTTAGTTAGGTGAAAAAAAATGTTTAACGACCCATTAGCAGCGGCATTGTCAAAAATACTGAATGCGGAACGAATCGGCAGGCGTGAAGTAGTGATCAAGCCAGCTTCAAAAATAATCAAGAAAGTATTGATAATTATGAATGAGCGGCAGTTTGTAGGATCATTTGAAGAGATAGCTGATGGAAAAGGAGGCTACCTGCAAGTGAATCTGCTCGGCAACATCAACAAGTGCGGAGTGATCAAGCCTAGATTTTCCACGAAACATAATGCTTTTGAAAAATGGGAAAAGAGATACTTGCCCGCTAAAGATTTCGGGGTTATCCTTGTTTCTACACCGAAAGGCATCATCGTCCATTCGGAAGCGAAAGAAAAACATCTAGGAGGGAAGCTGTTAGCATACTGTTACTAAGATGAAAGACGACCTCCACAAGGAAATTGAACTTCCCTCAACAGTGCAAGCCAGATTCGTCGGCAAAATCTTGCACGTTAAAGGGCCAAAGGGAGAAGTAGTTCGGGCTTTCATCCATCCCAAAGTGACTCTCACCGTTGAAGGAAACAAGATAGTTGTGATCTCACTAAAAGCGACGAAGAGGGAAAAGAGCAACTTAAGCACCTTTGTTGCCCACATCAAGAATATCATCAAGGGAGTGCAGGAGCATCATGTATATAAGATGAAGATATGTTCTGGCCATTTTCCGATGACCGTTTCCGTCTCCGGACAGGAATTCATCGTCAAGAACTTTTTAGGAGAAAGTGTCGCCAGAAAAGTAACCTTGCCTGCCGGTGTTCAAGTGAAGGTAAGCGGCACGGAAATCCTTATTGAGTCTGCTGATAAAGAATTGGCAGGAATGACAGCCAGTAAGATAGAATTATTATGTAAGATTAGAAACAGGGATGTCCGGATTTTCCAGGACGGCTGTTACATGGTCCATAAAGCAGGGAAAGAGATAGCTTAGGTATTACAATGAAAGATAAAGATCGATTGATGAAACTGAGAAAGGCGGCAAAGAAGAGACAGCCTACGTTTGTCGTGAAAGAATCCCATAACAAGCGGAAGATAACTGCACGCTGGAGATATGCTGGCGGAAGGCATTCAGGAGTTCGGCAAGAGCATCGGGGCAAGCAACGCTTAGTTCGCATTGGTTATGGCTCTCCTCGTGAAGTTAGGGGATTACATCACACTGGCCTGAAGCAAGTCTTGGTGAAAAATGTGCAGGATTTACTTGCATTACATCCTCAGGAAGAAGGAGCCATCATCAGCTCTACTATTGGTGGCAAAAAAAGATCGGCAGTCTTAGAGTTGGCTATCCAGAAAAAAATTACTATCCTTAACATCAAGAATCTTCCGCAAACAGTAGCTGACTTGAAGAGCACGTTTTCTGCGCGGCAAAAGCTGAAACAGGAGAAGGCTCACCAGAAAGACAAGAAACAGCAGGACAAAGAGAAGAAAGCTGCGGAGAAGAAGAAAAAGGAAGCTGAAGAGAAGGCGGAGAAAGCTACAGGGAAAGATCAGTCGCTGGAAGGCAGCATCGATTCCGCAGAGTCTGCTGCGCAGAAAGCAGAGCAGAAAGATCAGGAAAAAAAAGAAATTGAAAAGGAGCTTAACAAGCGCCAGTAACGATAGAATATAATACTTTAAATAAAAAATAAATAAAAAATAGACAAAAACAACAAACCAAATAAACAAAATAAACAAAATAATAAGGTCATACTACCCATGAAACAGAAAAAAAAGTTAGCAGCAAAGATCTTGAAGACGTCATATCAGAAGATCAAGTTTCGAGGAGATGCTCTGGATGAAATCAGGAAAGCTATCACTCGCTCCGACATGCGCGGCTTGATTGCGGTCAAGAAAATAACTGAAAGTGGGGATAATCATCAATCTCGTGGCAGAGCCAGAAAAATTGCAGCCCAGAAGAGAAAAGGCCGACAAAAAGGGAGAGGAAGCCAGAAAGGCCGGAAGAATGCTGAAGTCACGAAGAAAGACCGCTGGATGTCCAAGATCCGGGTGCAGAGGGAATTCCTGAAGGAATTGCGGGAGAAGCAATTATTATCTACACAAAATTATCGGCTCCTTTATTTAAAGTCAAAAGGGGGCTATTTCAGGAATAAGCGGCACATTAAGCTGTATATCACCGAGCAGCATCTTGTAGACAGCAANCAGTTGGTAGAAAACAAATAATGATGAATAGAAAATGACAAATAGAAAACCAAAAACAGTACTGTACCGAAGAAGAAGAGAGCAAAAGACAGATTATAATAAGCGCCTTAGCTTGCTCAAATCTCGGAAGAGTAGGTTAGTCGTCCGTCTGACAAATCAACGAGTGATCGCTCAGGTCGTGAAATTTACAACTGCTGGTGATGTAGTGGTAACGGCAGTAGATTCCTTCCATCTCAAAGAATTAGGCTGGAGTGGCTCTTGTAAAAACATTCCTGCCTGTTACTTAACTGGTTTAGCTATCGGGAAGAAAGCCTTGAGTAAAGGGGAAAAAGAAGCGATCCTCGATACGGCACAAACGTATCCTTTCAAAGGGGGCAGAATTTTAGCTTTCCTCAAAGGGGCAGTTGATTCCGGATTGGCTATTGCTTATGGCAGTGAAGAGATCTTTCCTTCTGCTTCCAGAATATCAGGAGAACATTTAAAAAGGAAAGGTCAGGCAGATGGAGTACACGAGTTTGCTGACGTGAAGAAGAAAATCATGAAAGGTAACTGAAGATGAGTGAGAATACATCAGAAAAAAAAAAGGACAATGAAGGTCAGGGAGAACAGCAGGCTGCTCCTGAGAAATCGGAGAGATCAGAGAGATCAGAGATGGTTCATGCTCCCGAGACCCAGTGGAAGCCAAAGACAGCTTTAGGCATGAAGGTAAAGGAAGGAGTGATTACGGATATTGATGACATCTTCAGCCAAGGGTTAATTATCCAAGAAGCAGAGATTGTCAATCGTTTAGTTCCTGACTTAGAGGAAGATTTGTTATTGATCGGTCAGGCGAAAGGAAAGTTTGGTGGCGGCCAGCGAAGAATTTTCCGTCAGACCCAGAAGAAGACGTGTGAAGGAAACAGCATTCATTTTTCAACATATTGCATCATCGGAAATAAAAATGGTTATGTCGGCGGTTCCAGCGGGAAAAGTAAAGAGACTGTTCCTGCCAGGGATAAGTCAAAAAGGAAAGCCAGATTGGAGCTGATCCGAGTAAGGAGAGGCTGTGGCAGTTGGCAATGCAATTGTAAGGGTAATCATTCTATCCCTTTTACCGTTGCAGGCCGTTGTGGCTCGTCAAGGATTGAATTGATTCCTGCTCCAAAAGGAAAGGGGTTATGTGTCGAGAAAGAATGTGCGAAGATCTTAGCCTTAGCTGGGATCAAAGATGTCTGGAGCAAGACCTCTGGACAGACGAAGACAAAACTAAATATGATTTCCGCATTATTGGATGCATTACGAAACTTATCAAAGATGAAGATAAAACCGGAAGATATCGATCGCTTAGGTATCATTGATGGAAAATTGAAGGAAAACCATGTCACCACAATCACATAAGGAAGCCCAAAAAGGTGGGAAGGAAAAGAGTGCTGGAAAAAGTACAGGAAAGAGTAATGGAGAGAGTACGGGAAGAATTGCTATCGTCCTCATCCGAGGGAAGATTGGCTTGACTGTTCCATCGTTGGATACGCTTGCTATGTTAAACTTAAACAGGAAAAATCATTGTGCTGTTGTTGATGATACACCTCTTGTCCGGGGTATGCTGCAGAAAGTGAAGGATTATGTGACCTGGGGGGATCTTACGGAAGAGACCTTCCAGACATTGGTAGAGAAGCGTGGTAAGGCCTATCAAGCACGCTTGTCTGATCGAAAAGAGAAATATCAATATAACTATATGACTGTTCAGGGTAAGCATTACAAGAATTATTTTGCTTTAAATCCGCCAAGGAAAGGTTTTGGCCGAAAAGGAATCAAGGTTGCTTTCCGGGCTGGTGGCGCTTTAGGAGATAGGAAAGAAAAGATTAATGATTTACTCTTGAGGATGATTTAAGAGCTATGAGGATATGATTTATGGTTGTTCACAAAAGAAAAAAACGAGTGAAGTACCGCGGTTCTACTACCCACGGCGGCGGTCATAGGAAGAAAAGGCGTGGTGCTGGAAGCCGTGGTGGGAGAGGAAATGCCGGTACGGGAAAGCGTGCTGGCCAGAAAAAAGCAGGGATGAAAGACCGAGTTCTGGGAAGAGTCGGCTTCAATCCACGAAGAACTCCCGTCNTTCAGGGCAAGGCNGTTAACCTATTNTTNTTTACTCCTAAAAGATTGGATCANTTTGTTCAGCAAGGGAAGGTTGCAAAAGAAAGAGACATTTATATAGTTGATCTTCATAAGCTCAAGATAAGTAAAATCTTAAGTCTTGGCGAAATTGCCGTGAAGATGAAAGTTATTCGCGGAACAGTTTCAGCGAAGGCTGAAGAAAAAATAAAAAAAGCGGGTGGTGTTGTTGAAAGTTCATCAGCTCCTCCGCAAGAAGCTGTTGAAGAAAATGAGTCTGCTTGAACAAATAACTTCCTTCCTGCCAGAAGTTCGTGGCCCAAAGGAAAAAAAGCTGCCTTTTAAGGAAAAATTAAAGTGGACTCTCATTACTTTGATTCTTTTTTTCATCATGGGTTTTATTCCCCTGTTTGGCTTGGGAGAAAACTCTTTGCAAAGATTTGAATTTCTATCGATCATCTTAGGCGCATCATTTGGCTCCATTATCAGTTTAGGGATAGGTCCTTTGGTAACCGCTTCCATCGTCTTGCAATTGTTGGCAGGAACAGGAATATTGAATATGGACCTTACCAGCAGCGAAGGAAGGAAAAAATTTCAAGGTTTGCAGAAGATATCTGCCATTTTCTTCGTCATCTTCGAAGCATGCATTTATGTCTTGATGGGTGGTTTGTCTCCTAATCCTAGCTTGGCTGGCACTCCGTTATATTTCCAATTAGAAATGTTGCTCATCTTCCAGCTCTTTTTAGGTGGGATCATCATCATGTTTATGGATGAAGTCGTTTCCAAATGGGGTTTTGGCAGTGGGATAAGTTTATTTATTGCTGGAGGAGTTGCTCAGCAAATTTTTATCCGTGCGTTTAATTTTTTGCCCTCGCCTACGAATCCTGATATTGCTGCGGGAGCGATTCCTGCCTTATTCCAGTCGTTGTCGCTCGGTGATCTAACCACAGCAACATTGCAGCTGGCTGCTTTAGCATCCACGATCATCGTCTTTTTCATCTGTGTTTATGGGCAAGCCATGAAAGTGGAAATTCCATTATCGTTTGGCAGGATTAGGGGGTATGGCATGCGTTGGCCGTTGAATTTCTTTTATACTTCAAACATTCCTGTTATTTTAGTAGCAGCCTTGATGGCAAACATTCAGTTATTTGCTACCTTATTGGAAAGCTGGGGTTATCCTATATTAGGAACATTTTCTGGTGGCACTCCCATAAGTGGTTTAGTCTATTGGCTAAGTTCTCCAAATCTTCTTCAGAATATTATTACGGGTGGATTTAGTTTGACGATGATTGGCCAATCTGTTATTTATATCCTTGTTTTCGTGCTTGGTTCAGTAATGTTCAGCATCTTCTGGATGCAGACAGCAAATATGGATGCTGCTTCCCAAGCGCGGCAGATTATGGCTTCAGGACTTCAGATTCCTGGCTTTAGGAGGGATGAGCGGGTTTTAGAAAAAATATTATCTCGCTACATCTGGCCCTTGACCATCGTTGGAGGGGCTTCCATCGGCTTATTGGCCGCATTGGCGGACTTGACGGGAGCATTATCTCAGGGAACGGGAATTCTGTTAGCAGTGATGATCGTCCATAAGTTGTATGAAGAGATTGCCAAGCATCACATGATGGATATGCATCCTGCATTACGGAAGATGATGGAATGAGGTTGAGCGAACTTTGTGAGCGAATGCCTTATGACCGGCATGGTACATGAAAAAAGAAAACTATCTTTTTTCAGTACTGAAAATCAATATTTGTTGATTTTCATGTAAAGCTGTTAAGGTTTACATGCGACATGCATCCTGCATTGCGGAAGATGATGGAGTAGGGGATTGAGGTATTATTATAATACTTATTACCTAATATCTCACTTGATAATACTTCTCATTTGATAACACTTCTTACTTGATAATTATGAGAGAATTAAATAAATTATCACAAAAGAAAAACCATAAGAGGAAATATTACTCTGCAAGAAAAATAGTTCTGAGATAACAAGGCGCTTGTGCATTTAGTAATATTAATATACTCCCTCGCTTTTATGGTTAAAATAGGGGTGGGTTATGAGAGAATCACACAATCAGTTGAGGATACATCAGTTCTTAGTTATTTCTATGGTTGTTCTTATAGCATTAGCGACCAGCGGCTTTGCTATACCCTTGGAGCCTATATGTGGTAATGGATTTATTGATGAAGGAGAGATCTGTGAATTAGGTGATTCTCAGGAATGCAGTACTGGTGATGGTTATTCTGGAACGCAAACATGCTCCGCTACCTGTGCAGATTATGATCCCTGTGAACCGGAAGAATATTGCGGTGATGGGATGATCAATGGTCCGGAAATGTGTGATGGTGATAGCGTAGAATGCACGACAGATAATGGTTATTATGGAACGCAAGCTTGCTCCGATATGTGTTCAGAATATAATTCCTGCGAAACGGAAGAATATTGTGGTGATGGGATGATCAATGGTCCGGAAATGTGTGATGACGGTGATGATTTTAATGGTATGGAAGGATATTGTAATGAAGAATGTACTGAACAGACTATTGGCGAGCCCGTTACTATCCATAGTGTAGAGCTCGGCCCTGACCGCTTTGCCTGTTCTTTGCCGGAAGAAGACTCTACTTCTAATTCCGATGTCACCATTTCTGTTGATGCAACCGATAATGTTGCTGTGGCTTGGGTCAGAGCAGATATCGGCGAGGTGGTGCCCCCTTCAGAGACCCAGTCAACCACTGCAGAGGGCAGCAGTAATATTATAGACTTAGAATATAATGAAGAAACGGACAGGTGGGAGTATACCTTCACCGCTTCTGATACCAGCCAATACAACTTTGAAACAAAGACGATTACGATAACTGCTGATGATGATGCAGGAAATGGCTATCAAGTGGCTGAGGGCGGTTCCGATACTGCTTCCGTAGTTCTCTACAGCATGACCACTCCTCCTACACTAAGCGAGTGCCAACGTGCTGGTTCAGATACCACTAATCTCTGTGAGCAGCAGGATTTCAGCAACATCAATTTTATCTATGAGATTGAGCAGTTTGGCTCGCCGGACTGCAATAATGGCATGGAGATGCCTTGGGGCTGGGATTATGAATATATTGTCCGCTGGGATTTTGAGTCGGTAAACTTTGATGATGAAAATATTGCAGAGAAGCTGCTGGCCGTAGGAAGCGCTCTGGATGTTTTCATTACGCCGCCAGGAGAGTTTGGAGACAGTTATATTAATGTTGATACCTCCGCTTTTACGGCTTTAGACACCGCAACAACCATCACTTTATACGGCCTGCCTTTTTCCGATTGGCCAACGATCGTGGAACCGGAGGGTAGAGGGGATACGATCACTGATATAGATTTTTGGACGGATGAACCTTGGGAGATTGATATTTACGATGAGGATACAGGGGACTATCTTTTTACCCAATATGTGCCATATGGGACTCTGACATTTACCGTAGAAGGCTTTTCACCGCGGCAGACTGATGGGGGCATTTCTGTTGCCGAGGCTACTTCTTCCCAATATGATATTACTGATGAAGAAGTACCTATTGTGGAAATAAGTTCTCCAGCGAATGGGGGATCTACCACTTCATCTACTATTGAAGCAGAAGTATATGTTGATGGGACAGGCTCTCAGCTCAGCGGCATCAAATTTATCCTTGATGATGAAGAAGTTCTTTCCTACGATTACTGGGACATCATGGAATTGTGTGGTTCGGAGGATGATTCTTTCACTCAAGTCTATTGTTATCCTGAGCTTCAGGATATTACTGAGGGGGGACATACTTTTAAGGTTGTGGCCACCGACCTTGGTGGGGCTGAAGGTAATAGTGTGGAGTTGGAGATCACCTTCACCAAAGATACCACTGCTCCTGAAATAACTTATTTTTATATCACTCCTGAGGAAGGGACTACTGATGAAACAATCACTGTAACCACAAAAGTTGCCGATGCTTTAAGTTCCTTAGGGAGCATTTCATTATACAATGAGGAGGCAGATACCTATTATGAAGGGAGTCTTGTTGACGGCGAAGAAAATGTTAAAGGAGTTTCCGGAAAGGGAAGTACTTCAGCTATCTATTCCTTTTCCGTTCCCTTAGGAGAGCTAGCTTTAGGGACGTATACCCTGGCCCTTACTATTGGTGATACCTTAGAGAACACACAGACAGAAAGAAAGACATTCAATGTCACGGAAACATCTTCCAGTGATGATACTTTCCTTGATGAATGGGTGGAATTTGATGAGGAGTCGACGGAAACCGTCCGTGCGACAGATTTGAATATTACCCTTGAGATTGATGTTTTAGCTTATGCTGCCACTTCCTTTTATATGAAAGGGACTTCCACCGCTCCTGGAGCTGATGATGCAGGATTACACTTAGATCATTTTGTGCAGATTCTAGCTCCAGACCTTGAAGGGAATATTGATTCTGCTCGTATAACATTTAATTATAGTGATGCAGAAGTAGCAGCCAAAGGCATCGATGAGTCTACCTTACGCTTATATTATTATAACGAGACGTCCGGCGAGTGGGTGAAGTATGATGGTGAAGATGGTGTAGCTCCTGATGGAGGGGTTGATACTGAAGCTAATCAGGTATGGGCCATCACTGATCATTTTTCTACCTGGGGCATGTTTGGCGCTGCTCCTGCTGCATCTACGTCAAGTACCTCCAGTGTCAGTGGCGGTGGAGGCAGTGGTGGAGGAACATGTAGTTCAGGTTATACTAAAGTTGGCGGAAGATGTGTCAAGGACGCTGTTCCTGTTCAGCAAGTTTCGGAAGAGCCTTCCCTTTTACCAGTCCTGGATAGTGTTCCTGTGGCGCAAGAAACGACTACTGATACTACTTTAGATGTAACAAGTGCTCCAACTGCTGAAACTGTTGCAGCATCTCCATTAGGTGTAGGTCAGGCTACCGGCATTTTCAGCAGATTTACTTCGAAATCCCTATTTGGGGGTATAGCTGCCATCGGTGTGTTGGCTCTGATAGGTGGATTAGGGTTTAGCTATTGGAAGAAAAAGGGGAAATAAGACTCACTATCCATAACTTTTATAAAACCGAGCTCTCACGTCTGAAATAATGGCTTTTTTAGATCCTATTTTAAATCCGGTATTGCAACCGTTGATCAATCTTGGTCCGTTCTGGGCGATTGTAGTGTTATCTCTTCTCATCTCTTTAGTCATCGTTTTAGTCTATAAGTATTTCACCAACCAAAATGAGATGAAGAGGCTGAAAGACGAGCAGAAAGAGTTCCAGAAGAAGATGAAGGAGCTGCGTAATCAGCCAGAAGAGATGATGAAAGTGCAGAAGGAAGCCATGTCGGCAAACCTTCAGTACATGAAACATTCGTTTAAGGCAACTTTGATCACGATGCTGCCGATAATTCTTATCTTCAGCTGGATGAACGCTCACTTGATGTATGAGCCTATTTTTCCTGACGAAACATATAGTGTCAGCGCGCAGTTTGCGGAAGGAGTAACCGGAGAGGCAGAATTGATCGTTGATGAACGTACAGAACTATTGAGTGATGCTGCTCAGCCGATCTCTGATAGGGTAACGTGGCGCTTGAAAAGTGATGAAGGAGAGCACTTCTTAACGGTCAAGACGAATCATACGGAACAGAGCAAGAAGGTGCTGATCACTAAAGAAGTGCAGTATGAAGAGCCAATAACAAGGTATGATCATTCCGATATTGCCCTTATCCAGATCAATTATGACAAACTCCAGCCTCTTGGTGAACTTTCTTTATTTGGCTGGCATCCTGGGTGGTTAGGGTTGTATATCATCATCTCTATCCTTGCCAGTTTATTGTTAAGAAAAGTGATGAATGTGTATTGAGGAGGTTTCTTAAAATAGTATTACCTGGTGAAACATAATGACCATTGATCCTGTTGTGGGACGGATTGCTGACGGCAGGAATTTGCTGGAGAACCTCAGCCTACTGGCTGATGTCGCGACGTGGCAGACTTCTCAGGAAGTTTGGAAAGCGTGGCAGGATGGCGCTCCCATTGAAGGAGTAAATACGGCTAATCTGGCGGTGTATCGGTTAGTTGAAGGCGAAGCTGTAGTTGATATTCTTGGTAGAGAAGGGAATCCTTTTGTTGATCCTAGGTTAAGAGAAGATGTGTATCATGGGATTGTAAGAAATCAGTTCTTCGTTCCTCAAGGAGAAATGAAAGAGCATGTTGTATCAGCAATACGAGCTAGACAATCGGCAACGATACGATATTCAGGTCTTCATCTTAGAAATGACTATTCTAGTTCAACGTACGGATATATTCAAGCAGGTGTGGAAAATACTACTGAAGAGAAAAAGTTGTTTTCTGCAGTATATGGAACTGATATTCCTTGCGATGGGATTTTTTTATCTCTTTTTAAAGAAAATATTGTTCAAGAACAATTACAGAATAGGTCAGAAGATATCTTTGTGCGGGCGTGCTATTTCGGCTACTTGCAGACCTTCAATGCAGGGGATAGGTTCATTAACAACAACCGTAGTGCCATTCGTGGGGTTCGTCGTGAAGTTTTGGTTCCTAAGTGAGCAAAGAAAAGTTCTAGTAAGGCATGAGTAGAAGATAGTTATCTGATAAAAAACTTGAAAACAAAAAATAAAAAAAATAAAAAAACAAAAATTCTAACCTTAACTCACAACAACGATCCCTTGCGCTTGTGGATGCAAACTGCTCGTGTAAGCATAAACTCCTGCTTCCATAAACGTATGACTTACGCTTGTTCCAGATGGCAAGAACTGATCGAATTCACCGTTGTCAAAACTGATCGTATGATCGACTCCTTCTAAATCACCGGTATCTTCATCTTCTACCATATCTGTGTTAACCCACTCTACGGTATCACCGACAGAAACTTCCACAGTTCTTGGTAAAAATTCATTGTCTTTGATAA
>C687J35174_10010591_pt1 | contig 11426 bp, 8 predicted proteins | sample RifCSPhighO2_01_FD_35174 | JGI IMG/M metagenome (IMG submission 35174) | reverse complement strand
CAGACAAAATAGGCTATACCCGACTCTTTCATTTTATGTGGGGAACTCTCTGAAGTTTCACCGGAGATAAAAAGCTCAACTCCTTTTGCTTCTAATTCAGCGAGAGTTTCCGCATAGGGTTTCGCTCCCCCCGAAACGACACCGATCTTCTTTATCTTATCTTTAGCGCCTTCAACTACAAAAATCTCGTGACCAAAAAGCTCTTGACACTTATGGGCAAGCTCATGGATTTCCTGCGCTTGATCGAAAGTCGCAGTATACCCCCATTCGTCATCAAGCAGTTCACCAATTTTGGCACCCAATTTTTTAATTATTGTTGCGTTATTTCCAATCTCGTAATGTGCATCGAGTGCGTAATGTAATCCAACAATTGTTAAATTGCTTTGAAAGATCAACTTCAACCGTTTCTGGGAATAGAGAGGAAATCTGGATTTATAAGTTTCGGTATCATGTCCGTGGTGAAAGATACAAAAATTTGATCCCCATTTTATAGCTTTCTGAAGAAACTCCTCATTTAAACTCACTCCAATCGCAATCTTCTCGACATCATTTTCCCCCAAAAACTGTACTCCATTTATCCGTTCATCCTTCTTTATAGCTTTCTCCAAAAGCTCTTTTCCGATAGTTTCATAAATAAATTCAATCAACTCATCTCGTTTAATCATAATTTGTTAATTAACCTTTAAAGTTCTCTCCTTGCAAGGTGTATATAGTTTTTTATTTTTCCGGTCTCAGGGTTGGAAACAGTATCACTTCTTTTATCGACCAGGTATTGGTAAAAAACATTGTAAGTCTGTCAATCCCTATACCAATTCCGCCAAGTGGCGGCATACCGTATTCAAGAACTTCTATAAAATCCTCATCAACTTGTTGTGCCTCTTCCTTATCATGTCGGGCAATTTTTACATCAGTCTCAAACCTATTTCTCTGAACAATGGGGTCATTTATCTCACTCCACCCGTCGCATATTTCCTTACCTCCTATATAACCTTCAAATCTTTCGACTAAACCCTCACCCGCTTCACCATCTTTAGATAGGGGACTAACGTCTTTTGGATAATCTATAACCCATGTTGGTTCAATAAGCAAATCGGTAACTTTGTGTTCAAAAATTAAAAATATTAGCTGTCCTTTGGTTTCTCCGCCTACAAGTTCGATTGAATTCTTCTTACAAAAATCAGCTAACTCATCCGCGCTTTTTAAGCTAACATCTAAATCAAGTTTCTCGGAAATTATGTCAACCATTTTTATTCTAGGCCAAGTCTTTCCGATATCTATCTTTCTATCCCCAACTTCCAACTCCATCTTCCCTAATACCTCTTTTGCTAAATGTTTAAATAGTCCCTCAGTTACATCCATTACTCTTTGATAATCTGCATATGCCTCGTAATATTCGATCATCGTAAACTCAGGATTATGAGTTTGGTCTATTCCTTCATTGCGAAAGTCTTTGCAAATTTCATAGACCCTATCGTATCCCCCGACAACCAATCTTTTGAGGTAGAGTTCGTCGGCAATTCTTAAATAAAAATCATGATCAAGCGCCTTGTGATGAGTTGTAAATGGCTTTGCGTTAGCTCCGCCGTACAGAGATTGAAGAGTAGGAGTTTCAACTTCCCAGTATCCCAAACCATCAAGGTATTTTCTAATTTCCCTAACCAACTTGGTTCTTGTATCAAATCTTTCCCGTACACCGGGGTTTAATAATAGATCCAAATATCTTTTTCTATATCTTTCTTCAACATCTTTAAGTCCGTGCCAAGTGGATGGTAGGGGACGGATAGATTTTGTAAGCATTTGGAAATCATTAACGTCAATGGATAATTCTCCGGCTTGGGTTTTTGTTACTTTTCCTTTTGTGTAAATAAAATCGCCAATATCAAAATATCTTAACATCTTAAAATTGTCTCCCAGCGAGTTTTTCTGAAACCAAAGTTGGATTTCCCCTGTTTCATCTTTCAAATCGGCAAAAATTACATTTCCATGCTCCCTCCAACCCATAATTCTTCCTGCAACTTCGGCTTCTTCTCCTAAAGACTTTATTGCCAAAGAAATCTCCTTTGGAGATCCTTTTACCTTCGCAGGATAAGGATTGATTCCAAGCTCACGTAATTTCTTGACTTTTTCAAGTCTGACTTTTCTAATTTCTTCCAATCTTTGTTCAGCCATGTTTATTAATAACGCAAAATATGCTGTCTTGCGACAAGTTTAGCAAACATTACCCATTCAGTAAATTATCCTTATTACATCAGCCTCTTGCCGGATATTTTGTAAGTATAATTTTTGCGTTTGGTTCTCCTCCACTTACAACTCTTTCGCCAACAGGTCTTCCGTCATGATATTCGGCTAATCCTCCGGCTACCGAACGTTCAAGCGGCGACTGAAATACAACTTGTTCCTCCGTTAAAGGTCTCTCTTCAATCATTGTTAAATTTTCCGATCGTTCGCTCATTTATATTCACCTTCTTCCCCAACTAAAAAACCTCCTCCAGTGAAGTAGCGTAATGCACTTCACGGAGCCACATTTGATGCTTTGCAATCAAATTGTGACCACTAAAATAGCCTCCTATTAGGAGGCTATAATCAACACTAAAAGTCAACCTCCTTTTAGGAAGCTGTCTTTTTCTTTGAATCAAAATTATTATTCAATTGAAAGTATCTCATACACTACTTTTCCGGCCGGAGCTTCAACTTCTACTTTTTCTCCTCGACTTCTACCGATTAATGCTTTTCCGAGAGGGGAGGTGTGGGATATTTTTTTCTCTGCCGGATCAGCCTCCCATTCTCCAACAATATGGTAGATATGTTGAAGNCCGTTTGATTTCAAGGTTACTTTTGTTCCCACAGATATCTCACTACCGTTCGATCCCGAGGTAGCAATAACTTTTGCGTTCTGCAAGACATCTTCCAATTCGGTTATCCTTCCGTCTAAGAAATCCAATTCATCCTTTGCGTTATGATAATCACTGTTCTCTGTTAAATCACCTTGTGATCTTGCATTTGAAAGTCTTTCGACAACCTTAGGTCTCTTAACTTCTTTTAAATCAAGAAGCTCTCCTTTAAGCGTTTCCAAACCTTCTTTTGTAATTTGTAATTTGTTTGTATCCATATTCAAAAAAAATTCCCCCTGATTCGTTGGGAGAAATTCCTGAAAAAAGTGTTCCTCCCACAATTATCCAAACTTATTAATGGTTTGAATACAGGCAGAATTTATGGGGGTAAATTCCATAATTTCTCTATATAAAAGAATTTACAATAGAGGAATTGTATAGCTTATTAAAGCGTTTGTCAAGTGAAATAAATCCCAATAATATGGGAACTATTTTTTCTGAAACTGCTGTCGGCAAGAAATTGTCTTTTTAGCTGATATCAGCTAAAATTAGAGTGAAAATATCACCGATTTATTGAATTGGCCCCATCGTCTAATGGCTAGGACGCTAGGTTCTCATCCTAGTAATTCGGGTTCGAATCCCGGTGGGGTCACCAAAAAGGAAATCGAGAAATTGTCAACTCTCCTGCCCGCCGCGCTTCCGAAAAAGTCGGCTCGAACATTCCGCCAAAGGCGGAACAAAGAAAAACACAAAAATTTTAAAGAACAATAGTTATTTACTCTGTTTTGAATTACCCAAAATATTTTTTGCTTTTTCTATATCTAATAATCGATAATCAACTTTTTCTGATCCTTCCCAAGATTCTGCCGCTTGAGTTAAAGCCACTAAATTTTCCTTTGCTTGTTTATGGGTTTTCGAACTTTTACCAATTAAACGCCTAATAACTTCTGTTACAACAGGAGTAGCGTAGCTACTCGCACCAGAAAATCCTAGTTCTTCTAGGTCTTTATCGGCAATATAAATATCAGCTCCATAAGAAGCTTGTCCCACAAAACCAGATTCCCTAGCTTGAAATCCAACAATTATTAGATTTTCGGGCCACTGTCCCTGCTTTTCTAATTTAGCTCTGGCTTCTCTGATATCTGGTATTTTTAAACCCTGTAAATACGTAGGGTTACCACCTGCTGCAACGAACATTTTTTCAGAATGTTTTCCGGCAACCTCAGTAAGTTTCTGCAGATTTTGATAAGTACTATCTCCTGCATATCCGTCTAAAAACCTAACATCTCGTTCATTTGGATCAAGCAAGACCACTTTCGTTTCATTCATTTTTCTCGAAATTTCGTTATATTCTTCTTCTGTAATATCATTCCCCCGATAATCTCTGTATGATGTTTTTCCACCAACAGTAATTGTGCTAGGGCCCTGCAGTCCCATCTCTGGATACTTTAGTTTTCTGTCATACAAAGAGTAAGTCAACAAAAAATCACCTAACTCAAAACTCATATTTACTACACTCTCTGGAGTTTCAGAAACCAATCTGTCTACAACATCCGACGATAGCGTGACACGGATTGTAGGGTTACCAATTTCGTCATATTCTAGTCTTCCGAATTCCACAGCACCTGCAATTGAAGCTCGAGTTGGAGAGACTGTTTTTTGGTCTGGACTAAATAAATCTGAAGCTTTTTCCATTACGGTGACTACATCTTTTCCATGATTTTGATACCGATGTTGAAAAAGTGTCATCATTAGCAACTTGGCCTGGCCTTCATCTTTTGGAGTTGCTTTAAGTAATCCTTCTCTAGTTGATGGATCATCAACTCCCATTTCACGCCAAGATTTTTCTTCAGAAAAATCGGGGGGGAAGTTATCTTGTAGATATTTACCCTTGGCTTTGTCTACGTCAAAAAAGTCCAATACTTTCACAGAAGGCTTTAGTTCTGTTTCTGGCGAACCACTTGTTTCAGGTTTTATTCCGAGACGCCAAGCAACATAGCCCGTTGTTGCTCCAACCGCAGCAGCTCCGCTTAATTTTAAGAAACCTCTTCTTGAGATTTTATGATCTGTACTCGGTATTTCTGCGTTTTTTTCTTCCAGGGTTTTGTATTAAAATTATATCAAATTTTAAGTGCTCGCTTTAGCGAGCACAAAGTCGCGCGCTGAAAATAAGCGAGGCCACAGGCCGAGCGTACAATATAGTGCGGCGGCTGGTGCGGTCAGCCGCCGCTACCTTTAAAATACGTTCGAATTTCTTCGAAAACGTTCACACTTCGGCGCGCTTCGCTTGCTCAGTGCAAGTTGAAGCGCGACAAAGCGCCAATTGGGATGAGAAGTTTACCCTGAGTGTAATCGAAGGGAACCCCAGTGGGGTCACAAAGATTAAGACTCCGAATCCATACATCTCCCTCTCCAGCAGGTAGAAATTAATTGTATTGGGGATTTACTTATTGTTTTTTTTTGTTTAATAATAGTATTAAGTGTAGTCTTTTATACTATAAAAACATTACCTGTGAAAAGATTTTTATTAATTCTTTCAGCCTCAACATTATTTATAGTTTTATTTAACTTACTAATCTCATCTTCACTGCGTAATCTCACTTTTAATAATTTACCCCAAAATCCCGAAACTTTAGGTATAGAAAATTACTTAGCTCAATCGGGGTGTACAGCTCCCTCAAGCGGCTGTGGAACGAATTACTATTGGGATAGTTCTTCGTGCTCATGTCAATATTACAGTTCAGGTTCCGGATCCGGATCGTCAACCTGTCAGGAACCTTCAGGGGGCTGTGGAACCAATTACTACTGGAATTCAGGAACCTGTAGCTGTCAGGCTAATTCAACTTGTACTGCTCCATCAAGTGGGTGTGGCAGCGGCTATTATTGGAATAGTTCGTCATGTAGTTGTCAATCAAGTTGCCAAGCTCCATCAAGCGGGTGCGGGACTAACTACTACTGGGATTCTGGAACTTGTATGTGTAAATCGTCAACTTCTACTTGCCAAGCCCCAACATCCGGCTGTGGAACTAACTACTATTGGGATTCAAGCTCCTGTTCGTGCAGACAGTACGAAAGTAGCGGTAGCGGGGGTGGAACTTCTTGCACTGCCCCTTCGTCAGGTTGCGGCTCCAATTATTATTGGGATTCGGGAACTTGCAGCTGCAAGTCATATTCCAGCTGTTCTGCCCCATCAAGCGGATGCGGATATAACTATTATTGGGATTATTCAACCTGCAGCTGCAAATACTATTCGTCTTCTACGTCTTCATCATGTTCCCCGCCTTCTTATGGTTGCGGCACAAACTATTATTGGGATAGTAGTACTTGTTCGTGTAAACAAAGCTCAGGAACGAGCACCTGTTCTGCGCCTTCGGGAGGATGTGGCACAAACTATTATTGGGATTCTTACTCTTGCTCCTGCAAACCTGAGTATTCAACTTGCTACCCTCCGACCTCGGGCTGCGGCACAAACTACTACTGGGATTCTTATTACTGTTCTTGCAGACCAAGTACAACCACTACTACAAATTATTGTTCACCACCCGGGAGCGGCTGTGGATACAACTACTATTGGGATCAATATTCCTGCTCCTGTAAATATTACACGACATCCTGTGTTCCTCCGGCGAATGGCTGCGGTACCAATAAATATTGGGATTATTATTCCTGTAATTGCAAAGATTACAGTTCAGGATCGACAACTAATTGTGTCCAGCCTCCTTCCGGTTGCGGTTATAACTACTATTGGGATTCTTCCTCTTGTTTATGTAAACAAAGTCCCAATGTAACTTCTTGTAGTCCCCCCACAACTGGTTGTGCCACAAATTCTTATTGGGATTCATATTCTTGTTCTTGTAAAACGACATATAATTCATACCAGCAGGAAAATTTTGACAGACTTGCATACGAAACAACTGAAAGAATTTCTTGTGTAAAATCTATTTTGACTTCTTATGAATTTGAAAGGCTCAGGTATTTTATACCCTCCTCGATTAGTGAACAAAACGAGCTTTATCAACTGGGCGATAAGGCTAAGTCCTGTTGGGAATATACAGGAACTCAAACGGCAACTAACGTGACTATTTCTGCGTCGGCTGTCAAATCAATTTCTGATTATGAGGCCTGCGTCATAAAATCGCTGGGTGAAACTGCTTATAAGCAAATATATAGCGGCGTCCGCACGCCCACATATGAAGAACACCTTAAATACGAACAATGCAACAGCGGTCAAACAAAAGTTAGTTCAGTAATCTACTACACAAATGAAGAAAAACTTCCCAAGACTACTGAGGCTTGCTTAAAAACGGTTCTAACTGGAGGAACTTTTGATAAAGTTAGAGCAAGTGAGGCGGATGTGCCTTATGAACTTCGTGATAAAGTAAATAGATGCTTTGGGGTAAATCCACAACCTTTCGAAGAAGCCAGAGTATATAAAACTCCCGACGCTGTTAAAAACTGCTTAAAAGAAGATATTGGCGAAGCCAGATTTAATGAAATCAATTCGGGTAGCCAACCGACAGATGAGGAAAAGAAAAAAGGTGAAGGATGCTTTGCAAAACTTAACCGTGACCAGACAAAATTCTTACCCCTTCCTCCAGAACAGGTTCATTTCTTAGAAACAGATCCCGATTCCATTAATGTGGGTGAGGTAAAACAAGAAACTCAAAAACTGAAAAATGTAAATATCGGAGGAAAAGTCATATTTACGGGTAGTGCTCTTCCCAACTCTGTCGTCAATATCTATATTTATTCCGAACCGATAGTTGTAACAACAAAAACAGACGAGAACGGCGATTGGGTATACGAACTGGACCAACCTCTTGAGGGAAATAAACATATTGCTTACGCGACTGTGCGAAATTCTGCAGGAAAAGTTGTACGATCTTCTGTACTGGATTTCTCAGTCGTGGCTGCCGATGACATCGAGAATTTGCCACAATTCCTCGAGGAAGAAGGGGCCGTCAGCTCACAAAATAAAATTATTATATATGCAGTAATTCTAATTATAATCGCAATCGTGGNCGTCCTAGTTGTGCAAAGATTCGGCTACAAAAAGGAAGTTCTACCTAAATAACTTCTATTTNGTATTGCCCCCCAAATACTTTTTAATTATNTCGACTACTTCTTTGGGATTCTGTTCATTTTTAATTATGAAACTAAGAGCTCCCAATTGAGATGCTATTTTTGCATTCTCGTCATCTTTTAGATTGGTCATCACTATAACTTTTATATTTTTTGTCTGGCTATCTGCCTTAAGATTTTTTAGCATTTCCAATCCCGTCACCCTCGGCATCATTACATCAGAAAGGATGAGATCGGGNTTAAACTCTTTGGCCTTTGTAAATCCTTCCTCACCGTCAAAAGCCGTGTCCACTTCAAAATTTTCGCTTTCCAGAACGCTTTTATAAAGTCTTGCCAAAACAGTATCGTCGTCCACTATTAATACCTTATTCATGATATATAAATGATTAATTGGATATTATTAATTAATATTTTCGCCATAATATTATCCTAATAGATTTCGGACAAAGTTTCCAGAAGCTATCGCTGCAAATTCTCTCTTATAAATTCATGAATTACCTCCCATTTATTCTCCCCGTTCCTTGGAATTAAAACATACTGCCCCCCCACTCCGTACGCTTCAGAAAGGACGTTATCTGTACTTAAAGAAATCGTTTCTATTTTGATATCAGTAAAATCTCCCTGATCTTTTGCCAAATCAAAAGCTTCGGTAAAATTTATATCGGTTCTTAAGTTTTTTGCAATGGAATTTACGATCGGAATTATTTTTGTAATACTCTTATAACTAATCAGCTTATTTTTTATTGCGATAAGCAAAGCTTGTTGTCTTTGTGATCTTCCGAAATCTCCTCCATTTATTTCCGAGTGGCGCGAACGGACAAATTTAAGAGCCGATTCGGAATCTAGAAGTTGTTGCCCCTTATCAAAATGCAGGGTTTCGTATCGACACTGNAACTCGCGCTCAAGCAGNTTTGCCGACAATGTCGCAGTAAGTGCGGCAATATCTTCTTCACTTTTTCCACAAGTTTCGTTTTCAAGCCCCTTAACGGGATAAAATTTATCGTCAAAAGTATAAGGAATATATACACTTACTCCTCCCAAATTAGTTATAATGTTTTTAAATCCGTCAAAATTTACTGATATAAAATAGTCCATATCTAAACCTGTTATTTGCTTTAATGCATATTTTGCTAGATTACCGCCCCCAGCTTCACCACTAAACTCGTCAGGTTTATTTTTATAATTTATATTATCGCTGCCAATCGCATAAGCATGATTGACTTTTAAATTCTCTTCTCCGTCTTTTTTAATAGGAAGAGGCAAAGCAATATCCCTTGGAATTGAAATCAAAAAAACTTGATTTTGTCTTGGAACAATGTGTGCAACGATAATTGTGTCCGTTAGAAGCCCTCCTTCGTGCCCAGCGCCCCCATAACCTAATAGCAATATATTTTTAGGACCAAGCGGATCGGGAGTGGGAGTGGGGGTTGCGTCAGCTTCAACTATAAACGGCTTTCCCTCCTCTTGATCCCCGACGTAAATTTGTCGGTATATATTAAACGCGTAACTTAGTAGTGTAGAAAAAATAAAAAGTCCGGAAAACAGCAAAACTACCGCTATGTATTTTTTATTCATAAGAAACGAATAGGTATTAAAGAGTATAGAGTATTTCTAAAAGCCGAATCAAAACATAAATTAAGCAGTAGCTAAAATTGTAGGTCGGAGAGTTTTCGCCTCACTCAGTTTCATAATCGGCCATTTGTTAAGTGCAACTTTTAATACGTCGTCGAGTTTTTCGGCAAAAACGAATTGTATATCTTTTTTGACAGGCTCAGGAATATCCTCCATATCTTTTTTGTTATCTTTCGGAAGAATTATTGTCTTTAAACCTGCCCTATGTGCTGCTATTACTTTTTCCTTAACTCCTCCGATTTCCAGCACTCTTCCTCTTAAGGTTACTTCTCCGGTCATACCAACATCTCTCTTGGTTGTTATACCTGTTAAAGCCGAAACTAATGCGGTTGCCATAGCTACGCCCGCCGAAGGACCGTCTTTCGGAACTGCTCCTTCCGGGACGTGAATATGCACATCGATATTGTTGCCAAAACTCTCATTTAAGCCCAGCTCATCGTAGTGGGCTTTGGACCAGGTGAATGCGGCACGAGCTGACTCCTTCATTACATCACCCAGTTGACCTGTCAAGGTAAGTCTTCCTTTTCCAGGCATAAGTGCAACCTCTATAAAAAGAATTTCCCCGCCTGCCGCTGTTACCGCTAAACCCGTTGACATCCCAACTTCATCATTTTTCTCGGCTATTTGCGAACTGAATTTCTGAGGACCTAAAAATTTAACAACATCGCTAAGCTTTAATATCTTGGGATACTTATCTTTTTCAGCAATAGATCTCGCTATTTTTCTACAAATTGTTGCTAAATTTCTCTCAAGATTTCGCACTCCGGCCTCTCGAGTGTAACGGGAAATGATCTCGTTTAAGGCTTTTGTCGTAACTTTTATTTTAGTATCTGTTAATCCATGAAGCTTGAGCTGTTTTGGCCAAATAAACTTATTCGCAATATGATATTTTTCGTCCTGGGTATAGCCGGGAAAGGTTATAACCTCCATTCTGTCTCTTAANGCATGAGGAATNCTTTCTAGNACATTTCCTGTACAAATAAACATTACTTGTGATAAATCAAATGGGACTTCTAAATAATGATCCGAAAATTCTCTATTTTGTTCGGGATCCAGCGCTTCTAAAAGCGCCGATGAGGGGTCACCCCTAAAATCAACTCCAAGTTTATCTATCTCGTCGAGCATAAAGACCGGGTTTTTTGTTCCTGCATTTTTGATTCCCTGAATTATTCTTCCCGGAAGCGCTCCGACGTATGTCCTTCTATGGCCTCTTATTTCAGCTTCGTCTCTAATACCACCTAAAGACATTCTTACAAATTCACGACCCAGTGATCTGGCAATAGATTTGCCAATCGAAGTCTTACCAACTCCGGGTGGACCTATGAAACAAAGTATTGTAGGTTGAGATTCTTCGTTTATATTGTTTTTCTCTTTTTTCTTTTTTTCGGACTTTATTTTCATTACAGCCAGATATTCGAGAATTCTTTCTTTAGCTTTTTTCAACCCGTAGTGGTCATCTTCCAATACTTTAGCGGCATTTTTAATAGATACATTATTTGGTGAAGCTTTACTCCAAGGCATATCAGTGAGCCAGTCTAAATAATTTCTAATATAGCCGCCTTCGGGGTTATGGGGAGACAGTTGATTTAATTTTTTTAGCTCTTTTTCGGCCTTGTCCTTAACTTCACTGGGCATCCCCGCATTTTTAATCTTTAGTTTATAGTCCGCCAACTCCTCTGCGGACATGTCGCCCTCTTCCTCAATTTCTCCAAGTTCTTTCTCAATAGTTTTTTTCTTTTCCCTAAGCATTGCTTTCCTCATTTGATCCTCAAATCTCCTTTGAGTTTTTGAAGAAATAGTCCTTTCAAGCTCCAAAACGTTTACCTCATGCGCAAGTAGTTGAAAAACTTTTTCAAGTCTCTTTTTAAGCGAAAATACTTC
>C687J35174_10010582_pt1 | contig 11432 bp, 10 predicted proteins | sample RifCSPhighO2_01_FD_35174 | JGI IMG/M metagenome (IMG submission 35174) | reverse complement strand
TCAACAGATGACGGTCCTCCATGCAACAAACATACACCCTCTTTCGTTGCCCTCGCAGCAAGCTGCGCGGCAATCTTTTCTAGTATACATCTTCTCAGGCGCAAGAGGAATCGCGCTATGCTAATATCAGTATTCATGGCGTTCCGATTGACCCGCCGCTTTTCGTTACTTGCCCTGCTACTGGCGCTCACCGTGCTGGTTGTGCTCGCATTTGCATGGCAGGCGCGCGAACACGATCGTCTCGCTGCTGCCTATTTTTCGGATGCTCTCACGAAAGCCGGTATACCGGCCGCAGATAGCGACGCGCTCCGCGCACTTCGGCTCGCGTACGCGCGAGCCGCTGCGCAGCGCTTCCCCCTGCTCGGCCTTCCCGGCGTGGACCCAGACGCTCTTGAACGTGCCGTTGGGGAACTCGAAAAAAGCCAGAAACTTACGGCGGCTGTTCAAGCGACGAGTTCCGACGCGACACTCGTTCCTTCGCTCTACCCGGTCACATTCCTCGCGACACTTCCAGTGCTCGAGCGTGCGCGGCGGCAATTTATAGCATCTCCCTCCGAGGCCAATCTGCGTCTCTACGAGGACCGGCAGCGCGCGAGCATCGCGGCGCAGGAGACCGACGTACGTTCTTTCGACAGTTCACTGAAACAGGTCCTGACGACATCATTCTCCATATCCGGGCTCGGCGGCTTTATTACGTCGGATGCGCTTTTTGCTGGCGTTGCGAACGTGGATGAGCGCATACGCGAAGTGCAAGCACAGCTTGCAGAGCGGAGCGCGTGCTTCGCGGGTGCATTTGAACGCTGCGACTCCGCTGATATCGCCGTTCCCGCTCTTCCCGATTCACTACCCTCCTCCGCAATGTCGGAAAGTGCGCGCTCCCGGGCAGTCGAGATCAGATCGCTGCTCCAAAAGATGCTCCAGGCACCGATGCCGCGAACGGTCGTGCTTTCATCGAGCTTCTGCCTCGGCGCGCTGCCCGGACCGTATGCGTTCGTTGAGCGGCCGGGAATTCCGAATGTGATGCCCGCTTTCATAAACGAGATGTTCTTCCGGCTAATCGACGCTGACACTAAAGGGCGGCTTTCGTATTTTTCGTATATCGGAAGTACGTACCGATTGAAACTGTTGCGAGTAGATCCCATGATGTTTTATATGTGCCCGACGGTTGGCAGCGACGTCGGACGGATACGCGCGCTGGAGAAAATCGACGCCTTTGCCGTCGCTCATCCGACGATCGCCGCTGCCGAGCAGGCCCTGCTCCGTTCATCCGCCGAGCTGCGCGAGGACTATGCGGTGGCCTACCTGCGCGCGGCACTTGCTGAGACAGCAGGCCCGGCCGAGCAAGATCACGGCAACCTCGTCGAGCTCGCGCTCATGTACGAAGACCGTTCGGCCGGACTCGACGAAATCATTCTCTCCATCGCATCCATCAACGCGTACCATGCGACTCTCGTACGACGCGGTGTACCTTTCGACGTGTCGGTGCGAACTTTGTTCCTCACGCACTCCGCGTACCCCACGCTCTTTTTGGCTCAGAACCCGTCTGCGGGTGGGGCGACCGTCTCGGTACAATCTCCGAGCGCGGCGGCTCGTGACCTCGTTCTGCGCAATTACCGAGCCTACTCTTCGCTCAGGGCTACGATGTCACAAGATGATCTCATTCGAGAAATCCGGGCATTCGTGAAATCCGAGAGCAACGCGTCCGACATTTGAAACGGTATGCCGTCTCGTGACGGTACCTCCGCCGGCGATGCGGCGGCGGAACGCCGTCCCTGCGGCGTCCCTAGCGGAGTGCGTGAAATGATAATTGAATGTTGAAAATATGCATGTATTATTGCTCAATGCGTGCATCAAACCGTACGATAGTTGTTGTCCTCGCCATTCTCGTCGCGGGGGTTTTTGCTTTTCTCTACTTCCGCGGCAATTATCCCGGCGACTTGCGAACGGACGTAACCCAAGAAGGTATCGCTCTCACCGCTCCGGAGTCCGGGCAGGGAGAAATAACGGTAGCCGACAACGGGAAAGCGCTTTCGTATCCTGTCGGCTCCAAATTCACGGTCACCCTCGACTCGACGCTTTACCCGGAAAATGCCCTTTCGTGCGCGCCTCCGAATAGCGGTGTTGTTCGTACGGTTAAAAATACAAAAGAAGTACAGCCGCCGTTCTACGTACGCACGTTCGAAGTGATGGGGCCGGGTACTTGTACGATGACTAACACTCGGTTCATTGCTGCGATCGTCGCAACCGGAAACATGCAATGATACGTACTCTCTGGTCACTGTAAAAGAAGGTGGACGGGATGACTCACTTGCACAGCGGTTCGAAAATGCATTCGCCCTTATCAAGAAGCGCATTCGGACCCTTCTCCACCTCGGGTAGTATCGGATAGGCGAGGACGTACGGATCGTGGCGCACGCCGGTCACCATCCACGACACCTGCTCGCCCGGCGTTCCACCCGCGATAACGAACGCATTATCTTTTATCTTCTGTTTGATGTAGAGCCCCCGCATCGGAACCTTCATGGGAAAGAATTGATAGGTGAAATTTGTATTGAGCGCTTCAAAATAATCCGGCAGTTGAACTGTCGCTTCGCCGTTTACGTCGAGCGTCGCTGTACCGTCGTACTGATTCAGCGTGTCCGGCGACTCGACGAACGAGTGATAGAGGAGTTTGTTCTTCGGGTCGAGCGGATGGTCGATGACGAACGAGCCCGCGCCTTTGGAGATGGAGCCGGTGATGTCAAAGGTGCTTCTCGCCAGTAAGTTCGCATTCACCGTAAGCGCCGCGCGCACTACGGGTGTAAGCGCAATTCCTCCTCCAATACATAGTGCGACAACAATGATGATGCGGGGTCTCATGCTATTTTTGATTCGTGCTCGTCGCATACAAACCGGGGTGGACGTACATGCCCTGCGCATATGGAGTCCCGGGGGCTTTCTCAACTACGGGAATAACAGGATTTGCGAGGATGTAGGCGTCGTGGCGCACGCCCGTAACCATCCACGAAACATATCCGCCCGGGGCACCGCCCGCGATGGTAAACACGGGCGCACCGACGAGTCCGAATATCCGCGGTTTCACTTCGATGGAAAGATATAAGTCCGGCATGCTGTTCCCTACCGGCGTGGCGAAATAGCGGAAATCTTTGTTGAGAGCGAGAAAATACGAGGGTAGTTGTATCGTTGCTTCGCCGGCGTCATCGAGCGTCGCACGCCCGACATATACATTCTTCACTTCCGGCGACTCGACGAACGAGTGATAGAGGAGTTTGTTCTTCGGGTCGAGCGGATGGTCGATGACGAACGAGCCGGAGCTCTTGGAGAGAGCGCCCGTCACATTAAGGTCGCCGTTAATGGTCACCGGCTTGGTGACGAGGAGCGCCGTCGCGAATTGCGGCAAGACAATAAATAGCACAACAAAAAGAAACACCTTCATGCGACGCATACATGAATTTTAGCATCCCCGGAAGCTCCCTGCGCGGACGCCCCGCACAACGGGACTACTTTTGCGAACCCCACTTCAGAGCGTCTTCGTAATCGGGCTTCAGTTCGAGCGCTTGCCGGATATCCGCCGCGGCACCGGCCGTATCGCCCTTTGCCCTATTGAGAAGAGCATGCGTGTACGGGACTCTGGGATCCATCGGAGCCAGATTACGTGCAACGCCGAGTGCTTCATCAGCACGCGTAAGCGCATCAGGAAATGCGAACTGCGAGAGCGAGATGTAGAGCGCCGCGCGTGAAAGCCATACCGTGAAATCGCGCGGATTCTCCTCGGTCGCGCGCTCGGAATAGGTAACCGCTTTATTTAAGAGGGCGGCAACGCCCGCGGTCTCCGCGCCATTTCCTTGTGCCGACGATTTCATGAGGTCAAACGCTACGGCGGCATCGGCGTTCGCCGCGTCGAGCAGGTATTTTGCGGACGGCCAAGCTGCAGCCGCTTTTTCAAAAAGAGGCGCGGCGTCCGCGACTTTGCGTACATCGACGCTCAGTACAGCCGTGGCCCGGCCGTGATACCAAGCACCCGCGGCCTGATGCGCCGGTACCCACAAAAACACCGCTCCTGCTCCCGCAAGAACGGCGACGATGCTATAGCGGATCCAAGGACGCAGTTCCCCGCCGGCGTCATGCTCCTGTATAAAAAGAAATCTCAAAGAGAAGCCGAGCGTAAGACCGGCCATAACGAAGAGCGGAAGCCCGACGGGATACCATATCATGGAAAGGAAGAGGAAAAGACAAAGGAGCAAACACGCCTCGAAAACTCCCCGGTCTTCGGCTGTAATGCGTGCAAGAAATTCTCCACCCTCTTTTGTTATGAGCCGTAAGACGAGAACGCCGGGCCCTAAGAAGAGCGCCAATAATCCGAGCATGCCGATGGTGACGGCGAGTGTAGTTAGCGTGCTGTAGCCTGACGAGGGTTCGAAATTCCAAAGCGGCGTCATGTTAATTTCCTCCGGCCGGTACGCGCTCCATGCGTATGAAAATGAATGCGGACCGGTGCCGATGAGCGCCGCCTCCAAAGAACTGAGATACAGACGTCCGGTGACGAGCTCGGTCGCCAAAAGAGAAGGGCGTGCGACAGCGGTCGTGGCCGGAAGTTGGCCGGGAGTGAACACGATAAACACAACCATGAGCACACTCACCAAAGTTGTCGCCAAAGAAAACCGTAGGAGTCCCGATTCGACGTCTGATATGACTGTAAATACAACAATAATGAGTCCCGCGGAGACACCGATACCCGCGGCAACCGGATTAAAGACAACCAACAAGCCCGCCACCAGGATGAGCGTGGCCGCTCCGTAGAGGCCGCGACGCCGTCCTGGCCCGTCCCGATCAAAAAGAATCGCCGCGATAAGGGCGCCGGAACTTAGCACGTATGACAGGTGCGGCCACATGCCGCCCAGTGGCTTAAAAACCTCTATGCCCGACCACAGGAACAGCGCGCCGAGTGCACTAACAACCCCCGCCAGTAGGTACGTATATAAGAACCAACGTGCAGCCCGTGCTGGAGCACAGACCCCGACCGCAATCGCCGCAGCAAATAAAACGAGAGAGCCAACCGTACCAGTCTCGAAACTAGTACCGAATACCGAATGAATGACGGACTGAGTTTGAATGCTCGAAACCGCGCCGACGACCACGAGCGGTACCCCGAGAAGTACCGCGGAATGAAACGAGATGTGACTCTTAAAAACGGCCGCGACGCCGTAGATACAGAGTGCGACACCGAACGCAAAAGCGGTCAGTATCCCCTGTTGTTGGGGAAGGTCCATTCCACCCACGGGAACCGCGACGACGACTACGACCGCGAGCGCAAGCGGGGAAAACATCACTGCGGGGGAGGAAAGCGAGCGCAACCGTTTGGCCTGCATAGCGAGAGTGTACCATTCCAAACATCGGTGACATCCTCTCGGGTTGTCTACCCCTTCGTATGGTATTATATCTCACATGCGGGCAATGATACTTATCCTTGTCGTATTTTTTTCTTTCGGCGCCGGTGTGAGCGCCGCATACGTGCTTTTGAGTTCTGTTGGGGCGGACAACTTTGCGCTCGCTTCATATCAAGCGCGTGACATCGTGTACGAAGATATCAAAGTACGTGGAGTCGTTGCCCAAGTGGACGTGCAGACTCGTACGTTGCTTCTTGAGAGCCCGAGCCCGTTCTCACCCGTCACAAAAACCAGATTGCGGATTGGCTACGGTGACAGGGGGATTTCCGGCGCTGCCGCATCAAGCACCGGTGTCTTTACTCGCCCTACCGTCGGCTCGCTCGTGAGCATCTTAGTCGGGAACCAACCGGGGCCATTACAGGCCAACTTTATCCGAGCGGCCGCACCGCGCCTATGAGAGATATGCTCCATACTCAGCAGTCCTGGAAACGTATCGTGGGCCTCGTGCTCGCTTCGGCATTATTCGGTTTTCTGGCGTATGCAATAATTGTCAACTACGTAACTTACAAAAGTACTTCACTGCGCCTAGAGAACGCCATGTCCGCCCTGAGTACAAACCCGCTCATACTCTACGGGACGGTCCTATCAGTAGACACCGGCACGGGGGTAGTGACCATCCGCATCATCGATGCATACCTGACTAACCTTGAAACACGGGACCTGCAAATCGTGACGACGACAAACACTATCGTCCTGCGGGAAGAATTGTCCGTAGGACCGGGTGGAGTCATCGTGGGTGTATCCAGCCTCTCCTCCGAATCACTCTCTGACGTGCTGCCGGGAACACACGTTCGCATCTACTATGTGCGCAGCGGCGAGAGTCTTCAAGCACAGGCAATCGTATACGGAAATCCCCTCTAAAAAACGAACCCTCCCACGGCCATAGACCGTGGGAGGGCATTTTTTCGGGCGCAGAGCCCATCAGGGGCCTTTTGGGTTTGAAGCCTTGAGCGCTCGGACTACTTCGCCCTGGAGCTCAACGTCGCGCAGCATGGTCGCTGCGAGCGCATCGGGGGTCGAGGGTTTGAGGTCGAACCCCATCCCCGCCGCCCATTCGATGAAAGCAGGGTTGGCGAGAACCTTTCTGATGTTCTTGTTCAGGAAATCCACGCGTTCTTTCGGCGTCCCAGCGGGAGCGTAAAGACCGAACCAAGACTTGGTATCGACCCCCGGCACCCCCGCTTCTTGCAGGGTTGGTATGTCGGGCAGATTCGGAGCGCGTTGCGCGGTCGTGACCGCGAGCGGCCGGAGCCGACCCTCCCCCATGGCCCCCTGGAACGTGAAGTAGTTCTGGATGGCGATTTGCGTGTCGCCACGCAGCGCGCCCGTAACTACGTCAGCCGGGAGTTTGTAGGCGACGACCTCAAACTTGAGACCCGCGCTCTTTTTCAGCAGATGCGCGGTGAGGTAGTCGGGCGAACCGACTTGCATGGTCCCCACATTGAACACTCCCGGAGCTGCTCGCGCGGCGGCAACGAAGTCGCCGAGCGTGCGGAACCGCGGGTCAGCGGTCACCACCAGATTCGCGAACTGCGCGACCTGAGTGATGGGCTGAAAGTCCTTGCGGACATCGTACGGCACCTCCGGCATCAGCCAGTGGGAAGCCGCATGTATCCCCGCCAACATGCCGATGGTATAGCCGTCGGGGTTTGCCGAGCGTAAATGCCCGGCTTCGACGACGCCCATGCCACCGGGCTGGTTGATGATGACCACCGGAACGCCGATGAGCGGTTCGAGGTCACGTCCGAGACGGCGCAAGATTCCTGTTGACGCCGAGTCGGGTCCGAACGGCGAGAGAATCTTGATCGGTTGGCTCGGATATTTTTCCTGCGCGTACACCGACGTGGTGAACGCGAGGATGCCCAATATCGCGAGCATCAGTCTGAGAGTTCGCAGCATAACAACACACTCCTCTTCATGTTATGTCATGTCGAAAATGATGAGTCTGGCACGAGTCAATGTACCAGACGACACTATAGGGGCGTACAGATACCGCGTCAATCAGTCCGTTATGAAAATAATTTTTCCACGAAATACAAACGGTACCAGCGCAGGAACGTGAGAAGCACAAAGAGATGCCGGATGCGGAACTCAAGCGGCTTCGAAATGGCGGGGGGTGCCGTGAGCGAGTGGGGAGACGCCGTACCGTTCTCCGCCTCGGTCACCCGCTCGTCCGCGAGCTTCCGCATCGTATCGGCGTACGTTTTATCAATGATATCCCACACTGCCGCGTCCGCTTCGGCAACAGCCGCGTCGAACGCTTCGATGACCAGACGATGGAGTTTCGTATCTTTGCTTTCGGGAAGCCCGTACTTGCGACGGTTCACTACCTCTTCCGGCAACATATCCCGAAACGCGCTTCGGAGTACCGCTTTCTCCGTTTCGTCCTTGAGATTGAAGCGCGGAGGAACCGAAAGAGAGGTCTCGATGACCCCGTCGTCGCAGAACGGCACGCGCGCCTCAACGGCGTGCGCCATCGCGCACCGATCATGCATGTCCAGACGTCCTTTCAGGAACTTCTTTATATAGTAGTACTCCATGCGATCCAGTGAGTCTCCGGCGGGACATCCTTCATAATAGTCGCGTACGTTGCGGTCTATCGCCTCCTCCACAACACGCTCGTTCAAGAATTGAGGCGAGAAATATCGCACGACGTCCGGCACGCGCGTTTTCAGCAGGGAACGAAGACCGTCGGCGGTCGCGCACGCTTCGCGCGCCTCGTTAAAACCGGGCAGCGCATAGTAGTACCCGAGATTGAACTCGTCGGAACCCTCTCCGATGAGCGCGACTTTGCATCCCGCATCATGCAGCGTCCGGTACATCCCAAAAAGTCCGAGCTCCCGCACGGAATCAAAGGGCCGGTCGAGCGCCGCGACGAGGCGGTCAACATCACGTATGAGATCCTTGCTTGAAAGGACCGGGGCGAGAAGGGGGATGCGTTCCCTCTGTGCGACAAGTTTCGCGTATTCGTAATCGGGATTATCTCCGCCTTCACAGCGGATAGCGCTCGCCGCAGAGGGGCGCGTGGGGCTGCGCGCCGCGACGACCGTAACAATGCTTGAGTCGAGACCGCCCGAGAGCCCGACCCCGTATGCGACTTCTTCGGGGATCTGCTCAAGAACGGCCCGACTCACCTCGCGGCGCATTTCTGCCGCAAGCTCTTTTTCCGGACGCTCGCGCCGCACGAGAGAGACGTCGTGATAGCGCTCGACAGAAAGCCCCGTATGATCGAAATACGCGCGTGAACCCGGCGGCAGGGAGCGTATACCCTCGAAGAACGAACGGTCGAGCGGTTCGCTTTTTCCCAAGGCGAGTATCCCGAGAAAATAATCCGCAATGGCCTCACGGTCCGGTTCGCGCCTGAAGTCCGGATGCGCGAGAATTCCTTTCGGCTCGGAACTGACGATGAGCGTGTGCGCAAGAAGACCGTAGTACAGCGGCTTGATGCCGACCCTGTCGCGCGCGAGAAAAACACGATTTTTTGAACCGTCGTAAACAAGAAAAGCGAATTGGCCGTGGAGATGTTCGACGCATGCGTCTCCCCACTCGATGTACGCGTAGAGCGCGACCTCCACATCTGAATGTGTCGCGAACGTGTACTTTCCTTCCAGCTTCCCCCTCAATTCTTTGTGGTTAAAGAATTCCGCATTGGCAACGATGGCGTACTCGTGCCCCTTGTACTCTCTCTTGATGGGCATACCTCCCTCCGCAACGTCAACGATACTAAGACGTCGGCTTCCCAACGTGACGCACCCGGAAACGGAGGTGAACACACCTTCGCCGTCGGGGCCGCGGTGCGCGAGCGCATCGTTCATTTTTTTTATGATACGCCCGCCTCCCTGAGGCGGCGCGCTAAAATCCACAAGACCGTTTATCCCGCACATGAGCAGCCATTGTACTCTGTAATTTCTTCCCGATACACTTGGCTCACGGCAGCCATCCGGCTTTCCGACCGCGCTCCTCCCGTACCCTCTGCGCACTCATCACTTTCTCAAGAACGTCAGGAGTGAGTTTAGTGCGGGTTTCTGCATCGGAAAGNCGTCGCGACGGGTCCATNCCGACATATCCGTCGCCCAAAAACTGCGGCTGTTTTGGTNTACGCCACACGCTTCCGTTGAACGGAAGATANTACACGCTCGGAAAACTGCGGGTAAGAAGATCGTACAGGGCGGAGTATGATTGCATGGTGTCGGAGCGGGTCCGACGTATTANATGCGCGCACATGGTCTGCATGTCGCGGGAACATTGTCCGAGGAGAAGGTCGAATGTGCTTGATTTCTCCACAGACACGAGGTTGCGGTGTAATTCCGGACGGCGTGAAATATCGATCCGTGTCGCGATTTCGGCCCAATACCGGAGATCCCGCGTATTGTACAAATGAGTGGCGGGCTCGTACCAATACGGTATTTCGTCGGGAGTGATGCCGACCGCTGTGGCATATCTTCCGCGCACGATGTCGTCCTTCTCTTTCGAAGAAACCCACAGATTGAGGAAGAACGACGTGTCTACGAGCGCGAGCCACATCATGTTCCTACCCGTGGCCTTCTCGCGCATACGATAAAACATAAACGTATGTTCTTGCGGCTGCACATCAAAGTTCGGCAGGGTGTAACGGAACGGACCGTGTTTCTCGAGAATATCCGACTGCCGGAAGGGTGACACTCCTCCGGCAATCTCCGCCGCATGGACATGCGCCTGCCACGGCGTCATTTCACCGCTCTTGAGCGGAGGCAGTGCCCGGGCAGCGTTGTACGGACGGCTCCGCTTTGTCCCCGTCCCGGTCAATAGTGCGGCACGCTCTTCCGCGAGAACTGTCAGGGCGCGGCCGTTTTCAATGAGAAGCTCCAAAAACGCTTCTACGTATCCGTACGAGGAAAGACGGCCGAACATATCTCGCATGACGAATGTATTCTCGTCGGACTCTATTCTGACAAGCAATCGGTGGAATACGCGATACCGGGATGCGTTGTCGGCGTATTCGCGCGCCGCGTCCTTCCAGGCGTCAACGAGGCGCTCCGCGGTATCCGACGACGGAGACGCGATGTATGCCCGGCGTTTTCGTTCCGCTCTCACGAACGCGCGCAAAAACGACAAGGGTGCCGCGTATTTTCTAAGCGGGTACCGGAGGAAGAAAAGCTTGCGTACAAACGAACCGGCGGCGTACAAACGCTCAAGCGTGCCGAATGTCCGTTCGATATCGTCTATCGCGGCCGCAGCGTTATCGAGGTCCATGCCCTCTGCGGCAAACAGCGGGTCGTCAACTACCGAATCGTGAAAAGAACCGGGGACCTTCGTTTGCATCGCCAAAATATATCACCGCCAAAAGGATGCTGCTACGCAGTCGATGCAAGTAATTTCAGCTTGACGTCTTTATGGCCCTGTGTAAACGGACCGTCGGAAAATTCCACGATGAGCGGCTTGAACACTCCCTGAGAGACTAGGTCGGCAAATGTTTTTGAGGGGGTTACGAAGAGATTGCGTTCAATTTTCTCTCTGATTTCCCGTACCAAATCCGCGCTGAATGTACCTCCCGGATAATGAATCCNGAGCGTGACGAGNCCNTGCATTACCCCGCGTTTTGTGCTTTGGCGGGCTTCCACGCGATAGTCGCGTATGAGGCCGGGAAATGCCGCGAGTACNCGGTCAAACTCCTGTCGCCGAAGCAGCGCGCCCACAAGTTTCACGTAGTCAATCCCCTTGCGGCCGAGCAGCTCGAACGTTACNGGCTCACCGCACGGACAGACACCGGGCACGAAACGGCCGATGTCACCGACACGGTAGTCNTCGAGACGTACNGTCCGGAAAATACGTTTTGATATCAGGATGTCGCCGACACCTTCTTCGTCGGCATCCAAAATACGGATGGTGACCCCTAACGCGGGATGATAGTGATTCCGCGGTAAGTGCCCGCACAGCCGGTTCGCGATATACCCTCCCGTTTCGGATGCCATGTACTGTTCATCCTGCTCGGCATCAGGAAAACGG
>C687J35174_10010577_pt1 | contig 11434 bp, 15 predicted proteins | sample RifCSPhighO2_01_FD_35174 | JGI IMG/M metagenome (IMG submission 35174) | reverse complement strand
TCGGACCATTATAAGTAGTGTTTGCCCGTTTATCTAAACGGGAGAAGCAAGTAGATGGCTACAAAGCTATATGTAGGGGGTCTCCCTTACAGCACGCAGGAAGACGCTCTAAGAGAGCTCTTCTCCAAGGCTGGCAACGTTACGTCAGCTGCGGTTATCATGGACAGAATGTCGGTCGTTCAAAAGGTTTCGGCTTCGTTGAAATGTCAACGGACGAGGAGGCGCAAAACGCCGTCTCGATGTTCAACGGCCAAGACTTCGAGGGTCGCAAGCTCACCGTAAATGAAGCTCGCCCGATGACTCCAAGAACTGGAGGCGCAGGCGACGGCGGATACGGCGGAGGTAATCGCGGCGGACGAAGAGAGTACTAAAAATATTCTTGAAACAAAAAACACCCGAAAGGGTGTTTTTTGTTTGCCCGTAAGCATTTTTTTTGTTATAGTTTTTCTAGTTATTATTTTTATTAGCGAGCGTAGTTCAGTGGTAGAACGCTGTCCTGATAAGACAGAGGTCGAAGGTCCGATTCCTTCCGCTCGCACCCATGATTGAAGAAAAAAAGGAATCAAAATCAAATTGGGTGGTGGGGTTCGAGATTTTTAGCCGGGTTTCCGCCTGGGTGATCGGGCCGATCATCGTTGCCCTCATTTTTGGGAAAACGCTTGATCTGTATTTTGGCACCGCGCCCTGGATTTTCCTTACCCTCACCGTGCTTTCTTTTTTTATTTCTATAATCGGCATTTGGAGAATTCTAGTGAAATACATTAAAAATCTTGAGCGTGAATTAAAAGAAAAGAAAAATGACACAGGAGAGCACACAAATTAGTCACGAAGCGACTCTATACGCCGAGCCGGTTGCGCACTTAGGTCCGCTTTCGATTACCAACGCTCTTATCACCAGCTGGGTGGCGGTTTTCGTTATCGTTTTATTTGTTTTTATTTTAAGAAAAAGTTTGCGAGAAATTCCAAAGGGTATCCAGAATTTTTTTGAAGCGATTCTCGAGGGGGCGCTCTCGCTCTGCGATCAAGTTACCGGCAGTCGTAAGATTTCCAACGCCGTTTTTCCGCTTACTTTCTCCGTTTTTCTTTTTATCTTAGTAAACAATTGGCTCGGGCTTCTCCCGCTTGGGGGATTCGGGGTTATCGAACAATCCAGAGAGGGTCTTTCTTTTGTGCCGTTTCTTCGGAGCGGAACTGCCGACATCAACACCACTCTGGGCCTTTCCTTGATGTCGGTCATCGGCGCGAACCTCTTCGGCATTTTTTCCATCGGCGTTTGGAGAGCCTTTAATAAGTTCATTAATTTAAAGGCCCTCGGGCAGATTTTTACCAAAGTCAGGCATGACCCAGCAATCTTGGTGGTGGCGCCGGTGACCTTTTTTGTCGGGATTTTGGAAATCATCGGCGAGTTTGCCAAGGTTGCTTCGCTCTCTTTCCGACTTTTTGGGAACATTTTTGCCGGCGAAGTACTCTTAATCGCGATGAGCGCCATTTTGCCGTATCTTTTGCCGGTGCCGTTTTTGTTTTTGGAGATTTTTGTCGGCTTGATTCAGGCGCTTATTTTTGCTATTCTTACTCTTGTATACTTTACAATTGCTGCCACTCATCATGAAGAAGAGCATGGGTAAGGTAGGTCATTATTATTAGAGTTAACTCAAGAAAAATCAAATTTTCCTACGTTGGGTCATAAGGATAAGGCTCTTGGAAAATTTATTTTTCTTTCGTTTTTTATGGAAGATATTGCAAAAGCTATCGCTATCGGCCTCGGGGCTGTCGGTCCGGGCATCGGTATCGGCATGATCGGCGCCAAGGCGATGGAAGCGATCGGACGCAATCCGGAAGCCGCCGGTAAAGTGTTGGTGCCAATGTTGATTGCCAGCGCCTTTGCCGAAGCGATCGCCATTTACGCGTTGGTTATTGCTTTTTCGATTTAAATGGAGTCAATCGTATCTACATTTCACATTGACTGGAAAATAATTTTAGCCCAAATGGTGAATTTCGGAGTCGTTTTTTTGATTTTTTATTTATTTGCTTTCAAACCGCTTTCCCAATTGATGAGAGATCGGAGTCGAAAAATTGAAAAAGGGGTAAAGGACGCCAAATTAAACGCGGAGACGCTAGAGAAAACCAAGGCAAAATACGAAGAAGCGCTGACTCAAGCTCGCCGGGAGGCGCAGGCGATTTTCGAGGCCGGGAAGAAAGAAGCTGATTCGAAAAAAACTCTAATGTTCGAAGCGGCGCAGAAAGAAGCGGAGAAGATAGTGGAGAGTACCCGGGAGAAGCTGAAAGAAGAAAAAGAAAAAATGGTCGCGGAGGCAAGGCAAGAAATCGTGGCTCTGACTCTACAAACAACGGAGAAACTTTTGAATAAGAAACCGGATCATTCGTATTATGACGAGAAAACAATAAAAGAATTGGCCGGCATTTAAAATTATGAAAATTTATGGCGAAAATATCTAATCAGGACATCGCGAAGAGTATATATCGGACGCTTAAAGATAAAACCGGAAGCGCCTATTCTTTGGCTTTAAAAAATATTGTGAATTTTCTCGCTCGGCGACGGCTTTTTTCGCAAGCGCCGGACATTTTAAAAAAATTAGAGAAAATCATTGACGAGGAGAATAACGCGATTCGGGTAAAAATTTCAAGCGTCAAACCGCTCGGTACGCATCTGAAGCACGATTTAATTAAGGCGTTGGAGCGTCGTTATCAAGCCAAAGAGATTATCTTTACCGAAAATATCGATGAAAAGTTAATTAGCGGGCTAAAATTCGAGGTTGGCGACGAAATCGTTGATCTCTCGATAAAAAATAAAATTAAAAAATTAGCAGAGCATTTACAATAAGCGGATAAACATGGCAAGCCACATTGTCGAAAACCTAAAAAGAGAAATAGAAAATTTTAAAGCCGACATCAAAGCGGAAAAAGTCGGCAAGGTGGTTGAAGTTTTCGATGGCATCGCCAAAGTCTCCGGTCTCTCCGAAGTTAAATCTCAAGAGATGTTGAAGTTCGAGGGTGGAGAGGCCGGCGTGGCGTTCAACCTGGAGGAAGACACCGTCGGGGTTATTGTTCTCGACGATTTTTCTAAAATTAACGAAGGCGACACGGTGACCGCGACCGGGAAAATTCTCGAAGTCCCGGTGGGCTCGACGCTTCTGGGGCGCGCCGTAAATGCGCTGGGGGTCGCGATTGACGGCGCAAGCCCGATAAAAACTGATATGGCCTATCCCATCGAAAAAATCGCCCCCGGCGTGATTACCCGATTAAGCGTTTCCGAACCGGTTGCGACCGGCATTAAAGTAATCGACGCGACCATCCCGATTGGCCGGGGCCAACGCGAACTTATTATCGGCGACCGGCAGACGGGCAAAACCGCCATTGCCGTGGACACGATTTTAAACCAAAAAGGACAGGATATGATTTGCGTTTATGTTTCAATCAGCCAGAAAGATTCCAAGTTGCGAAAAATTCAAGCGCGGCTCGAGGCCGGCGGAGCGATGGAGTATACCGTGATCGTTTCGGCTGGCGCCTCCGAACCGGCGCCGCTTTCTTACCTCGTTCCTTACACCGGAGTGGCGATCGCCGAATATTTTATGGATCAAGGTAAGGACGTTTTGATCATTTATGACGATCTTTCCAAGCACGCTATAGCTTATCGCGAAATATCCCTTCTCTTGCGCCGTCCGCCCGGACGCGAAGCCTATCCGGGAGATGTTTTCTATCTGCACTCCCGCCTCTTAGAACGCGCCTGTCGAAGGAGCAAGGATTATGGCGGGGGATCGATCACGGCGCTTCCGATCATCGAAACTCAAGCCGGAGACATTTCCGCTTACATTCCGACTAATGTGATTTCGATCACCGACGGGCAGATTTTTTTAGAAACCGATCTTTTTTATAAAGGCATTCGCCCGGCGGTGAATGTCGGCCTTTCCGTATCGCGCGTCGGCGGAGCGGCGCAAATTAAAGCGATGAAAAAAGTGGCGGGAACTTTGAAGCTCGATCTCGCCCAATATCGCGAGCTTGAAGCTTTTACCCAATTCGGTTCGGATCTCGATGATGCCACCAAGAAACAATTAGAGCGAGGGAAGCGAGCGGTGGAAGTTTTAAGCAAACGCAATACTCGCCAGTCTCTCTGGAAAATCAGGTTGTTGTCCTTTATGCGCTAACCCAGGGTTATATGGATGATGTCGCGATCGAGAAAATAAAGGAGTTTGAAGAGAAATTCGCCGAATATGCTGACCGAAACGCCAAAAAATTCTTGACGCAGGTTCGAGAAAATAAAATGTGGGAAGAGAGCGGGGAAGCAGAACTTAAAAAAGCAATTCAAGATTTTAAAACATCATGGCCGGCACAAAAGAAGTAAAAAGAAGAATCAAGAGCGTCACGAGCACCCAAAAGATCACTAAGGCGATGGAATTAGTGGCAGCTTCAAAGATGAAGAGAGCGGTAGCGAGCACTCTCGCCTCTCGCCTCTACGCGGAATATTCTTGGGAGGTTTTAACCTCAATCAACAAAAACATTGAAGAGATTACCCACCCGCTTTTTGTTGAGCGAGAAGTAAAGAATATTTTATTGGTTCTTATCACTTCCAACCGCGGACTTTGCGGCTCTTATAACGTGCAGATAATTAAAAAAGCTCTCGGGCTTCTCAAGGATCAAGGAGCGAATCTGGACGTGATAACGATAGGCCGGAAAGGCGATTTGGCGATGCGCCGTCTTGGGAAAAAGGTGCTTGCGAGTTTCTTTGAATTGCCCGATCGTATCGCGATTTCTGACGTTGTTCCAATTTCAAAATTATTGATCGATGAGTATAGTCTCGGTCGATATGACAGGATTTTAATCGCTTATACTGACTTTATTTCGTCGCTCCGGCAGGTGTCGAATTTAAAACAGCTTCTTCCGGTTTCCCGCGCAGACTTGAAGGAGTTAATCGATAGCCACTTGGAAGTCGGACTTCCAGATGGAAGTCCGACTTCCAAATCTCGCAAGATCAATTATTTAGTTGAGGGCGATAAAGAAAAATTGATCGGCTCGTTGGCGGATAAATTAACTCGGATGCAAATTTACCAAATGTTACTTGAATCGAACGCGAGCGAGCAATCAGCGAGAATGGTCGCGATGAAAAATGCGAGCGATGCCTCGAAAGATATGATCGATGACCTCTCGCTTGTCTTCAACAAAGCGCGGCAGGCGAATATTACCCGCGAAATATCGGAAATAAGTGCCGGGATGGCAAGTGTAAGCTGAAAGTTGTAAAGTTGAAAGCAAATGAATAAAGGAAAAATCAAAAGAATAATCGGGGCGGTGGTGGATGTCGATTTCGGGGAAAATCTGCCGGATATTTATTCTGCATTGGAAGTGATGAATGGCGGCAAAAAACTTGTTCTTGAAGTTGAACAACACCTGGGCGGCGGAATTGTTCGAACAGTGGCGATGGATTCGACCGACGGATTGGCGCGCGGTTTGGAAGTATTCGACTCCGGCCAACCGATTTCAGTGCCGGTGGGAAGCGCGACCCTTGGCAGGTTGTTCAATGTTTTGGGAGAGACGATTGATGGGGGAGAGAAAATTGCGACTAAAGAGAAATTGCCGATCCATCGCAAGGCTCCGGAATTTGTCAGTCAATCGACTAAAACTGAAATCCTGGAAACGGGCATCAAGGTCATTGATCTCATTTGTCCGGTTTTAAAAGGAGGCAAGGTAGGTCTTTTCGGTGGAGCCGGGGTGGGGAAAACGGTAGTTATCCAGGAGTTGATCCACAACATTGCTTCGAAGCACGGTGGCTACTCGGTTTTCGCCGGAGTTGGAGAACGCACTCGCGAAGGGAACGATCTTTATCATGAAATGAAGCAATCGGGAGTAATCGACAAAGTGGCAATGGTCTTCGGCCAGATGAACGAACCACCCGGGGCGCGCCTGCGAGTTGGACTCTCCGGCCTCACTATGGCGGAATATTTCCGTGACCAGGAAGGGAAAGATGTGCTTCTTTTTATCGACAATATTTTTCGNTTTACCCAAGCCGGGTCCGAAGTTTCGGCGCTTCTCGGCCGTATCCCTTCGGCCGTCGGCTATCAACCCACCCTCTCGACCGAAATGGGAATTTTACAAGAGCGCATCACTTCGACCGACAAAGGTTCGGTGACTTCGGTGCAAGCGGTTTATGTGCCGGCTGATGACTTGACCGACCCCGCGCCGGCAACNACCTTTGCTCACCTTGATTCGACGGTAGTTTTAAATCGGTCGCTTACCGAAATTGGAATTTATCCGGCGGTTGATCCGCTCGATTCGTCTTCGACCATACTTGACCCGAATATTGTCGGCAAAGAGCATTATGAAACTGCTCGTGAAGTTCAAAGGGTATTACAACGCTATAAAGACTTGCAGGACATTATTGCGATTTTGGGGATGGAAGAGCTCTCCGAAGCCGANAAAGAANTGGTGGCTCGAGCCCGCAAACTACAAAAATTCCTTTCCCAGCCGTTNTTTGTCGCTGAGCAATTTACCGGTGCCAAGGGTCAGTATGTACCGCTCAAAGAGACGGTGCGATCGTTTAAAGAAATTTTGGAAGGCAAACACGACGGCAAATCGGAAAATGAATTTTATATGAAAGGCGCATTATGACAAAACAGCTTAAGTTAAAAATTGTTACTCCGGAGCGTTTGATTCTCGAAGAGATGGTGGATCAAGTGACACTTCCCACGACCGAAGGGGAGATTACGATCTTACCCGACCATATTCCCTTGATTACCGGGCTTGCGTCCGGGGATGTGATTGCAAAAACGAAAGGAGAGGACGTGCCGATGGCGGTGGCGGGAGGGTTCATTGAAATTCATAATGTTTCTTTTCAGAACGATGATAAAGTTACGGAAGTCGCGGTTCTCGCGGACTTTGCCGAACATGTAAGTGAGCTTTCCGACGAGAAGATTGTTCAAGCCAAAGCACGATCCGAAGAATTAAAAAAACAAATGGAGAACAAAGAACTTGTCGATTTCGAGCACTTTGCCGCCGAATTGGAGCGATCGCTGACTCGGGTTAAAATCGCCGACAAGTGGCGAACCAAAAAATACAGAAAATGATATCAAAATTGTATATAGTGGCGACGCCGATCGGAAACTTGGGTGATGTTACTCTCCGAGCAATTGAAACATTAAAGAATGTGGATTTAATTTTATGCGAAGACACTCGGCAAACGAAAAAACTTTTAGATAAGTATGGAATAAAAAAAGAACTTTTAAGCTATCACTCTCATAGTAAGTTATCTAAAGTCGAAAAAATTTTTGAACTCTTAGAAGAGGGTAAAGATTTAGCGTTAGTTTCAGATGCCGGAACGCCNGGGATATCTGATCCGGGAACAGTCTTGGTTTCAAAGGTTATATCAAGGGTTAGCCTTGATGTAAAAGTTATTCCTATACCCGGCCCGACAGCGTTAATTGCCGCGCTTTCCGCTTCCGGATTGCCCACTCATGAGTTTACGTACTTGGGATTTTTGCCGCACAAGAAAGGGAGAGAGAAAATATTTAAAGAAATTACGAGCGCGAAACGAACGATTGTTTTCTACGAATCTCCGCATCGAATTTTAAAAACACTGGAATCCTTGCAAAAATTCGTTCCGGATAAAAAAGTCTGTCTGGCGCGAGAGCTCACGAAAATTTATGAGGAATTCAAAACCGGCACCGCCGCAGAGCTTTTGGAATATCTAAAACAAAATCCGGAAAAGCAAAGAGGGGAGTTTGTGGTGATAGTTGCTTAAAGTATAGAATTTCAGCATATGCTGAAATCTTATACCGGCAAAAAGTTTTTAATACATTACAAATTTTTATGTTTCAAACAAGTTGAGATTGACCACTCGAAGTCACCTTTCTTTGCCAGATAATTCATCCGGTCCAGCGCCCAGAGGCAGTCGTCGAGATTGCGGTCGAGTACTTCATATAATTGCTTTGCTTCGTATGCCAGTTTCGGATAGCTCCTTTCTTTTTTCTTAAAAAATCTTTTCGACTTTTTATCCCAACCGCGGAGTTCGTAATAAATGTTCACGATTTCATGGATCGGATTGACCGCTTTTTTGTGTTTTTTTAGGTTTTCTAAGTATCCAGTAAAAGGGTTTTCGAGTTTTTTAGCCATATTTTAATTTTAGCACGGCTGTGATATATTGCTTAATATGAGCATTTTTACCAGAAAATTGGGCATTGACTTGGGAACGGCCAACACTCTGGTTTTTCTTCCGGGCAAGGGTATTGTCTTAAACGAGCCCTCGGTCGTCGCGGTTTCCGAACAAGACAACAAAATTCTGGCGATCGGCGCGGAAGCCAAAAATATGATCGGGAAAACTCCGGACTCGATTATTACCTACACCCCGATGAAGGATGGCGTGATCGCCGATTATCGGGTGACCGAAGCGATGCTTCGTTATTTTATCAACAAAGCCCTCCGGCCTTTTAATTTCTTTAAACCGGATGTGATGATTTCCGTTCCCGCCGGAGTGACTTCGACCGAACGTCGAGCCGTCGTNGAGGCCGCCATCCGCGCCGGAGCGAAGAATGCTTACGTGGTCAAAGAGCCGATCCTAGCCGCGATCGGTGCCGGCATTCCGATCCATGAATCGAGGGGATACATGGTGGTGGATATTGGTGGTGGCACTACCGATGTGGCGGTTATCTCGCTGGGCGGAATTGTTTCTTCAACTTCGGTCAAATGGGCTGGCAATAAAATCGATCAGGCGATCGCGGAGCATATCAAAAAGACTTTCAATCTAGCGATTGGCGATCGGACCGCCGAGGAAGTAAAAATAAAAATTGGCGCGGCGGTGCCGTTGGAAGAAGAGCTTCTAGTGACGATCAAGGGCCGGGACTACATTCAGGGGTTGCCCCGCTCGGCGCAAGTCGGGACCAATGAAATAGTCAAAGCGATCGATACGGAACTGAAGCAGATCGTCAAAGCGATCAAAGATGTTTTAGCAGAGACTCCGCCGGAACTCGCTTCGGACATTATTGACTATGGCATTATCATGACCGGAGGGTCGTCGCTCCTTCGAAATTTCACCGATTTAGTTTATCGCAAAACNGGAGTCAAGGCGACGCTGGCCGAGGATCCGCTTTTCTGTGTGGCCAAGGGCACCGGCATCGCGCTCGAGCACCTGGATGTTTACAAAAAAACCGTGCTAAGCAAAAAATGAGCATCAGAGAACATTTTAAAATAAATAATCCGCATCACGCGTATTTAATCGAGGGGAAACGTGAAGAAGTTTTTCCAGAAATAGTGAGTGTTGTAGAAAGTTGGGGAGTGAAGATTTCCGATAATCCAGATTTTTGCCATATCTCCACCGATACTTTTAAGATCGAAGACGCGCGCAATTTAAAGTCTCTTACTTCGGAGAGGGGGATTACAAAATCAAAAAAAATTTTTGTGATATCGGCGAACAATTTTCTTTTAGAAGCCCAGAACGCGATGCTTAAAGTATTTGAAGAGCCAGCGGGTGATGTTCTGTTTTTTATAATTACTCCGGATATCGCCGCGCTGCTTAAAACTTTAGTGTCTCGATTCTATCTCATTAAAACAAACAAAGAAGATATGGGGAATGAAGCGGAGAAATTTATTGCGTTGCCCGTGAACAAAAGAATAGATTTTATCAAAAAATTGATAAACGAAACCGAAGATAATTTAAATTCTACCCGATCCAAATCTTTGAAATTTTTAAACGCCCTGGAAACAACCCTACACCAAAAAAAAGTATCAAGGGTAACCCTTGATACTTTTGAGCAAATTTTTAAGGCTCGGGAATATCTGCGTCAACCGGGTTCTTCCGCCAAGAATTTACTCGAGTCTGTCGCCCTTATGTTATAATTACTGAATGCAATATAATTTTTCAAATTTTAAAGCTGAACTTAAAAAAATCGAGGGATTTTTGGGTAAAGAATATATGGGGCTTAATGTCGGCAGAGCATCGCCATCTGTGCTTGANGGAGTGACGGTTGAATCTTACGGCGCNCGCGCGCCGCTTAAAAATGTCGCTTCGATTACGACCGAAGACCCGAAGACCCTACGGATTTCGCCTTGGGATAAAAATCAAATCAAAGAAGTCGAAAAAGCGATTGCTTCTTCAAATTTAGGTCTCTCGGTTTCTGTCGATGAAGTTGGCATCCGAGTTATTTTTCCGCAATTAACCACCGAAACCAGAGCTAAACTGACAAGAGTGCTCAANGAAAAACTTGAAGAGGCGCGAATCACCGTCCGTCGTGAGCGGGAGCGAATTTGGGAAGACGTGCAGAAAAAGGAAAAAGAAGGAAAAATAACCGAAGATGAAAAATTCCGCGCCAAAGACGACTTGCAAAAAATCATCGATGAGGTGAACAAAAATTTGGAAGCTATTTTTTCCAGGAAAGAAAAGGAAGTAATGGGTTGATATGAGCATTTTAATTTTTTTTGTAATATTGTTCGTGTTGATAATCGTTCATGAGTTTGGACATTTTTTTAGCGCCAAGCGTTTTGGCATTCGAGTTGATGAATTCGGCTTCGGCTTTCCGCCGAAATTATTCAAAATAAAAAAAGGGGAAACGGAATATTCCTTCAACGCGTTACCGTTCGGAGGATTTGTAAAGATTTATGGTGAAGATCCAAATGAAGAAAATACTAGTGGACCAGATAAAGACAGAAGTTTGGTGAATAAACCCAAATGGAAACAAGCCATCGTGCTTTTTGCCGGCGTTTTTTCTAATTTTCTTTTGGCTTGGTTATTATTTTCAATTTCTTTTATGTCCGGACTTCCGATGTCCGCCGGGAGCGGTATCCAAACCGAATCCCTGAAAGACCTGCATCTTTCCGTGGTGGAAATCCTGAAAGATTCGTCCGCGGAAAAAGCGGGGCTTAAAACGGGAGATGGGATTATTTCGGTAAAAACTGTTTCCGACACGCTTACGGAAATCAACCCCGAAACCCTGAAATCATTCGTTAATTCGCATCAAAATGATGAAATTGAGATTGGCTATATCAGAGAGAAGGGCGAGGTACAATACCTAAAAGTAAAACCTACCCTTATCGAAGACACTCCAATGCTCGGCATTGCCATGGATATGGTCGGAATTGCGAAATTGCCGATATTTACGGCTTTTTGGGAAGGGCTTCGTCTAACGCTCTTTGCCATCACAGGCATTGCCAAGGGGCTTTATACGCTCATTAGCGAGGCAATAATGGGAAAGGGTAGTTTTGCTTCGGTTACCGGGCCGGTGGGTCTGGTCAGTATAGTCGGGACGGCTTATAAATTCGGGTTCGCTTATCTCTTGTCTTTTACCGCCCTTATATCGATTAATCTGGCGGTGCTCAATTTACTTCCATTTCCGGCGCTCGACGGCGGCCGGCTTTTCTTCCTCTTGATTGAAAAAGTCAAAGGTTCGCGCATCAATCCCAAATTCGCCAACGCCGCGAACATGATCGGCTTCGCGCT
>C687J35174_10010569_pt1 | contig 11438 bp, 7 predicted proteins | sample RifCSPhighO2_01_FD_35174 | JGI IMG/M metagenome (IMG submission 35174) | reverse complement strand
TTATTCATATAGCTACATATTTATTCTCCGCGCATAGAGGGCGGGGTAAGGTTTGGTATTGAAAAATACTACGCATTTGACTTGAATTTTTCAACCAAGCCCTTAAAATTGAATATCTCCTTCTTTGATTTCTTCGCTAATATCTATGGAGGGTACTTCAGATTCAGGCGACTTGTCAATACTAGAACCGCCCTTAGGGGCAAATCCGCCTTGCGGACGATTGCCCATAGGCTTAGGGCCCAGCTGAAGGCTTTCCGAAATAATTTCCGTGGTCTTTCTTGGCTGTCCTTGTTTATCTTCCCAGCTTCGGGTTTGCAAATGTCCCTCTACCAACACCAAGCTTCCCTTAATCAAATATTGGGTGGCGACTTCCGCTTGGCGCCCCCAAACCACGATGTTATGAAACTCGGTTGATTCCTGTTTCTGGCCAGCTTTATCCTTCCAAACTCTATTAGTAGCAACGCCAAAACTAGTGACTTGTTGGCCACCTGCCGTAGAACGCAATTGAGGATCAGAAGTTAAGCGGCCAAGAATGAAAACTTTGTTTAAATTCATACGTTTTGCTTAATAATACTAACTATACGAACTTTATACGAATAGCGCGAAGAGATCAAATTTTGTTCGTGTCATTCGTATTATTTCGTGTTGTTTGTGTTATTTCAAAATTTCTTCCAATTTCTGTTCTAAAGCTTCGTTGCTTAAAACTTGAGGCAATTGAACCGGGCGAGAAGTGACACTAGAAGGCTCGCTGGCAACCGAAGATGGACGGCTTTGATAATAAGGCTGCCTTTTTTTAATTGGAGGCGTGATAATTAAGAATCGTAAAACTTTTTCATTCAAAGTTAGGGATTGCCTCAAATCGGCCATGACAGCCGGATCAGCTTCAAAAAAATAAAACCCAAAAAAACCTGAATGATGCTTTTGAATAGGATAAGCCAAACGCACATCCTTAAGCTGGCCACGTTCGGATATATTAGCCTGGATAATCTTCAAGGCATTATCAATCTCACTGATTAAATCAGCGGACTTTAACAAAAACGATATTTCGTATTCTTTTTTATTTTCTTCTGTCATATTTTAGCCATTAGCGACTAGTGATTAGCCACTAGGGATTTAATTTAAAATAACACATTGTTATCTTTTTTGCTAGTGGCAATAAACTCTGCATCTCGATCTCCCATCGTGTTTGAGGACAGATTGTCTTGAGGAACATCTCGAAGCCCCGACGGTTTGGTTTCTGAATTATAATCTAGCTTTAATTCAGAACGTCGAGACGAGAGCGAGGCGCTCTTTGCCGCTGGAGCAAAGAGACGCCGTTTCCGAAAGACAACTGCCCGAAATATCACAATGGGAAGTGTACTCCCTCTTATTCCACCCCCTCGCCTTCATCTCCGCTAGTTGTGCCGGATTCAGCTAAATTTTCCTGAATCTTTCTCATTTCTAAGCCCGTCCCAACCGGAATCGGCCGGCCAATAATGACATTTTCTTTCAAGCCGCGCAGCTCATCCACCCTCCCATCAAGGGCGGCGTTAATAATACTGCGAGCAGTTTCTTGGAAAGAAGCGGAAGAAAGGAAGCTTTCAGTAGAAAGAGCGATCTTCGTAATACCCATCAATAATTGGGCGGCTTTAGCGGGAGTTTTATTCCTCTTTTTCATTCTGCGATTAACTGCTAAAAACTTGGACTTTTCTACTACATCGCCGACAATAAATTCCGTGTCACCGGCATCTTTAATCTTTACTCTCGCGAACATTTGCCGAATCACCACTTCAATATGCTTATTATTAATAGCAGCGCCTTCAGCAAGATAAATCCTTTGAACTTCATTAAGAATATATCGCTGAACCGCGGAAGACCCTCTTAAACGGAATAATTCTTTTAGATCCAAATTGCCTTCGCAAAGCTGTTCGCCTTTTTTAACCTTCTCGCCTACCTTAACAAAAACTTCCGCCAATCTAGAAATGGCGTATTCTTTAGGCTCTTTTGTTTTAGGCTCTAAAACTTTAATAATCTTAATTAATCCTTGCTCTTCAATAGCCACCACATCTCCTTCGGACTCTGCCAGAAAAGCGCGGCCCTTTGGCGGACGAGCCTCAAAAACCTCTTCAATTCTAGGCAAACCATGAGTAATATCGGAACCCGCCACGCCGCCAATATGGAAAGTTCTCATAGTCAGCTGGGTTCCCGGTTCTCCAATAGATTGAGCCGCAATCACTCCTACAGCCTCTCCGATTTGAACAGATTTGTTGTTTCCTAAATCAAAACCATAACAAGCAGAACAAATGCCATATAAAGTCTTACACGTAATTGGGGACCTTACTTTAATCACATTAAGATTCGAATTATCAATAATTTCTCCCTCTTTTTTATCTATAATTTCCCCGGCTTTCAACACAATTTTTCCATCAACCTTAATATCTTCTAAAACTACGCGAGAGAACAATCGACTGGCAAAACTACTTCCCAACTCCAATCCATCTTCCCGTAAAAGTTCTATACCTTCTTTGGTGCGGCAATTCTCTTCTTTAATAATTACATCTTGGGCAACGTCTACTAATCTCCTGGTTAAATAACCCGCTGAAGCGGTTTTTAACGCGGTGTCTGTAGATCCTTTTCGAGCGCCATGAGTAGAAATAAAATACTCCAACACGCTTAAACCCTCCTTATAAGAGGAGCGAATCGGCAATTCAATAGTTTCACCTTTGGGATTCTGCACCAAGCCTTTCATACCCGCCATTTGCACTGGCTGAGACCAACTGCCGCGAGCGCCAGAGTCAATAATTTGATAAACCGAGCTGCTCTTTAACAAAGTGGCTGGAACTAATTTTGCTAAATCTCCTTTCACTTTATTCCAAATAGAAACAGTGCGCGCCCTTCTTTCCACGTCCGTCAATAATCCTTGTTCGTATTGGCCCTGATTCAAAGCCGCTTCTTCTTCAGCTTTCTTTAAAATTTCTGGCTTTTCTTCGGGAGTAATTAAATCATCCATGCCCCAGGTAATGCCAGATAAAGTGGCGTATTCAAAACCAATTTTCTTTAAATTATCAAGATATTGGCTGGTGTTTTCCATGCCTACGGCATTAATAATCTGGGCAACCAATTTAGACAGCTCTTTTTTATTAAGATTTTCATTAACGTAAGGAAAATCTTTTGGCAAAGCTTCGTTAAAAATTAAACGCCCAAGAGTAGTCTCTAAATAACGTCCCGGCAATTCCGGTTTTAAAATTTTAATTAAAGCATTAATCTCTACTAAGCCATTTTCATAAGCAAACAACGCCTCCTGGCTGTCAGCGAAAACTTTGCCGGCTCCCAAGCCATCTTCTTTAGCTCGAGTTAAATAATAACAACCCAAAACAATATCTTGGGTAGGAACCGCGATTGGTTCACCAGTGGCCGGTTTTAAGATATTCAAACTGGAAAGCATTCTGGAAGAAGCTTCGGTTTGAGCTTCAGCGCTTAAAGGCAAATGCACAGCCATTTGGTCGCCATCAAAGTCCGCGTTAAAAGCGCTACAAACCATTGGCGGAATCCGAATCGCTAAATCTTCAATCAAAAGCGGCTGAAACGCCTGAATGCCCAATCTATGCAAAGTCGGCGCGCGGTTCAAAAGAACTTTGCGGCCAGCAATAACTTCTTCTAGAATTGCCCAAATTTCCGGAGGAGCCTGCTCAATTAAACGGTTGGCATTTCGAATATTGTGCGCTAAATTTCTTTCTAAAATTTTGTTAATGACAAAAGGTTTAAAAATCTCTAGAGCTAAACGCTTCGGCAAGCCGCATTGATGCAATTTTAGATCTGGACCGATCACAATAACCGAACGCGCTGAATAATCTACTCTTTTACCAAGCAAATTTTGGCGAAAACGGCCCTGCTTGCCTTTCAACATGTCCGCCAACGATCGCAACGGCCGGCGCTGGCTGGAAAGCTGCTGGGATCCAAACCGGGCAGTGTTATCCACTAACGCGTCAACGGCCTCCTGTAGCATTCTTTTTTCATTAGTAATGATAACTTCCGGAGCCTTAATCTCTAAAAGTTTTTTCAAACGATTATTGCGATTAATAACCCGCCTATATAAATCATTTAAATCCGACGTAGCATAACGTCCGCCGTCTAAAGCAACCATCGGCCGCAAATCTGGCGGCAAAACCGGCAAGGCTGTCATAATCATCCATTCCGGCCTCATATCATTTTTAAAAAGCTGGGTGGCGATTTTTAAACGTTTTAACAAGCGAATTTCTTTGCTCGGATCTTTAACGTCTTTTAATTCTTTTTGAGTTTCCGAAATTAATTTTTTTAAATCGAGTTTCTCTAAAATTTTTCGAACCGCTTCAGCGCCACTACCTGCTTCAAAAACATCGGCAAAACGACGAGACAAATTAAAATATTCTGTTTCATTTAAAACGTATCCTAATTCTAATACCTCCAACATATTCTTTGCTTCCGTTAAGCCTTTTTTTAATTCATCTACTTTTACGCCCTCCTTTCTAGAGCTCTTTTTTCTCGCGTCAAATTCCTGCTCTAATTCTTTAAGAACGCGCTTGCGGCTTTCCTCGTTAACAGCCGTAATGATATAAGCGGCGTAATAAATTACCCTTTCCAATTTCGGCAAAGGAACAGCTAAAATAGAACTCAATTTTGAAGGAGAATTTTTGAAAAACCAAATATGCGCGACTGGCGCGGCCAATTTTATATGGCCCATTCTTTCACGGCGAACAATAGAACGAGTAACTTCCACATTGCACCGGTCACAAACTAATCCCTTATATCTAATCCGGCGATATTTCCCGCAATAACATTCCCAATCTTTTGTCGGACCAAAAATCCGCTCTGAAAAAAGGCCGTCTTTTTCCGGACGCTGAGTGCGATAATTAATAGTTTCCGGCTTAATTACTTCGCCATGAGACCATTTAATAATCTCTTCTGGAGAAGCAATCCTCAATCTCATAGCGTTAAAATCACCAAAATTAGGCATAAATTTATTCTTTTTCTTCTTTTTTATTAATTAATTCGACGCTCAATCCCAAACTTTTTAATTCGCTCAATAAAACATTAAAAGAAGCCGGAATATTTAAGCTTTTAATTGGTTCGCCTCTAATAATAGATTCGTAAGCCGCCGAACGCCCAAAAACATCGTCAGATTTAATGGTCAAAACCTCCTGCAAAATATGCGCGGCGCCATAAGCTTCCAACGCCCAAACTTCCATTTCTCCAAAACGCTGACCGCCGAATTGCGCCTTGCCGCCTAATGGCTGTTGGGTAATCAAAGAATAGGGACCGATCGAACGCATATGAATTTTATCTTCTACTAAATGGTTAAGCTTCATTATATAAGCAACTCCAACAGTAACTGGCCTTGGAAAAACCTTGCCAGTGCGCCCGTCATAAAGCTTCAACTGTCCGCTTTCCGGAAGCCCAGCTTTTTTTAATTCTTCTTTAATCTGCGCCTCGGTTGCTCCGGATAAAGCAGGCGTAACCGCCCGATAGCCTAAAGCTTTTGCCGCTAATCCTAAATGAGCTTCTAAAATCTGGCCTAAATTCATACGAGACGCCACGCCTAAAGGATTTAAAACAACGTCTACCGGAGTGCCATCTTCTAAATAAGGCATATCTTCTACTGGGCGAACTTGGGAAATAACGCCTTTATTCCCATGTCGACCAGCCAACTTGTCGCCAGCGCGCACCTTTCGCAATTGCGCGACTTCTACCTGAATTCTTTTAATAATGCCCGGCTCTAATTTATCGCCGCGTTCGCGAGAAAATATTTTAATGCCAATAACATAACCGCTTTTGCCATGAGGCATAGTTAAAGAACTGTCTTTAACGTCACGGGCTTTTTCTCCAAAAATCGCCCGCAATAACCGCTCTTCCGCGGTCAATTCAGTTTCGCTTTTTGGAGAAATTTTTCCAGCTAAAATATCGCCGGCCCGAACTTCCGCGCCAATACGAATAATGCCCTCTTCATCTAAATCTTTAAGTTTATCCTCCGAAACATTAGGAATATCGGGAGTGGTAAGTTCCGGGCCTAATTTAGTGTCGCGAACATCGCAATAAAAATCTTCAATATGGATAGAAGTAAACTTATCTTGCTGTACCATCCGTTCCGATAAAACAATAGCGTCTTCAAAATTCGCTCCTTCCCAAGAAAGAAAGGCCACTACTAAATTTTGCCCTAAAGCCAAAANGCCGTTATCTACCGATGGACCATCGGCTAATAATTCTCCTTTTTTAACTTTCTGCCCTACTTGAACTAACGGCCGGTGAGAAATACAAGTATATTGGTTAGAGCGTTTAAATTTATTTAAAGCATAAGCCTTAGGCCCAGACTTTCCTTTAACCAAAACGTGATTGGCATCGGCTTCCTCGACAACCCCATCTTCAAGCGCTAAGACCACTTGACCAGAATCATGCGCGGCCTTTTCTTCTATTCCAGTTCCTACATAAGGAGCATCTGGGGTAATAGAAACAACAGCTTGACGTTGCATGTTAGAACCCATCAAGGCGCGNTTAGAGTCGTCATGTTCTAAGAANGGAATAAGGGCGGTAGCAACGCTAATAGATTGAATCGGGGCAACATCAATAAGATCGACTTCGGAACGAGGGCAAATGCCAGGCTCGCCATTGATGCGAGCCTCGATCATATCGCCTAATAAATTGCCATCTTCATCTCTACGCACGCCTGCATGGGCAATTTTATATTTTTCTTCTTCAATGCCATTAAGCCAAATTGAATCCTTAGTAATCTTTCCGTGCTTCACCACCACATAAGGAGTTTCCAAGAAGCCCAAATTATTCACTCTCGCAAAACTAGCTAAATGATTTACTAATCCGATGTTGGCTCCTTCTGGAGTTTGAATAGGACAAATTCTTCCATAATAAGAACGATGAACATCGCGCACTTCAAAGCCAGCACGCTCCCTGGTTAATCCGCCTGGACCCATCGCAGAGATCCTGCGTTTATGCTCTAATTCCGCCAATGGATTAACTTGATCCATAAACTGAGACAATTGAGAAGAAGAAAAGAATTCTTTGACTACAGAAGTCAGCGGTCGAACATTGATCAGTTGAACAGGAGTCAAAGTATTAATTTCTAGAGTGGACATCCTGTCCTGAATAATTCTCCTTTGCCGAGCCAAACCAACGCGCAATTTATTTTGCAGTAATTCGCCTACCGGCCTCACCCTTCTATTGCCCAAATGATCAATATCATCCGGCTCCATAGATTGATCGTTATTTAAACGGATAATTTCTCGTACCACAGCCACTAAATCATCTAGGGTTAAAAGGCGGCTCTCTTCGTCTTTAATTTTCAAACGCTGATTGAGTTTAAATCTTCCAACTTCTGATAAATCATAACGATCAGCCCGCTGAAACATAGCGTCAATCAAGCTTTTGGCGTTTTCTACGGTAGCGAGATCACCCGGACGAATCCGTTTATAAATTTCTAAATAAGATTCATCAAGATTCTTAGCGGAATCTTTTTTCAAAGTTGGCTTGATATACTGATGATCTCCCACTTCAATATCAGCGAAAGTTTTAATAATTTCTTCTTCTTCAGTCATGCCAAAAATTCTTAATATATCGGAAACCGCGGCTTTGCGTTTCCGATCAATCTTAACGCCAATAAATCCATCTGCGTCTGTTTCAAACTCCAACCAAACGCCGCGATTCGGAATAATCTTGGCGCCAAATAATTTGCGTCCGCGCCAAACATTGGCGGTAAAATAAACCCCGGCAGAACGAATCAGTTGGGAAACTACAACCCGTTCAATGCCGTTAATAATAAAAGTGCCCCGATCGGTCATCATCGGGAGATCACCAAAATAAATTTCTTGTTCTTTCTTTTCTTTAATTCTATGATTCTCCAATCTTAACTTAACCCTTAACGGAGCTTCGTAAGTTAAATCTTTAAAACGCGCGTGAGCCTCATCATATTTGGGTTCATCAAAATAATAATCCAAAAAATGAAGCTCTAAATCCTTGCCAGTATAATCTTTAATCGGAGAAACTTCTTTAAATAACTCTTTTAAGCCCGTCTTTAAAAACCATTGATAAGACTGGGTTTGGATTTCCACTAAGTTAGGCTGAGCCACTAAGGCTTTAGAATGGCTAGAGAAAACTTTAGTTGGAAGTTTCATTGGTAATTAGTAATAATTAGTAAGTTTAAAAAAATAAGCGATTTTCTTTATAAATAAGGTGAAAACGAAAAAAACTAAGCGAGAGCTCGCTTAATGACTTTTTGAGATAATTATTAACTATTTAACACAATGGCCTTATAAATGTCAAGCCNCGTCACCAGACCTGCCTGCCGGNAGGCAGGTCCGACATTGCAACGCCTAAGCCGCTTTTCTCTAGACATAGATTCATAAAAAAAGACTAATATTTCTAAAAAAGCTAAGTTTTATGGAAGGCGTTGTAGAAAAGCGAAATGTCGGGCTCGGTGCGGGGCAAGACCCCCTATTTTTTTAAATATCTTGACCGATTTTCGTCGTGCTCTTCAAAAGTTCTGCTAAAAATAGTTTTCTTAGTCGTGGGGTCCGACAAATAATACAAATAATCCGAGACTTTGGGATGTAAAGCCGCGTAAATCGCATTTAATCCGGGATTCGCAATCGGAGTTAACGGCAAACCGTAACGTTTATAAGTCTCTGGCGCCGCATCAACTTGTAGGGCCATATTAATTCCTAAACGCTTGCGCAAAATACCCGAAACTATTAATCGATCATTATGCAAAGGCACTTCTTTTTCTATTAATGAAGCCAAAATAACAATTTCGTATTCCGTTAAGCTATCATCCTCAACCCGGCTNTTTTTTAACAAAGGCCAAGCTTTTTTTTGAAAATTATCTAAAATTTTTCTTATCACTTCTTCTGGCGAAGAATTATTAAAAAAACGATAAGTATCGGGAAATAAAAATCCTTCTAAAAACTTAGCCTTTTCTAAAAAAGGGTAATTAACTCGTAATGAAGCAAATTTATAATTTTGAATTCCCTTAGCGGAAATAATGCCTAATTCACTAAATTTTTTATCAATTTCTGCTAAATTTTCTCCTTCAATAATAGTAACTTGAATATCATTTTTGGGACCAGCCAATAAAAGAGCAATGATATCAGGAGTACTTAGAGAGGGCTTGAGATTATAATCGCCTGGCTTTAAACGGCGCAAAGCCCCGGAAACAAAACCGTAAACTTTAAAGGCTAATTGCGATCTGATGAAGCCGGCTTCTTTCAAAGATTGGGCAATCTCTTCAACGCTTTGACCTTGATCAATTTTCAATGTCTCCTCCCGCTTGCTAGCCGAGGTTAGGGGCGTAAGCAAATATAAAAAATAGCCGAGAATCAAACTTGCCGTTATTAAAATAAAATAGATTTTAATTGCTTTTCCCATTATTCCATCCCGTTAGAGACAGGNCGCCAAAGGAGACCATAACTTGACCATTTTAATAATCGACATTTTATATCTAAAATCAAATAATATTTTAGAAATCATAGATTGGTTGTCTCTAACGGGATTCCATTAACAATGGCATGCCGCGGAAAAATGAAGACCGCGCCATAATGCCTTGAATTATACCGACTAAAATCGCGTTAGCCAAAAGATTGGATCCTCCGTAACTTAAAAAGGGGAAAGAAACTCCAACCACCGGCAAAAGGCCGACGGCCGATCCGACATTCAAAGTAAAATGGGCCAGCATCATAATGATCACCCCCAAACATACTAATCGGGCAAAATTATTTTCCGCCGCCAATCCAATTTTAACGATTCTAAAAATTAGAAACGCGAAGGCGGAAATTATTAAACTTCCCCCAAAAAATCCCCATTCTTCCACAAAGGCCGCAAATACAAAATCACTTTGGGCCTCCGGTAAAAATCCTAATCTTACTTGAGTCCCTTGGCCAAAACCCTTACCCCAAAATCCTGCTGATCCAATGGCAATCTTAGACTGATTCACTCCATAATTAACTTTAAGGGGCGAATATTCCGTATTAAAAACAGCAATCACCCGTTCTTTTTGATAATCTTTTAAAAGATATTGCCAAGCTACGGGACTTATAATTATAAAAACTGCGAGGCCGATAAAAATATATCGCCACGGTATTCCGCTCACCAATAGGAATCCCAACCAAATACTGGAAAAAATTAACACGGAACCTAAATCCGGCTGCAATAAAACTAAAATTGCTAAAATAATAAAATAAACAAAGGATTTAAAAATATTTTCCCAATTCGCAATCGCAATGTGCCGACGGGCAAAAAAATAAGATAACATAAGAATCAAGGCTACTTTCGCAAACTCCGCGGTTTGAAACCTCAATGGCCCAATTACCAACCAGCTTTTTGACGATCTGATTGTTGGGGCAAAAATCAAAGTCAGACCTAAAAGCAGCACAACCGCTAAATAAATCAACAACANGAGCCAACGATAGCTCATTAAAGACCGCCAATCCACTAAAGAAAAAGAAAGGATTACTATGAAAACCACGATAAACCAAAAAACTTGCCGCCAAAAAAAATCTGACCCAACACTATAAAGGATTAATAAACTGGAAATGGCTAAAAATAAAATGGTTAAATTTAATAACCAATCCTGTTTTTTAATTAAAGACAACATAATACTAAATTAAAAATGCGGAAATCAAAATTCAAAATTTTTGAATTTATATTTCTAACGCAGGCCGTCAACGAAAATCAAGGTCGCGCTAGTATCAATCGGATCTCCGGCTTTAGGCAATAAAACAGTAAAGGCGCGCTCTTCAAAAGGATCTAAATCTTTGATAACTGTCTTAGAGGCCACTACTTCTCGCCCTGATTTACTGAATATCACCGCCGCAATATTCACTGCCGAAAGCTTAAAACTATTATTATTTAAAGCCAAACCCGTAACCCGAATCTGAGGGCTTAAATTTTTTAAAGCGCAAGAAACGCAAGAACCGCCGCAATCCACGGCTGTTTCATCTTGATTTTGCCGATTATCAAAGCAAGTCGGCGANGCNCGAAAAACCAAAAAATAAATTCCGTAACCCAAAAAGGAGAAAAAAACTAAATAAAAAAATCCGTAAATAAGCTGTTTTCCTAAACGGTTTGAACCCATATTAAAAGTATACTTTAAACCGCGTTTTCTGATATTTTCTCCGCTACGCAAGGCGCGCTGAGGAAGGTGTGCCGGTTGGCACTCCGACCGAGGTGCAACACAGCGGAGCAGGAAAATAGCGAAAACCCTTGGGGGATACGGCCAATTTCGTCCGGCACTGCGTCGCTTCGGACTCGACGTATCTCAAGATACGCCTTCGTCCTCGCTTCTTGCGCCAAACGAAATTGGCTCGTATCGCGATTGAAGATATTTTTAATATGGGTTCTAAACATTCTTTTTAGTATAGCTCTGAAAATGAAAATTTCCCACACAAGTATCCGGGCGAACCCTACTTTCCCAACAGCCGAAG
>C687J35174_10010567_pt1 | contig 11441 bp, 7 predicted proteins | sample RifCSPhighO2_01_FD_35174 | JGI IMG/M metagenome (IMG submission 35174) | reverse complement strand
CCACATCAACCAAGTAGTATGCGTAGAGATTTGCCAGATTACCGAGAACTACATAGTTGCCGGGAGTCATCAGGAGCGCATACTGCCAAGCCTCCTCCGCAGACTTGTAATCCTCTATAATTTTATAATTTCCGGCAATTTCCATCCATTGACGAAACTGGGTTGGGTCATCTTTTAGTGAATCTCGAAGATTGTTAATTTTGACGGTCATTATGTCTATAAATTCTTTATTCGTTTCGTCGCCAAAATCAAGCGGTTTAGTTAAACTAGGAATGGGAGCGTCTGGGAGCTCGGCAGAAAGTGGTAAGGTCTCGTACTTAATACCATCATGTTCATATTCAATAGAGCCATCTACCACATCATCTATTTCTACCTTTGAGGCAGTAATATCACGATATATGTAATAGCCCAAGCCCAAAACCAGGATAACCACTAAAGCAAGGCCTAAATAAAGTTTTTTGTTGTTATTCATCCCGTTAGAAACAAGCTTTGTGAGCAAAGCTGTCTTGGTGTTTAATTTATAAATGTTGAGTACTTAACCTACATTACCTATCCCATTATATTTGCCAACATATGTTTCTAACGGGACAAGTACCCCGTTATTTTAAGCCATTTTAGGGATTTTTACAATTTTTTTAGTTGTGTGGAAAATCTGTGGGTAACTCTCCAAGGTCTCACCTTGGAAAAAGCTTGGGGAAAAATCTTTTTCCCAAAACAAAAACCGCGCTTTAAGCGCGGTTTTTGCTTGCCCGAGGCGACCCCGAGGGGTCGCCGAGGGCGATCTCTAGAAGCTTTGAGTCTCATACCTCTGCCCTTGACCAATGAATTGATCGGGTGAGCATATTTACCTCAAGCTTTAATTCGAGATTACAGAGACAATGTCTCTGAGATGCCTGATGATGGCAAACCTGGAATACCATATCCGTTTGTCCAGTCGTATATTGTCGCATCATTTGCGGCAGGCGACGTGGTTGAGTATGGAGACCAGATAAGGTCATCATTTGAGCCGGCATCAGCATCAACGCCGATACCTGCGGCTCCTGCTACGTTACCCATGAGAGTAGCAAGTTGAGGATAAGCGGCATCACCTTGTAGAGTGATAACTGATGAATCCCCTGTTCCGGCTGAAGCGACATCTCCTCTAACTTCAAAGTATAGAGTTGAGCCCCCAGGGACTACTACACCAGTGTTTGTGCCACTTGTGTTTTCGGCATAGATCTCAACATCAGCGCCAGTTGTAGCAGATGTCTTGTCTGCATTATCCAACTGTCCGTTTGCATTGTGGCCTGAAACGGCAGAGCCGAATCCAGAATCCTGGAATGCATGGATATTAAGATTTGTAATACCTACACCCGTAGTTGCTACACCAACTGTGAATTTGGCGATTGCCATATCTTCACTAGTTGCTGAAACACTGAACCTCATAAGAACTCTCTCCGTACCGTTTGCTAGAGAGTTGGACGCCAAAGGTATTCTGGCGAAGGTAGGAACAGAATCCATTACGCGGATACCTGCAACAGCTGTTGTTGCACCGGTTGCGTTGATGGCTGAACCTGAAGCAGCACCAACACCCTGTGTTCCTGTGCTGTCGCTTCCGTCTCGATCAATCTGAATCAACTGACCAGAGTTGTCATCTGCAAGACCTGTGCCAATACCAGCAAGATCAACATACGCGTATATTCTAGCCTCACCGTTTTTAGGAACAATGAAGTCAGTTGTGAAAGTTGAAGTTGCAAATCTGGATGTCCCTGTGAACTGTGTCGTACCAAGTACGGTTCCGGCAGAGTTCTTTAGGGTAACCAATGTTACATTGGCTGGCGATGAAGAAGCTGTTGTGTTTGAAAGCTCAAGAGCGACTCGGTTAACATCTACATCTTCACTTGTTGCAGTAAATTTGTAGACACCAGCGAGAATGCCTGAAGCTCCAGCGGCTCCTATCTTGTATGCAGGACTTGAAGCGTCAAGAGCAACTACCAAAGTACCCTTCGTGGCACCTGTCATTGTAGCTCCAGAACCAGTTCCTGTTACAGTAACCGTAGCTCCTGAAGTTGCGCCAGCACCTGTCTGCTCATTGTCAATATCCCATGAGAATGTATCAGAAGCAGTAACAGCTGAAGAGACATTACACTTGAGAGCCACTGTCTTGACTGTTCCTTTCGGAATAATCAATCCTGCGCTGTCAAGAGTGAATGTAACAGCGACGCCCGTGGCAGAAGTATCTGGGTTAACAACATTTGAACCGGTGTTCAAAGCAGTTGCTCCATCCCATAGCTGACAACCTGTCAGGTATGTATCAGTACCACCATAGTTGTAGTCAAGTGAAAGTGTATTGAATTTTACATCTTCACCTGATGATGTGCCGTCAAACTGATAGTTGGCAAACAAGAATCCTTGTGCGCCGGCAACTATCGTCTGAGCGGCCGGGCTAGCTGAAGTTGAAATCGTAACTGTAGCAGATTTGATAGTCATGGTTGAACCTGAAACAGCAGAGTAAGGAGTTGGGAAAATTGTATTTCCAGTTACCGTACCCTTTACGCTCGTCCAGTTGTTTGAAGCACTAGCTGAAGTTGACGGAGTGGTTGAAGCAACGATTGTGTCATTGGCTTCAAAAGCGCTTGTCAACTGACCCTTCAAGATGATTGTCGTCTTTCCGATTGGGAAAGTAACAGTATCAGAGAAGGTGATTGTACCACTTATTGAAGCGCCTGTAGCATCAACCGGACCGGCCAAAACCGCACCGTTTGAATTTACAAGAGAAACATTGTCAACATTCGTTGAAACTTCTCCAGCTGAAAGATCAAAGTTGAATACCATACCTCCTACGGAGATTGGCTCACCCTTAACCTCAACATCAAATCCACCAAGAGTCTGGTTAGACTGTTGGATAGCAATGTTTTGAGCTGTGATTGAAGTGGCTCTTGATATAACCATTGAACCGTTAGCAACAGTTACAACCTGTGCGTCAAAGACCGGTTCTGTTGAACCAAATCCTGCACCACCGTCAGTTGGAGTAATTCCGTAGTTGAATGTCTCGCCGGTAACATTGATATCAGTGTATTTGTAGATATCAAAGGCAATTGTTCTGCCTGAACCACCTTCAATGTCTCCTTTGAGCATAATCTCCTTGGAAAGACCCTTGTCAATTACTATGCCTGAACCGAAGTTCGCGGTGTAGTACTTGCCGTCAGATGAGACAACAGGTGTGTAGGCAGTACCGTCAACATAAACCATTACGTTTTTAAGGTCGCCTGAACCTGCTGAACCTGACTGGTTGAATCTTACTGAATACAATCTTATCTTTTCTGCTGAACCAGCATTAAGTTTGATTGATGTGAAGATATAACCGATTGTTCCAACTTCCTTTGAAACATCAGATGTTGGGCTTGAAACCCCTCTTTCTGCTGTTACTGTTCCAAGAGCAAGTGTGGCGTTGATTGTGTGGTAAGCGCCAGAGATGGGAAGAGAACCAGAAACTGTTGCGGAAGTATTAATTCCAACAACATTAATTCCGATTACCTGNCCAGCTTCCTGGCTAAGATCTGAATCCATGTTTCCAGCTACTGTGTAGGTTCTGGTTGTGCCAGCTGGAACTGTGAAGTTCCCACCTATTGTAGCTTGGTTGTTGGCGTTCAAGGTCTTTTCAACATCCATTATATTGCCGTCCTGGTCCAAAAGGACTATTCCGTCAAATACGGTGTTGGCACCTAGGCCAACTCTTTCAATAGTTACACCACTAACGGCAACTGCGCCATCAGCGCCGGCTGTCAATGTGAACTTAGTGAAAGGAACTCTAGCTGCACTTTGAGGAGCAAGAGAAGCGGCAGGCTGACCTGTGGCAGCTACCATCAAAGATGTTCCCGTCGCTGGTGGTGTTGTGCCGGTTGGTGGAGGAACTACTACTACCGAGCAAAGCGTATTAGCTTTAGCTCTGGAAGAAGGGCCCCAATAACCTGTGCCTGCTGTCAAACCAACTGGTGTCAAGACCTCTGCTGTATATTTGTCCTGGAATTTGACGACTGCGGCCTTGGTTCTTGCGCCAAAGTAGCTCGTCTCATATCCTGGAGCTCCTGCATCTACTCCTGAAGCTATCTGTGTAGCAGCATCTTTGTTAAGAAACTTTTGCAAGTTCAAAACTTCTGAACCCGTTGAACCTAGTGTTAGGTTTTGGGTGAAAGTATAGCAAGCTCCACCGACACTCCCTCCTTGCAATGCTGCAAGTTGACTCTGCAATGACATAATGGTTGAGAGAAGGCTGTTGATCTGCGCTGTCAATTCATCGACAGTAGCGGCGCCTGCAGGAATTGCTCCTCCAAACACCATGCTCAAAGCCATGGTCAAACCAAGTACGGTTGCGAGTCCTTTAGAAGTTGTGAATCTTCTTAATGTACTCATAATTTTAATTCTAATTTGATTGCGAAAATTTTATTTTTCGCGATGCGCAATGTTGGTTTCGACAAAAACCAATTTAATCGCGCTTAATTTTTTAATTAACCCGAAGACAAAATTTCTTTCATCTCCCATTAATTACATTTCTACTATTTTTGCCGGCCTTTTTACAAGACACAATAAAGTATCGAGCGAATCGTAATCCGCAAATAACTTTCTTGTGAAAAGTAAACGACACAAGGCATAGCAAAATAGTTGGCGAAATTTAATCCGAGTTTCTAACATTTTCTTAGCGTCCCCTTTTAATGAGACAAATTTAAGAAAGAATTTCTGAAAAATTAATTACTAATAATGCGACGCGAGGGTTCCCCCCGGCGTCTCTTTTGATCCGTGTATTTAGTTTTCAAGGATCAGTCTTTACACAAACTTAAACCAAGCATTCCTCACTTTGGCTTTCTTTGAGAAATACCTGTTTAGTTCGTTTCTCCGAACGAAGCAGAAGGCCGTTTTAGATAACTACCCACAAGCTTCAACCTAAATTATATATCCACATGGCAAACTATCAAAAGTATTGTGTGGATAAGTCCTTTTCCGACTTTTGGGCTTTTTTGATTGCCCTAGGTTTGCAAGTTTCCGAAATCCAAAATACACCAATCTGCAAGTCAAATATTAGCAAAGAAAACCTATAAAGTCAATAAAATAGGCCCTAGATTTAGGATATGTCAAGGTGTCGTTCTGGTCTTTGAATGACCGGTTAAATTGTTATTTAAATTTAGAGTAAGAGTTGTTGGCGCGCGGGGAACAATGGACCCTGTTTTTAGCTCATTTTAGTGAATATCGGCTCCAGCGCCTCTCTCCTGTCTTTGAGATAGCACCCTGACCTAGGAGTTCCATGAGCTCCCTTTGGATCGTCTTTTCACTACAACCCTTGATAACAAAAGATATGTCCTTTATGGAAGCGTCTTTTTTACTTTTTAAGATGTTCAATATTTGGGTCTTTCTATCTGTTTTCTGACCTGAATTTTGGCCTCTTTGTTTGGCCAAGGAGGAATTCGTTTGCGACGAGTTATCTTTATTCAAAGAGCGGTTAAGGTTATTCATAAAGGACATTTTATATTTGTCCTTTATACTATTTTGTCCTTTATAATGTCCTTTATGAAAATAGCCACCCCCCGCTATGTTTTTTGTATTTCCCATAATCTTCGGGGTTTCGCCGATCGTGTTGTAATCTATCTCAAAAAATGATGGGTCAATGGATATACTACCGATTTTTAGAATTAAACTCTTATCTTTTATATATTTGCTCAAGAGGAGGTATTCCTGCCTCATTATTTGGAAATTCATTACTGACACAAGGCCGGTTATCTTGGCCACTTCAAACAAAGAAATTATCTCTTTCATGACACCAAGGAGCACTCTCGTGGCTTTTTCTTTATCATACCCAATGTCCTTAATATAGAAATGCGCCACCTCTAACATTTCCAGGTTTTTGTCCCTTATGGACCACTTTAGCGGTTCATCCTTTTCAAACGATTCTGTAACCAAATAAGAGGCAGACACCAGGCGCTCGGTCTTCTTTAAGATAAACCCTAAAAGCTCCGAGCTAGAAAAGCTATCAAAATCACCATACTTAGCAACATTTTTTGAGTTGTCTCTTTCTTTGTCCATGATGTCTTTTATAAACTTGAGTGTCTTTTATAGTCCTTTAAGACAGTCCTTTACAACAATTTTTGACTTTTATAGTCTATTACATATCGAAGGAAAAAGGAAGCCCCGCACAGCAATTTGACATTGTGTTAGGACAAAGCCTTCGTGGCACTAAGGTTTTCCCAAGGTCTCACCTTGGAATCTTTCCAAGGTGAGACCTTGGGAGTTAGCACCTAGCGTCTTTCTCTTTTCTCTTTTGCCTTTTCTCTCCGACCTTAGTCGGAGTCCGACTTTGGTCGGACTTTTCTCTCTCATCTAGAACCTAGCGCCTCCGACCTCAGTCGGAGTCCGACTTTGGTCGGACTATCGCCTAGCGCCTAACCATTCGAGCTTTCTAACTAGCGCTATTTTGCTATAATTTAGCTAAAGGAATTTAATTTTTTCAAAATGGGCAGAAAAAAGAAGGTTGTGGATAGTGACGCTGGTATAAGTTTAAAGCAAGAAACCAAACATGGTGTGTTGGTCGTGGTCTTTGGAGCCCTTGCCATATTCTTCATTCTTTCAGCATTCAATAAAGCCGGCGTGGTCGGGGCGAAAACTTATGACTGGCTCTCCATACTTCTTGGCGTTGGATATTACATACTACCCACCCTGTCTTTCATACTCTCTATTGCTTACGCAAAATCATTCAGAACCTCTTTCGCAAAAGGAAGAATCTTTGGAGCAATTATTTTCTTTTTTGCCAGTCTTGGAATAATAGAAATTCTTTTGCCGAAAGACGGCGGGCTTCTCGGTTATGCGATATCAGCGCCGATACTTAAACTCTTTGACCTTTATGCCAGCTTGATATTACTATTCTCACTTGTCATCATTTCTCTCTTGATTGTCTTTGATACTAAACCAACTTTGGGATTTTTGACTTTCTGGAGAAAAGAAAAAATAGACGAGGATGAGGAGGAAGGCGTGATAGAGATCACAAGAGAAGAGGAAGAGGTCGCGGAGGCAGAAGAAGAAAAAATTAGTTCAATATTTGGTATCGGTAAAAAAGAAACCAGGGAAGAGGTTGTGGATGAGTCAGGAATAAAATCATTCAAGAGCCACATTACCGGCAGAGATTTCTCCCCTCCCCCGCTTTCACTTCTTGAAAAAGATAAGGGCAAGCCCGGAGTCGGCGATATAAAAGCAAATTCAAATATTATTAAAAGAACTCTACAAAATTTCGGCATTGATGTTGAGATGGATGAAGTTTCAATCGGACCATCTGTAACAAGATACGCGCTAAAACCCGCTGAAGGTGTGAAGCTTTCAAGGATTTTAGGATTGCAGAACAATCTGGAACTCGCACTAGCGGCACATCCAGTGCGCATTGAAGCACCAATCCCCGGTAAATCACTAGTCGGTATTGAAATACCAAACAGCACCAAGACGACGGTTGGCCTTGCCACTATTCTCTCATCTTCCGAATATAAAGACTCTGGCAAAGCTTTGGTTGTCGGACTTGGTAAAAATATATCGGGTAAAACAATTGTCGGAGACTTGGCAAAGATGCCACATCTTCTCATTGCCGGCGCCACCGGTTCCGGAAAATCCGTTGCCATCCACGCCATCATAAATTCACTACTTTTCCGCAACTCTCCGGAGAACCTGCGATTTATAATGATAGACCCGAAAAGGGTTGAATTGACCCAGTATAATAAAACCCCTCATCTCTTAACACCAGTCATAACCGGCGCTAAGCAGGCAATTTTAGCCCTCAAATGGGCAGCCAAGGAGATGGATAGGCGCTATGACATACTTGAAGCAGAAGCCGTGCGCGATATTCAGTCTTACCATGGCAACATCCTTGCACCAGCCCTAATAAAACTAAAGAAAAAAGAGCTCCAGAGTGGTGCCAGTCTTCCGGAATCGATGCCATATATAGTCATAATAATAGATGAGCTTGCTGATATTATGCAGTCTTATCCAAGAGAGCTTGAGTCCGCGGTCGTTAGGATTGCCCAGATGAGCCGTGCTGTTGGCATACACCTTATTCTTTCCACCCAAAGACCTTCGGTCAATATCATTACTGGCCTCATCAAAGCCAACATTCCATCAAGGATTGCTTTACAGGTAGCGTCCCAGGTGGACTCAAGAACTATTTTGGACGCGAGCGGAGCCGAGAAACTTCTTGGCGCCGGCGACATGCTCTACATGTCAGGCGAAATGGGTAAACCCCAGAGATTACAATCACCATATGTTTCCGAAGACGAGGTTAAGAGAGTGGTTAAATACTTGAAAGACAACTATGAAGAACTCGGGGATGTGATCACGCTTTCCGACGAGAGAGACAGAGGAGACATCTTCAGCGCAAATCTTGATGACAGACTTGATGATGATGACGACCTGTATGAGGAAGCCAAAGAAACTATCAAATCTGCCGGCAGAGCATCAACATCATATTTGCAAAGAAAATTAAAAGTGGGCTATGCCAGAGCGGCCCGCCTTATGGATATGCTTGAAGAAAGAGGTGTCATAGGTCCGCAAGAAGGATCCAAGCCACGGGATGTTTTAGAGAGAAATGAAAACGGATATGAGAGCGAAAGTGGTAATTATGAAGAAGTAGAGGAGGATACGGATAATTCCAGTGAGAAAGATTTTTAATGATTGCGGGCTAAAGATTGCGAAGAGAACTCATGGCCACATACGACAAAAACAAAATACTCCGACAGATTTTTTTTATTTTACTTCTTATCTTTGTCGTTGGTTATGCATACATAAAAGCTGATAAAATTATTACCGGACCAAAAATAATAATTAACTCACCGAAGGATGGGGAGACGGTAAACGAAGGTCTGGTAACAATAAATGGCAAAGCGGAGAATATAAATATTATAGAATTAAACGACAATCCAATTCGTATAGATGATAACGGAAATTTTAGCGAAAAGTTGTTGCTGTCAGCCGGTTATAATATAATCAAGCTCGAAGCCAAGGATAAATTCGGCAAGGCAACAGAAAAATTACTGAAAATTGTATATTTAAGCCCAGGGGGTGGGAGCGCGGAGGAAACAGCAACAAGTACAGAGAACTAAAATTCTAATTACTAAATCCTAAATCCTAAACAATATCTAATGTTCAAAATCATAAACACAAAAAGGTTTCTGAATTTCGGTCATTTGAATTTTGGATTTGTTTAGAGTTTAGATATTAGAATTTGGAGTTTAGATAACCAGATATTAAAATTTAACAAGCTATTAATAAATATTATATGACCAAAACAAAACAGGAGAAAAAAGATGTCGGACGTGGTATTGAGGACACCCTAAAACAAATCAAAATGAAGTTCGGCGAGGAATCTATTATGAAATTGGGCGAAAGACCGAAAGTTAATGTGGATGCTATTTCAACCGGCTCTATCGGACTTGACGCGGCACTCGGCATAGGCGGACTGCCTCGCGGGAGGGTGATTGAAATATTCGGTCCGGAATCATCTGGTAAGACTACCCTATCCCTTCATGTCATCGCTGAAGCCCAAAAACTTGGAGGAATCTGCGCCTTTATAGACGCGGAACACGCCATGGACCCTGAATATTCCAGGAAGCTTGGGGTAAAGATTGATGAACTTCTGATTTCCCAACCAGACACCGGAGAACAGGCCCTTGAAATAGTAGAATCGCTTGTTCGCTCGGGTAAAATTGATGTTGTGGTTATTGACTCGGTCGCTGCCCTTACCCCGAAAGATGAGATTGAAGGCGATATGGGAGCGCACCACGTCGGCAAGCAAGCGCGCCTTATGTCACAAGCACTGCGAAAGCTAACAGCAATAGTGGCTAAAACAAAGACCGTGGTTATATTTATAAACCAGATCAGAATGCAGATAGGAGTAATGTTTGGCAATCCGGAGACGACTCCGGGCGGAAAGGCCTTGAAATTCTACACATCAGTGCGAATTGACATAAGGAGAATTGCCCAAATTAAAAAAGGTGATGAGGTTGTCGGCTCAAGAACACGCGCCAAGGTTGTTAAAAACAAAGTTGCCGCTCCTTTCAAACAAACTGAATTTGACCTAATTTACAATGAGGGAATCTCAAAGGAGGGCGAAATCATAGCTCTTGGCGAAAAATACGCGATTATCCAAAAAAGTGGTTCGGCTTACGCTTACGGAGATGAGAAACTCGGCCGTGGCTATGATGCCACCCGCACATACTTACGGGAGAACCCAAAAATAGCGAGTGCCATTTTAAAAGAGATTAAGACAAAGATTTAGTAAATTTCGCACAGACTCCACAGGTCTGGTGTTTATCAGGGCTATTATAGAAAGACATTAAAGGCTCCAATGGTTTTGGAGCCTTTTGATTTCCTATACAACATCCCCAGGGCGAGTAAAGTCCAATCGCTTTACTCCTTCCTTGTAACCCTTGGTTTTCTTCATGCTTCTGGTCGCTCTGACAAACTCTAGCCGGGGGTCTTTATCACCGACCAGATCGGTATTGATCAGAACATACTTTGCTATGAGTAAGAACTGCTCCAGTTTCAGTGAGTATTCACCAACCGTGACAGAACTCGGGAGAGAGCTTGTTGAAACACGCAGCTCGTTTCCCTCTGAATCAGTTAGAACAAATGACATAAGTCCTCCTTTCTATCCAAGGCACATTATATGTATTTATATAATAGTGTCAATATAGAAATACTATCATTGGTAACATCATCAACTGCTAGAAAAACTATGGTTTGAAAATTAAATTTTGTGACTTGCCTTTATTTAGAGAGACATTTCTTATCATATCTACAGCCATAAATAGCAGGTAGAAAATCATTGCAGAGAATATCATTTTAACAACGAGCTCTGTATTGGCAAATGCTTGGCTGTAAAAATTAAATAAGTTACCAAAGGCCAGATTATTAGCTTTGAAGGAATTTTTAAAGACATCCACAATAGAAACTTGGAGAATAAGCCCACCAAGCAAAATAATGGCAAAATATATTTCAATGGCCCTCTTGCCTAAAACTTTTCTGGCATAGGAAATAAAATAAATTCTTCTCATTATTTTTTCCTTTAATTCTTTTGTATTTGTCTTTGGCATATGATTGATTTTTACAGAGCTCTGCGACAATAAAAATCATCACCGAGCACCATTTTCAAATTATTGAAGTTAATTAGTAAATGTGTATAATAGCGTAGTCATTATTTAAATATATAAATAAAATGGTGCTCGGTTTAGAAAAATATAGTCGCTTCTCTCCTTATTTTTCTAAACTCTTTCTTGGCTCTATAAATTCTGGTTTTCACCGCTCCTGTTGATATATTTTCAATATCAGCAATCTCTTTTTGTGGAACNCCTTCCAAAATNTGGAGGNGTAAGACTCGCGATAAAGATTTTGGAAGCTCTGTCATAATTCTCGCTATATAATCTGCCATCTCCTTCTTG
>C687J35174_10010565_pt1 | contig 11443 bp, 10 predicted proteins | sample RifCSPhighO2_01_FD_35174 | JGI IMG/M metagenome (IMG submission 35174) | reverse complement strand
AGATTTGGGCAAAATAAGGGAATTTCATGCCCTGCTAGGTTATAATGGTTAATATGAAAAAACTTGTAATAAAAATAGGCGCCAACACGCTGCGCGATATGGATAAACTTGGCAACCCAAAAAATGTGGGCAAATTCCCGCGCAAAGTAGTTTACTTCAAAAACATAGAACAATTCAGTTCAATACTCTCGGCAAAAAAATTACAGCTCCTCAAATATCTCTCAGATGTCACAGGGCAGAGCGTGACAAAAATCGCGATAGAGCTAGAGAGGAAAAAAGAGGCAGTCAGCAGGGATTTGCATGAACTTGAAGCAATCGGTTTTGTAGACCTGAAAAAATCCGGCAAAAATGTCTATGCGCAAGTAAATTATGATTCAATACAAATAGACCTAAAAACATCGGCATAATCTGCCTATATCTTCAAGGGTTGTGAGCCTCAAAATCTTTAAATACTTCCTCTCCCTAATAAAATTGAATTTTATGGCTTTAGGAATTTTGCGTAATTTTGTAAAAGCGCGCTTTGATAACCCAAATATCCTTCTCGCGCTCATATTTTTGCTGCTCCCTTTTGCCCTACTAGTGGCAGTTAGAGCACTCTTTGGAATAAGCATTCAACCTTTAGATATTGCAATTGGGGCTTTGCGCGAAATTATATATTTTATTTTAGCAAGCATTCTCATGTATATTTTATTGGTAGTTTTCAAGGGGAGGAATGTTCGAGGGAAGTTCTCATCTATTGTCAGTGCATTTTCAACAACCTATCTAATCACTTTCATCTTCTCAGCACTCTGCCTTCTAGTAGTGCATATTGCAGTTCCCGGGTTTTTTGCAAAAATAGCAACATTGCAGGGGCAAAATGTCACTTTTGAGCAGATGCTCTCTGTTGTAAGTTCACTTGCACTTCCTTCAGAATCTGTTCTGCTCGCGCTTACAATAGTAATGGTTCTTTTGGGGTTTTTTGCGCTTTTTTCAGGGGCCTATGTAATATATAAGATAGGGAAATTGGTAGACGAACACAATTCCTTTTCAAACAGCGTATTTGTAGTGGTATTTGCAGTGCTCTCATTTGTGCTCTCAAACCTTGTGGCTTTTGCTTTCTCGCTTTTTTTATAAAATCGCTCAAATACCACCGAAAAGAATATTTATAAGGCTTTTTGTCCCGGCTAATATTTAGGTTTTTTTGAGGGGATAGCAGTTGAAAACCAAATGCCCTATTTGTAAAGAGCAGATTGATTTTGACACATCAGAGTATGATGAAGGGGATTTTTTCAGGTGCCAAGAGTGCTCTGAACTTCTCACAGTAGAAGTAAAGAAGGGCGAATATAAGCTAGTAACCGACCAGGAAAAGAAATATGAGGAAATGCAAGAACTGGATGAAGAATTCGACTACGAAGATGATGAGGCTTAGCTTTTAGGCTCTAGGCCTTCTTTTCCAGAATCAATGATACCGCTCCCAATATATTAATTTTTCCCTTCTACTCTTCTGTCATGCTAAAAGTGTATAATACGCTTTCAAAAAAGGCCGAGATTTTTAAGCCCCGGAGGGCAAATGAGGTTTCAATGTATGTGTGCGGCCCGACTGTTTACGGGCCCGGGCATATTGGCCATGCAAGGACCTATAGCGCATTTGACCTGATCCGCAGGTACTTGGAGTATAGGGGTTATTCGGTAAAATATGTGGTGAACATTACCGATGTGCACGATGATATGATAACCCAAGCAAATAAAGAAGGAATTACAATTTTTGAACTTGCAAATAGAAACATCCCGCTTTTTTTAAAAGACCTAGACGAACTAGGGATAAAAAAACCAACCCTAATGCCGCGGGTAACCGAGCATATTGGGGAAATAGTTGCAATGGTAAAAGATTTGCAAAAAAAAGGCTTTGCTTATGAAACAGATGATGGGGTGTATTACTCAATACAAAAATTTTCCGGTTATGGAAAACTTAGCAATATCAAGGTCAAAAAGAGCGTTAGCGGAAAGCGCGTGCAAACCGATAAATATGAAAAGCAAAACCCAATGGATTTTGCGCTCTGGAAAAAGGCAAAAGAAAACGAACCGGCTTGGGATAGTCCGTGGGGAAAAGGGCGCCCGGGTTGGCATATTGAATGCAGCGCAATGAGCACAAAATATTTGGGGCCAAAAATCGATATCCACGGCGGGGCAGTTGATCTTGTATTCCCGCACCACGAAAATGAAATAGCGCAAAGCGAAGCAGCCCTTGGCAAAAAACCATTTGTAAAATACTGGTTACATGCCGGGTTTTTGAATGTTGGCGGGGAAAAAATGTCGAAATCACTAGGAAATTACATCACAATTCCACAACTTTTGGAAAAATTCAACCCGCGCGCATTTAGGTATTTCATATCAATCTTGCACTACCGATCGCGCGTGGATTTTTCAGACAAGGCAATTGAAGCCGCACAAAAAAACCTTTATAAATGGCAAGGGACAATAGATGGGCTGCTTGGTATAAAAGAAGGCACACAAAACCCAAAAATAAAAAAAGAAATAGAGAATGCCAGATCCGGGTTCATTAAGGCAATGGATTCGGATTTCAATTTGCCCAATGCATGGGCATGCCTCTATAAATTGCAATCGGAGTTAAATTCTGCAATTTCAATGCAGAAAATTTCACAAAAGGATGTTCAGGATGCCCTGGTTTTTTTGCGCGAAATAAATGAAATATTCGGTTTTTTTGATTTTGAAAAAAAAGAAGAGAAGCTTTCCCCGCAAATAATGGGGCTGATTGAGATGCGGGAAAAGTACAGGAAAGAAAAGGACTTTGCAAGTTCAGACCTTATAAGATCGCAGCTTTTAGAAAAAGGGATCGAACTAATTGACACCGCACAGGGCATTAGGTGGAAAATAGCCAAAAAGACAATTGGGAAAAATTAAATACTCCTACTTTTCAATTATAGCAATGCTCATATATTCAATCGCTGCTCTGCTGCTAGGATTTGTGATACTTAGTGCTAGCGCAAAATATGCTCTAAAAAAAGTAATGTCAATCTCAAAACACTTTGGCATTTCAGAATTTATAATAAGTTTTCTTTTTGTAGGCGTTGTTACAATACTTCCCGAGTTCTCGATCGGCGTGGTTTCTGCCCTTGAAGGTGCCCCTTCATTTGGCCTTGGGATAATTCTTGGGTCAAACATTGCCGATCTAACTCTAGTACTCGGGCTTGTTGCCCTTCTTTCAAATGGACTAGACCTGAACCGCAAGGTTGCAGAACAATCCTCAATATTTCTGATTTCGGTATTTTTGCCGCTCTTATTGCTGTTGGATGGGGAGATCTCAAGGGTTGAAGGTGTTATCCTTGTCCTTGGATTTATTTTATATGTAATTTTTATCCTTATGGACAAAAGGTCACATGTCAAAACAAGGCCGCAGATGCACGGAAACATTGCTTTGGAATTCTTACTGCTACTCTTATCGGTCGGAGTACTATTTTTATCAGGAGAATTGATAACCCGGGCGGCAATAGAAATTAGCACAGAGATTTTTGTCCCGCTCTTTTTCCTAGGGGCCATGATTGCTGTCGGCACCTGCCTTCCGGAGCTAACCTTTGCAATTGCGGCAGCTAGAAATAAGCGCTCAGAATTAGGATTTGGCGATGTACTTGGGAATGTATTTGCAGATGCAATGGCATCAATTGGAGTAATTGCAATAATATCCCCAATAAAACCATCCTACCCCCAGCTTGCAATACTTGGCGCGGCCTTTATGGCGCTTGCAATGCTCATTGTAATATTTATTATAAGGAAAAAACACTCCATTTCAAAAGTCGACGGCGCTGCCCTTATTTTACTCTATATTGTTTTCATAATTGCACAGCTTCTATTTGAAAAACTAATAACTCCTTGAAATTTGATTTTTTGCGCAAAAGCCATATATACTTCATGGACTATTTTTCTCTTGGGCAAAAATATGGCGGTTGAAGGCTTTACTTTACTATTTGACCTAGGGTTAATACTGCTCTTTGCTACGCTTCTAAATTTCATTGCGCGCATACTAAACCAGCCTCCACTTCTAGCATATATTGCCGCGGGAATCATAATAGGCCCGTTTGCACTAGGATCACTTGGAATTAACTTTTTTGGAATAAGCTTTGGAGTTAGCACAACCGAGGAAATATTATTACTCTCAGAACTAGGGGTTGCATTTTTGCTCTTTTCAGTAGGTGTTGAAACTGATTTACGAAAAATGCTAGAATTTGGAAAAATTGCAATCCTTGGTTCAATAATGCAGGTTGCAATGACTGTTGCAACGGTTTTTGCATTCAATTATTTGTGGAATTTTCTCTCATTTGAGCAGGCACTCTATTTGGGAATAATTGTTGCATTTTCCTCAACAACTATTGTTGTAAAATTGCTATCGGATTTTCGCGAAATAAACACGCTGCACGGCAGGTTGATGATCGGATTTTTACTAGTGCAGGACATTTTGGTAATACTGGCTCTCCCGCTACTTGAAAATGTTTCAAACCTCTTTTCCGTTTCGCTTATTTTGCCTCTTATACTAAAAGTTTTGGCAATACTACTTCTAGCTTATGCAATGAGCAGATACATCTATCCAAAAATATTTGCTTTTGCAGTCCAATCAGAAGAGCTGCTCTTTCTTTCTGCAATGAGTTCGGTGTTCTTTTTCATATTCATTTCCTCAATTCTTGGCTTCTCAATTGCAGTGGGGGCATTTATTGCAGGGGTTGCACTCTCAACGCTCCCATACAACCTTGAAGTATTGCACAAAATACGCGGGGTGCGTGATTTTTTGGCAACAATATTTTTTGTGACGCTCGGAATCCAGATTGCGCCCAGCTTTGTCTCATTTCCCCTAGGCCTTGCACTAATAATCATACTGCTTGTTTTCTTTTTCAAGCCCCTTATTTATTACGCAATAACTAGCCTTAGCGGATATGGTGGGAGGGTGAGCCTTCTAGTAGCTCTTTCCCTTGCGCAGGTTTCAGAATTCTCATTTGTAATAGCTAGCCAAGGGAGGCAAATACTCGAGCAAACTCCAGGGCTTTACCCTTTCATAATACTAATAATTTCCCTTTCAATGGCACTTACACCATATTTTATGGGCACAAGCGCGCCGATTTATAGTTTTGTAAATAAAAAATTCCTCCCTCTAATAAGGCCATTAAAAGAATCAAAACTTTTGCACAGAAGACTTTCTGAACTAGAGCACCTTGGGCAAAATATCAGTGGGCACGTGGTAATTATCGGAGCCGGCACCGTTGGCTCTAGTATTGCAGCTTCAATAAAAGAGGACTATCCTGTAGTTGTTGTTGATTCTGATTCAGAAGTTGTCAAATATAATATAGAGCACGAAATTGATGCAATTTATGGCTCGGTTGATAACCCTGAAGTGTGGATGAAAGTTGGAATTGAAAAAGCAAGGATATTGGTGCTTGCAATCCCTTACGCAAAACCATCAATTGCGCTGATAAAATATGCAAAATCAATAAACCCCAAAATAGTCGTATTTGCAAGGGCGCACCATTTCAAAGATACACTCTCTTTGTATGAGAACGGAGTTGATTATGTAGTAATGCCGCAGGTTGTTGGGAGCAATTTGTTCATAAAAAAAGTTGCAGAGTTTTTACAGCGCGGAAATATCGAGGAGATCAGCAACTACCGCCGTGAATTTATCGACTATTTGCGCGAAAAAGTAGTAGAAGAAGAGCGGCTGCGCAAGATGTGAACCAAACCCTTTTATTTTGCTAAAACTTATAGAATACAAATATGCCAAAACACCCACCTGATATGGCGCGAGGGCTTACAAATAAGATTCATAAAGCAATTTTTTCAAAGCCCCCTCCAAGAGCGGCTAAATTCTATAGTTTTTTATCAGCGCATGTGCACCAAGGGAGTGATGAAATCCGAATTTCAGCAGCAGTAAACAGGTTTGCTGCAATAAAGCGTATTGAACCAATAATGCAAGCGCATGGCTACACTTCGACCTGGAACTTTGGGCCAAAACACAGAAGGATAATATTCAAAAAGAAAACCCATAGCCCTGTCCCGTAACCCTTATAAACTTTCTTGCGCATAAATTTTTTTTTAGATGGCAAGTTTTTTTTCTCTCAGAATATTTCCCTGCTTTTTGGGTGAATTTTCATATTTTTCACATCTAGAGGTGAGAGCATGAAATTTCAGAGCGCAAAATTAGTGTTAGAGGATGGCACCACTTTTGAGGGTACTTCTTTTGGCTATCCTGCATCAAATTCTGGAGAAGTGGTATTTAACACCGGAATGGTTGGGTATAACGAGAGCCTAACTGACCCAAGCTATTGCGGGCAAATACTCTGCCTCACCTACCCTTTAGTTGGAAATTACGGGGTCCCTGAAAAAATTACTGAAAACGGCCTTATCAAAAATTTCGAATCACACAAAATACAAGTACGCGGCCTTGTTGTAAACTACTATTCAGATGCATATTCACACCATTTGGCGGCAAAATCACTAGGGGCTTGGTTAAATGAGGAGAAAATACCTGCAATTTGCGGCATTGATGTGCGCGCCTTAACAAAAATATTGCGCGAAAAAGGCACAATGCTTGGGAAAATAATAATCGACAAAGAAATTGAAATGGATGACCCAAATAAGCAAAACCTTGTAGAAGATGTTAGCATCCACAAGCCGATTTTGTATGGAAAGAGCGGCAAGAGAGTATTGCTAATTGATTGCGGAGCGAAAAATAACATAATCCACTCTTTGCTTGCAAGAAAAGCGCGTGTGATAAGAGTCCCTTGGGATTTTGATTTCATGTCAAAAGATTTCGAGCACGATTTTGACGGGATTTTAATAAGCAACGGGCCGGGAGACCCAAAGATGTGTATTGCTACAATTAGCAATATCCAAAGGGCAATACTAGAAGAGAGGACAATGTTTGGAATCTGCCTCGGAAACCAATTGCTAGCACTAGCAGCTGGAGCTAATACTTACAAATTAAAATATGGCCACCGCTCGCAAAACCAACCCGCATATATTGTTGGAGAGAAGCGCTGCTATATCACTTCCCAAAACCACGGGTTTGCAGTTGATGAATCCACACTTCCAAAAGATTGGGTTGCATGGATGAGAAATGCAAACGACCAGACAAATGAAGGGATAAGGCATCGCACAAAACCATTCTTTTCAGTACAATTCCATCCTGAAGCAAACCCCGGCCCTCGTGATACTGCATTTTTATTTGACGACTTTTTGGGGGAACTAAAATGATACGAGGAAAACCTAAATCTTTTGAAAGGCTTGCAACACGTTTTGTTAAAAGAGCATATTATTATTCAAAAAAATTTCCAACTTTTAAAAAGGGCAAGTTGGAACGAGGTGATATAAATTTTCAAGGTAGAAAATTGCTGAATTTGGAAATTGTGAATAATTCAATATATGATAGAGAGATTTCATCAATTTTTGCTAAGGCTATTAGAGATGACCTTACTCCTCTTATTACCAGAAAATCTATTGTAGAATATGTCCTCAGGCGAGTTGGGGTAAAAAATAAATTAGCCGCCGTCAGTTATTTGGATTCTCTTAACAAATTTATTAAAGCACAAATAGAGCATGCAAAAAAAACCTCGGAAGAGTATGGCAAGCAAAGAAACAGATTGAGTTTTGCTGAAAAGAAAATTTTTTCCGGCAACATCAGGCACATTGTCGGAAATCAACTTTCGAGTATTTACTTTATTATTCAAAGCGCAAAAATGTACATTAAGCGAGATGAAATTAAGATGGTTACTTGGAAGGATCGCAAATGAGCATTTCAAAACCAAAAAAAGTCCTCTTGTTAGGTTCTGGTGCTCTAACCATTGGACAAGCCGGAGAATTTGACTACTCCGGTTCGCAGGCAATAAAAGCCCTCAAAGAAGAGGGGATAGAAGTCATTGTAATCAACCCCAACATAGCTACTGTCCAGACTTCAAAAGGTTTTGCAGATCAAGTGTACTTCTTGCCCCTCACTCCATATTTTGTTGAGAGGGTAATAGAGAAGGAAAAACCAGATGCGGTAATGCTCTCCTTTGGGGGCCAGACCGCGCTAAATTGCGGACTCGAGCTAGATAAAGTGGGAGTTTTCAAAAAGCATGGTGTGAAAGTGCTAGGGACTCCGGTGCGCAGCATCGAACTAACCGAGGATAGGCAACTGTTCAACCGTGAACTTGGAAAAATAAATGTAGATGTTCCAAAATCAGTTGCAGTGAATTCAACAAAAGCAGCACTTGTCGCTGCAAAAAAAATCGGCTACCCCGTAATGGTAAGGGTTGCATTTGCACTGGGCGGAAAGGGCAGCGGCATAATAAAAAATGAAAAAGAACTAAAAGAGAGATCATACCAAGTGTTTCGGACAGCTTCCCAAATGCTAGTGGAGGAATCGCTTGCGGGCTGGAAAGAAATTGAATATGAAGTTGTGCGCGATAAATATGGCAATTGCATTACAGTGTGCAACATGGAAAATTTTGACCCGCTAGGAATTCATACCGGGGAGAGTATAGTAGTAGCCCCTTCACAAACGCTCAATAACAATGAGTACCACCTGCTTCGCGAAATTTCAATAAAAGTAATACGCCACCTAGGGGTTGTGGGAGAGTGCAACATCCAATTCGCACTTGACCCTAAAAGTGAAAAGTATAGGGTAATTGAGGTTAATGCGCGCCTTTCAAGAAGTTCAGCACTTGCTTCAAAAGCAACAGGGTATCCGCTAGCATTTGTTGCAGCAAAACTTGCCCTCGGATACGGGCTAGTTGAACTTGAAAATTCGATTACAAAAGTGACAAAAGCCTGTTTTGAACCAGCACTTGACTATGTAGTCGTGAAAATCCCGCGCTGGGATTTGCAGAAATTCCGCAATGTTTCCAAAAAAATCGGCTCTGAGATGAAGAGTGTTGGGGAAGTTATGGCAATTGGCAAAACCTTTGAAGAGGCCCTTCAGAAGGCAATTAGGATGCTGCACATCGGAATGTATGGGGTAGTTGGGAATAAGGTATATTTCAAAAAGCTCGCCCACGAGGTTTCACATCCAACAGATAAGAGGATATTTGCAGTTGCTGAAGCGTTAGAAAAAGGGGTATCAATTGAAAAAATCCATTCCGCCTCAAAAATTGACCCCTGGTTTTTACAGCGCATCAAACTAATTGTCTCAACAAAAAAAGAAATAGAAAAACACGCGCTAGAATCGCTTCCGCAAGATTTATTTTTACTTGCAAAAAAGCAGGGTTTTTCAGATAAGCAAATTTCCATGCTAATTGCAAATGGGGATGAAAAATCAGTTAGGGAGAAAAGGAAAACTTTTGGAATTTTACCATTTGTAAAACAAATAGACACCCTTGCAGCAGAGTACCCTGCAAAAACCAACTACCTCTACCTAACATACAATGCAATTTCAGATGATGTGGAATTTTCAGGGCAAAAAAAAGTAATAATGCTAGGATCTGGCGCATATAAAATAGGTAGCAGCGTTGAATTTGATTTCTGCGCAGTTTCATCAGTAAAAACCCTGCGCTCAAATGGCTACCAGACTATAATGATAAATTTTAACCCTGAAACTGTTTCAACAGATTATGATGAGTGCGACAAACTCTATTTTGATGAACTTAGTTTTGAAGCGGTAAGTGATATTTATGAAAAGGAAAATCCTTTAGGGCTTGTTGTTTCAATGGGCGGGCAGATACCAAACAACCTTGCCCTAAAATGCCACGATGCCGGCATGAGAGTGCTTGGCACTAGCCCAAAAAGCATTGACATTGCAGAAGATAGGCACAAATTCAGCACCCTTTGCGATTTACTTGCAATCCCACAACCTGAATGGAAAGAACTAACAACACTTGCAAAGGCAGAGCAATTTGCTAAAAACGCCGGCTATCCTGTGCTTGTTCGCCCCTCTTATGTTCTCTCAGGCCAGGCCATGGCAGTGGCATTTAGCCCAGAAGAACTTGAACACTATTTGGGGCAGGCAACATCGCTTAGTAAAGACTATCCTGTAGTGATGAGCAAATTCATACTAAACGCGCGCGAAATAGAGCTAGATGCGGTTGCGCAGAAAGGCAAAATTTGCGCATTGGCAGTAACAGAGCACATTGAAAATGCGGGCGTGCATTCAGGTGATGCTACAATGGTTTTGCCTCCCCAGAGGACCTATATTGAAACCGTGCGTAGGATGAGAGAAATCGCTTCAAAACTAGCAGCTGAACTTGAAATATCAGGGCCATTTAATATCCAATTCATTGCAAAAAATAATGAAGTCAAAGTAATTGAATGCAACCTACGCGCATCACGCTCAATGCCGTTTGTTTCAAAAGTTACGGGGACAAATTTTATAGAGCTTGCAACAAAATCTATAATGGGAATTACAATAGAGCAAAATAATAATTCCTTTTTAGAACTAGATCATGTTGGCATAAAGGCCCCCCAGTTCTCTTTTTCACGCCTCAAAGGCGCTGACCCAATTTCAGGGGTTGAAATGGCATCAACTGGAGAAGTTGGTTGTATCGGAAGCGACTTTGAGGACGCGCTATTAAAATCACTTCTAAGTACTGGCTATTCAATCCCAAAAAAATCCATTCTTCTCTCTCTAACAGGCGATATAAATAGAGAAAAAATGCTAGCTGAAATAAAATTAATTTCAAATAAAGGACTTCAAATATACGCAACAGAGCACACTGCAAAATTTTTGCGCGAAAATGATGTGAAATGTACTTTGGTGCACAAAATCCATGAGAAAAAAACTCCGAATGTAATGGAACTTTTGCAAAAAGGCAAAATAGAGCTGGCGATAATAATTGCAGACCCGCTGCGCCAGATCTCAACCGACCAAAAATACGATGTGCGAAGAGCAGCAGTTGATTATAGCATCCCGCTAATCACAAACCTGCAGATAGCAAAAGCATTCCTCTCATCAATTATGAAAAAACAAATAAAAGACCTTGAAATAAAGAGCTGGAAAGAATATTTATAAATTAATTTATTTTCCACTTAATGCTGCATCCAAATGATGGCTCTTCTTTTAAAGTATTTTTTTTGCCAGCAAGAACTTGCGCTATTGCTTCTTCCAATTCATTGGTGGAAGCATTTTCATGCATCTCTTTGTGCGCATTATCAATCCGGCCATGGTACACTAGTTTTTTATCAGAATCAAATAGGAACGGGTCAGGAGTGCATACTGCTCCATAAATTTTTGCAATTTTTTGGGTTTCATCAAAAAGATATGGGAATAAAAATTTTTGTTCTTTTGCAACCCTTTTCATATTCTCAAAATCATCCTCCCCGACTGCTGCAGGATCGTTGCTGCTAATACCAAACATTGCAAGCCCCTTTGGCTTGTACTTATCATAGAGTTCTTTTAGGTATTTCATTTTCGGCTTTACATAAGGGCAGTGGTTGCACATGAAAACTACTAAGTATGCCTTTGAACCCGGATAGCCATCAATGGAGTAGGTCT
>C687J35174_10010564_pt1 | contig 11444 bp, 15 predicted proteins | sample RifCSPhighO2_01_FD_35174 | JGI IMG/M metagenome (IMG submission 35174) | reverse complement strand
TGCCGTTGCTCGGCAGTGAGTGATGGATATCCTCGTGGCATGGTTTTTGTTTCAGAATATCATCGAACATACTGAGTGTCTAGTTTTCGGGGTACCGACCACCAGACGATTCATTCCTAAAACACATTTACCAAAATGTATACTCTCATTAAAGTATTTCTTTTCGCCCCTATGCAAAATCGGCAAAAGCATCTTTTTCAAGATCTTGCTATCCTGTTTATTGTCACCAATTATTGCAGCTATTCCACACATATTTTTTGATTTCGTTTAAGAAATTATAGCAAATTTATGGCTAAAAATCTAATTTCTTGCAAAAGAAAATCCCTACAAGCTCATCATGAACTTGTAGGGATATTGATCTTGTCCAACTCACCACGTTTTCCTCATGTTTGAGTAGTGAATAGGATGGCGATCATTGAGATTCAGGTACAACTCCTTGAACACCGCCGGGTTCTGTCGGAAGAACCTTTCCATTTGCTCACTGATGAGCAAATCTAAAGACATCATGTCTTTGGGAATGTTGACGCCCTCCAGCATCTGCACGAGCGCACTATGCCGAAGTTTCAATTCCTTGAACACGTCAAATTCCAAAAGGTCTTGGGCGAATCGCGGAATCCTTCCGGTCATCTCCAAGTCGTGCCGACCAGCCAGAAACTCCATCGTAGCATCCAAGAAGAACTTGGGATTGTCAGCCAGCCAATCGTAGAACCGAGGCGTGTCGTGGTAATCCGATTCCCCGACAAGATCCTCATGAACTTTGTTGTATGGCGTACCAGCCGCGATGGCCTCTGACTTGTATTGCTCATACTGCTTGCGCATGGCCGTCCGACGGTCAATGTGCAGTGTATGTGATACCAAGTCAAAGGGAGGTTTCAGACGCTTGATAAGCTCGTACGTCTGCCTTGTTTCTTCCGGCGATTCAAGCGGGTTGAACGTGATGAAGTCGTAGAACAAGCCAATCCCACCCTCGGCGAACTCATGCAGCATATCCGTTACTGCAAAGAGGGCTTCGTCCGGTTGGACGCGATTGTAATACTTCTTGTTCGACTTTCCATTGGTCTGAATCCCAGCATTGAGCTCGGTCAGACCAGCATCAACGAGCGCCTGAATCTTCATCCTGCCTTCCGACACACCGTTCCTAGTGTTCCACAAGGACATGGGACTAACCATGCAGTAGAACGGCCAGGCGATGTCCTGACGATAGAGCCTTGAAAACTCCTGCATTTCGGCCACGGGACGAGCGGCGGTGTCGTCGTTCATGAGGGTCAAGTGCTCAACCCACGGGTTGAGTTTCTTGATTGCTCTCATATCACGAACCATCGCTCCCGGGCTCTTACGACGCAGAAGATTAACATGGTCTCCGTCTTGCTCCGCTCTTGCCAATGATACCAGGACACGAATGTCCAAGACATGGCAGAACGTGCAGTTAAACGGACATCCGCGATCAGAGGCGTAAATGTACGTCCGCAGATCGCGATCGGTCTGATGGTGCCTGGGATTTGCCATTTCTTCGGCAATCACTGGCGCCATCTGTTCAGAAGCCAGGACGTAGTAGTCCTCGTCGTTGAAGTCCGGGGTGATCTCGTTGATCTCCTCGGCCGGTGGCAGACCAGCTTGCAGTTTGAAGCGACGAAGCAGGTCGTCTTCTTTGACAACGAAGTTGGGATTATCGCGCTCGAGGCGTATATCCCAGTTATCAAGAAGCTCAACCAGCCCACGCTCACTCTCACTCAAGCACACTGCGTCTGCTCCCTTGGCCAGACACTCGTCAGGCCATTGCATGGCGTATTGCCCACCAATGATGATGGGAATACCAAGCTCGCGCTTGACTGCCTGCAACAGGGTGAATCCGCGCTCGGCCCCATATCCAAACAGGGAAATGCCGAGCAGGTCGACGTTCAGCTCGCGAAGTTTGCGAGCGATACTCTGAATTTCCTTTTCAGAGTAGTTGGTTGATGGGCCATGGCGACCGTCCTCATACAGTTTCAACTTAATGATCCTGTATTTGGATTTCAGAACCGCGGACACGGCGCGAATGCCGGTATCCATTTGGTTCGTCGTTGCCAAGGCAACCGTCTTGATGCCAGTCGTGGCAATCATGTTCAACTCCTCGTAAAAAGGAACGTATTTTTAGGTTTTTAAGGAACCGATCCTTATCTACCATGTCTGTCATTCATGCTTTCATTATACCATTTGGCAAGCTCCTTTGTCAATACCAGCGCAATCCTTCAGCACCTTGTGACCACCCTGCGGTATAATTGAGACATGGCATACTCAAATAACCCTAATCTGCCTCGGGTCAGAATGAAGGCAGTGCTTTTGGTAAGGAAAGGTTGGTCGATACGCAAAGCGGCGCGGTATTTCGGATTTTCACATGGAGCTTTGCTAAATTGGTTGGCGAAAGCTCCGCGGGATGGCCGGTCAATCATTCCAACCCGATCGTCGGCTCCAAAATCCCATCCCAACGAACTGCCAAAAGAAAAAGTTGATGCCATTGTTGCTCAACGAAAGAAAAACAATCGCTGTGCTGAAGTGGTGCATCGGGAACTGCAAAATCAAGGAGTCGTGGTCAGTCTTTCCAGTGTCGAAAGAACTTTAGAGCGGCAAGGGCTCATCAAGCATCGCAACCCAGAAAAGAGATGGCACTNCTCAGNCCCACGTCCGCAAGCGATTTTACCTGGTGATTTGGTGCAAATCGACACGATTCACTTTGTGGTTAATGGTAAAAGATTCTATGTTTACACCCTAATCGATATTGCATCCAGGTGGGCGTATGCTAAAGTGAGTATGAGAATTAACACCTGGAACAGTTTGAAATTTGTGAAAGAGGCGATGGCATTATCTGGTTTCAAATTCAAAATGATGCAGTCTGATCACGGCCCTGAGTTTTCAACTTGGTTCACAGAGCATTTAAAGAAAATCGGCATCGCACACCGGCATAGCCGTGTGCGTAAAAGTAACGATAATGGACACATTGAACGATTCAATCGGACGCTAGAAGATGAATGCCTTTACAAAGTTAACTGCAATCCGAAACGATATCAAGGGGCAATCAGCGCATATTTACCCTACTACAACAACGAACGGCTACACCTTGGAATTAATTTTTTAACTCCGTACGAGGTGGTCAGAAGCTGCTGACGAGATTACGTACCAGCGTAATATCTCAATAGCTTGGAAACACTTTTCAGTAAATTATCGTAAGATAATTTCAATACTAGTAAGTGGTTCCAAACATGGCATACACAACCAATCCCAAGGCTCCGAGGCTCCGGGCCAGGGCGGTGCATATGGTGCGAGCCGGCAAAAAGGTCAGTGAAGTCGCCCGCTACTTCGGCTACACTAAAGGGGCGGTCAGCAAGTGGTGCAAAAAGATGCGCAAGGAGGGTTCATGGATAATTCCCACCGAATCTTCCCGTCCGCACCACCATCCCAATGAGCTACCCGAAGAAAAAGTAGATGCCATCATTGCCTACAAGAAAAAGTACAAGCGATGCAGCGAGGTCGTCCATCAACATTTGCTCAACGACGGGGTTGTGGTAAGCTTAAGTAGCGTAAGACGCAAGACCGATAAAGCGGGATTGGTGAAAAAGCGAAGTCCCTGGAAGCGATTACATCTGTCCGTAGAGCGTCCACTAGCCTTAAAACCAGGAGATTTAGTGCTGGTCGATACGATTCATCTGATGATATCTGAAAAAGAAAGAATTTACGTTTACACGCTCATCGATGTGTACTCGCGATGGTGCTTTGCCTTTGCTACGGATCGCATCAGCGCCCGCCAGAGTGTAAAATTTCTGAAGATGGCACAGGGTTTAGCTGAATTCAAATTCAGTTGCATCCAATCTGATCATGGCCCCGAATTCTCGCAACATTTTTCTGAAAGAATTAAAATTGCTCACCGCCATTCGCGCGTACGAAAGCCCAATGACAACGCATACCTGGAACGATTCAATCGGACATTGCAGGAAGAATGCTTAAATGAACTGCGAACCAGTGTCAAAATCTTCAATCAAAAAATACCCCTCTACTTGAACTACTACAACGACGAAAGATTACATATGGGCATCAATTTTTCAACACCAAACCAAATGCTAAAACGTTTCCAAGCTATTGGTTAGAAAACGTACCAGACCATAAAACCTGAAAAAAGGCAAATTCTGTAATATTCCTGGTAATATAAAAGCCCTAAGTTTCCAAAGGGCCTTTTTTGATTTCTCACTCCCGACTACTTGAACTCCTCCTCGATCCATTGCCTGATCCAGAATGCGTGAACACATCCGTTATCAGCTCTAAATCGGAGTCTAGTAGCGAAGGATAAATATTTTTGATGTTTCTGAACAAAAGCATCAAGAATACCTTCTTCTTCCAAACCCTTCTGGAGATCTGCGAGAAATCTTTTCTCGCTATTATCTCCTGAACATTCTGGGTCTGGTTTCATCCTTCTACCATGCTTACCAGGGTAGCGAGGAAGATCACAAAACATACAACCCCAGTCGCCCGGATCAAACCCTCGACCCGTCTTGAGCCAATCTAGGACATCGGCAAGTGTGGAATTCATGACTATCCCCTTATGAAAAATGTGCTATTGATTTCTATCGTCCACTTCAGAAAAATTAAGCTAGTTAATTCCTCTGAAGTGAAGGCGAATCTTTTGATTCGCCTTTGGTTGTTTCGGCTTGATAAGCCCTACTCGAATTCGGAGATCTGGGGACAGGCCCAGACTGGCAGGGTGGCACTTAAACCATCCGGCGTCATTACGGCAACGTGGATTCCCGCAACTCCAGTCAGCACATTGCAAATCTTGGCGTTGGGGTAACTGGCAAGCCAGGTATTGCAGCGCAGCCATCGGACACGGCTCGTCTTCACGGAACAGATCATGATATCCCGCCACCCGCTCCTCTTTTCTTCGACGAGCGTGGCGACAATCATGGGATCGTTCTTGTGCTCCATGAAGCTGACGACCTCGAGACAGGTGGGTAGAAAATCGCCCGGCTTATACAAACTTACGAGGCGTTCAAGTGTCTTCATTCTCGATCTCCAAAAAAAGAGCTGGTAATTTCTATCGTTCACTTCAAAGAAATCGTTTGTAAAATTCCTTTGAAGTGAAGGTCAGCATTGGATGTTCCGGGGCTGACCTTTCCACTAACGCGGCCCGGTGCAGTAATTACTGCGGGATTGATTGATATGCCTTGCGGTAGTCGTCGAGCATGGCGGGCTGGCGAATGAAGCGCACATTTGGCCGCTCCATCAACCGGACGAAGACCGGATCCTTGCGGAGTTCCTCCTCTGACTCAACACTGGTCATAATGACCGGGTTGCCGGTGTCGCGGGCGTACTCGCGGGCTTTGGTCAGTCCTTGCCGACGACTGCGCTTGGGATCGTGACCTTCAACGTAGTTGATGTTCACGATAAGCGTGTAGGGCATTTCGACTTCCAAAACCTTCAGGGCGCTCGCCATCGGTTCGTTTTCGATCAGTGGCATGAATAAATCCCTTTCAAAAAAAGGTGCTGACACATTTCTATCGTTCACTTCAGAAGAGTCTATTTTTATAAACTTCTCTGAAGTGAGGACGAATCTTGCGAATCGTCCTTGCGCCATATGCGCTTGTTGTTTGTTAAGCGGCGGCCATCTTGGCCTTGATCGCCTTTTTCAGTTCGTCGAAGGCGCACTCCCAGTTCTTGGTGGGTTTTTCCTTGTCCTCCGTAAAGGTGTCTACCATAGTGGGGCCACCGAGCCGGAGGGTTAAGTCGTGAACCCACTGGTAGCGAGCGCCGTGGTGATTGCCGTCGGTATTGAGGATACAGGGAATTTTCTTTTCCCGGCACACCACTAGCACCGCGACGCCACACGGCTCCTCGCCGGTGAACGGCTTCCAGTTGCCGTACGGGAAGAAGATGTCAGAAATGACGCCGTCAGGGAACTCGTGCGGTCCGGAACTGCTGGGGTCGAGGATTTTCATTGCCTCGTCTTGCGTTTCGGCCCACAAGAGCTGGATGTCCGGATAGCGTTCCTTGAAGAACTTCCGAGCATCGGCCTGGTGGTTGTGCTTGTCTTCCACGATCAAAATGCGCATTGCAAACTCCTTGAAAAATGTGCAGGTAAATTTCTGTCAGACACTTCAGAAAAATTCACATTGGTGCATTTCTCTGAAGTGCGGCCGAAACATTGCTGAATCGGCCCTATATTGATTTTTGTTTATGGGTAGAGCTGTGCAATGAACTCTTTCCATTGTGCGCTCTGTGGATTCCTTCCACACTTGACCCAGATCTCATACGCGAGCCCATTGTCTCCGTAGAGTTCGCAGTGGTACATTTCACGAAAAGGTTTCATCACGTTTTCGCAGGTTTTTGCCCACACAACGATTTCCGCCTCAAGTGATTCGGCTTTCGTTGGAGGGTTAACCAGCTCTAAAACGAGATGATACAGTTCGTGCATGTAACCTGCCACGATGAACGTCTCGAAGAGCTGCTTGAAAGTCGCGCTTGCCCGTTTCATCTCCTCATGGAGAATCTTCAAGTGTGGCACGGAAATTGCCACATTTGGGCTTCCATTGTCCATGAAGATGCAGAACGGCGACAAGATTCCTTCCGTGGATTCATAGGAACCCGCAAATGGCTTGTCACACACCCTTGTCTGAAGCTGCCGATGGTAAATCTTCTTGAACTGTTTCCACAGCTCATTGCATTCCTTTTGAATGGCATGGAAGCGGTATTTACCGTTGATGAGCAGGGTGAGTGCAGGAGCGACTTCGGTTTCAAAAAATCGCTGCATCTCTTTGTCCATCTTGTATTCGGACATAACAGTATCTCCTTGCTGGGTTAGGTTTTCAAATTAAGGTGCTACTTTTACCTCCTTCATCACTTCAGAAAAATCCTTGCAATAAGAATTACTCTGAAGTGAAGGTGAGATTTGGATGTACCGGTACTCACCTTTTCTCCGCTAATGCGGACCGGCCCGTGCGTCATTCGATGCGCGGATATTTATTTGCGGTGGCTTCGTCCACCTCCTTGGCTTGCGCCATGACTTTGGGGCAAAGCGGATGCTTGCGGAGGTACTTTTCCTGTGCCTCCACCGCATCGACTGCCACGCAACTGTAGCGGTTGCCCGTCAGCCGAATGTCGAGGGGATCACCACTAGCAACTACGAATAACTTGCTCATAACTGTCTCCTTTTCTGGGGTTTGTATTTCTATCAACACTTCAAAAAAATCTATACTTCATAAATTTCTTTGAAGTGAGGACGAGTCATTGTTGAATCGTCCTTGGTTTACTACGACTTTGCCCACCGAAGGGCTAAATATCAATATCCAACAGAGCCTTCAGCAAAACTTTTTCAGTATCTGCAAACTCTTTTGGATTCAGATCGATATTTTTAGCCGGTAAACCATGACCCCGCCTCTGTTGATTCTCTACGAGCGTAAATGCTCCCTCTGTCTCTCTCCAGTACTTGAATAGCTGGAGCACAATACAGGGCTGGGGTTCGGTGAGAACTAGAGTAGCAGTGGGGATTACGGTGGCCATGGTATTCTCCTTGAAAGAACTTTTAATTTCTGTCAGTCACTTCAGAAAAATCTACATTAGTAGATTGCTCTGAAGTGAGGCCGAGGGATGAATCCGTTCGGCCATATATGTGATCCACTTTTGTTTCGCAGTATGGTTTGTGAACTGCGGTCGAAAGTCATAAATTGAGCTTCGACAAAAATTCCTGAAGGGCGTCCCAACTGTCAAGTTTCGTGGGATCGACCTGAGCGATGTGTCGGGGATCAATAGGTTCCTCCTTTTTCGTGCTCAGATTCTTATGAACCTTGCAGCTGAACCCATCACATTTCCCAACCTTTTTCCAGTGATTCTCTGTAAAACCGTGGTAACAATCAACATGTACCTTGCCGTCGATGCAGTAGAGGCATTGCCTACGCTCATCACCGTAGCTAGCCTGCTGATAGCAAGTGAAAGTGTAAATCATGTATTCTCCTTGAAAAAAGGTGCAAATAGGCCTAATACGAGCGAAAATCGCTAATACTACCCTATACTCTCATCATAGCATAAGTAGTAATATATGTCAATACCTTTGAAGCTGAATTCTCCTTATAACAGAAAAGCCCCACTTTGTGGGGCTTTTCTCTCTAAAATAACTATGTTGCAGACTTTATAATGGATAGGAACTTCTGAACTCTCTCGTGTTTTGGATTCTCTAAAATTTCCTTGCCACCCCTCTCTAAAACTATCCCGCTATCCAAAAAAACAATCTGATCGCTAGCGTTTTTAGCAAAATTTAACAAGTGAGTTATTATCAATATTCCCACTCCCCTTTCTTTCAACCTTAAAAGAAATTTCAGAACCAAATCTATTTGCTCTACATCCAGCGAAGACGTAATCTCGTCTAATAGTAGATATTCCGGTTTTAGCGCTATCGCTCTGGCAATGGCGGCACGTTGTCGTTGCCCTATAGAGACCTCATTTGGATATCGATCGATAAAGTCCTTCATTTGTAAAACATCAATCAATTCATCAATATATTTTTTATCAACGTTATTTCGTAGTGGTAATAAAATATTCTGACGCAGAGTTAAATGAGGCCACAAAAAGAGTTGTTGAAATACTACCGATATTTTAGGCCAGACTTTAATTTCTTTATCTTGTGGAAATACGTAATTTTCATTGTCCAAAGTGATTTTTCCAGTATCAGGCAAATCCAACATAGACAAAACCCGAAGCAGCGTTGTTTTTCCTGCACCACTTGGCCCAATTAAAGAAGTTATCTTGCCACGTTCTACGACAATATCAACTCCTTTCAGAATTTCTTGGCCTTGGTATTTTTTAGTTAGGTTTTTACCTGAAAGCATAGTTATTGTTCTGAAATATTTCTAGTAAATTTATACTTTAGCCATATCGCCAGACCATTCATTGGCAAACAGACAATTAAAAAGAAGATTGCCATCGCAGTGTAAATTTCTATCGGCTGATATATTAAAGAATTTATCCTTTGGGCAACTCTAAAGATTTCTTCCACGGAAATCAAGCTGGCGAAAATGGTAAGTTGCAGCATGGTAACTTGCAAACTCAAGAGTGATGGGATAATTTGCCGAAAAATAATGGGTAATTCTATTTTGGTAAATGTTTCTTTCTTTGACAATCCACAGACTTTTGCCGCTAAATTATATTGAGTTGGAAAGTTATCAAGAGCGGATCTTACTATTTCCGAAACGGCAAAAATGTTTACAATCGATAGCGCGAAACAGGTAGTATAAAATGGATTAACCACAACCTGTAACATTGCTTGAAGCGGATAGTGTAACCAAAACAGGAAAACTAAAACAGGGATCCCCGATAGAATAAAAGCGATTATTCTCGCAGGAATCCCTATTTCAGAATGGTATTTTGAACTCAAATACCCAAGAATAGTTCCAATAACTAATCCAGCCAGCCAAATCACGAGACATAATTTTAATGTAACCCACAAACCTAAAAGCAGGCCTTCTTTATATGTTAAAATTATACCAAGGATTGATAACATTAGTTAGTTGGAATTGCGTAAGGTAATGCCACTTTATAGAAACCGCTTGGATAATCTTTTTCATAACGAGCCATCACATCATCAACATAGCCACTGCTTAACAATTCGGTAAGGGCAGTATCCAGCGAAGATTTTAGCTCAACCTCGCCTTTCTTAAGTAGTATGGAGTTTCCATAAATCATTACCGGCTTTGAAAGAGAAACATTTTTAATTTTACCTGGATTATTCTTCATAAAAGCGTTTGCAATAGCGGGTTCGGCAAAGGTCATATCTGCTTTTCCGTCAACAACATTTAGCAACATTTGTGATAGGTCTGTAAGTTGCGGTAATTGAACTGTTGGAGTATTTGGAAACTGTCGTGAAGCAATCAGTTGAGCGGTTTCGCCGTCAATTGTGGCGATTTTGTATTTCTTGTCGTTGGCAACTTTATAGTCGTTATCAAACCTGTAATCGTCGGCTCTTACATAGGCATTGATTGGGCTATAAAAAAGAGGGATCGTAAAGTCCGCACTCTTCCCTCTTGCAGAGTTACTCCATATTCCCGAAGCAACCATGTCGCAACGATTTGAGTTGACGGCTTCAATCAAATCTCCCCAACCTACTTCAGCGTTCCAATCAACTTTCAAACCCATATTTTCTGCGGCCTTGTTGACCACGTCAATGAAAATACCAGATAGTTTTCCAGTATTTGGGTCTTTGATTGAATTTGGCGGATAAACAGTGTAGCAAGCCCTTATTGTGCCAGAATTGATCACTTGATTATAAGCATTGTTGTTTTGGTTTTGCGGCTTTGAAATTATTTTAACAGCTACAAAAACCACAAGAATTATAAAAACAATAATTCCCAAAACTTTCAACCAATTTGTTTTTATATTATCCATAAATATTTATTTTACTGGAATTATGTAAGGTCGAGCAACTGGATAATAGTCTCCCGGATACTTTGTTTCGTAGTTCTTTATAACGCTATCAACATATCCATTGTTGATTAATTCTGTTATAGCTGCGTTGATCGCTGATGTTAAGGCAAATTCACCTTTTTTCATCAAAACACTGTTGCCATATATTACTACGGGCAAAGCTTTTGAAACATCTTTTAATTTACCGGGGTTATTTTTCATAAATAGCAAAGCGGTGGCGGTATCAGAAGATGTCATGTCGGCCTTACCATCGGCAACACTAAGCATTAATTCGGCGGCACTGGTTGAATCCGGCAATGCAAGGATTTTTGCATTTGGAAACTGGGTTTGAGCGATGGCCTGAGAAGTTTGGCCATCAACAATAGCAAATGTATATTTTGCATCGTTCACAACTTTATAGTCTCCATCAAATCGAGTATCATCTGCTCTTACGTAAAGATCAACCGGGTTATAGTAAACCGGAATAGAAAGTTCCGCCGCTCTACCCCTAGCTGAATTTCCCCAAAATCCTGAACCGACAATATCGCATTTTCCCGAGTTGACTGCTGCAATGGCTTCACCTCGCGTAACTTCAGCGTTCCAATCAACTTTCAAACTCAAATTTGCTGCCGCTTTATTTACAATATCAAAAAAGATACCCGAGAAGGCTCCTGTATTAGCATCTTTTACAAAATATGGTGGGTAAGCTGAATAACAAGCCCTAATCGTGCCGGAGGCTAATATTTTATCATAAGCACTAGTGGTTTGGGCCTGTGGTTTTGCAACTAATTTTACCGTCACAAAAGCCACGACAACTGTTAAAACAATAACACCAATTACTTTTAACCAAACTGGCATTGGATCTTTCGTTGGACTACCCATGGAGTTTTCCATATATTGTTTTAGCATCTGCCAAAAATGCTTATTTAATTTTATTTTAATTATTAACTTATAATACCCCCCCCCCGAACCGTGTCAAATTTTTACGAATTAATATATTGTATCACAATTCTCAAGTAAGCAGCGACTTC
>C687J35174_10010563_pt1 | contig 11444 bp, 11 predicted proteins | sample RifCSPhighO2_01_FD_35174 | JGI IMG/M metagenome (IMG submission 35174) | reverse complement strand
TTATTATTCTCGGTTACTCCAATTACAAAATCCGCCGAGCTCGGCTCGGCGGATTTTGGTTTAGGCGTCTTTCATGGCCTGCTTGGCTTTCGCCATCATTTCGGGGGTGAAGTCGGCGTCGGTCATGCCATGTATCTGCTTCCCGTGCTCGCCGACCTGCTGCATGACCTCGTCCTCGGTCATGCCGGTTGCGACGAAGTCGCAGTCCGTGCCTATATCGCGACAGGAGATTGATTTCATAGGATTAGGATGTGGGTTTTCGAGTTAAACGTCTAAAAAACAGCCGTCCGCCTTGGGCGGGCGCTCGACCGCTGTACTACTCATGATACCACAAAAAGGGCCAGTCAACAGCTCGACGGTTGAAAAATCAGCGATTTTTCATTACGATAACGAGGCATCCGCGGCTACCCGCGAGCGCAAGAATCGTATTTTGGGGGATCGTCTAACGGTAGGACACTGCCCTTTGGAGGCAGGTATCGGGGTTCGAATCCCTGTCCCCCAGTTGACATATGCTAATTCAGGTGTTCTAACATGCTACGGCGGTTATGCTAAGTCTGGAGACCGAGAGACAGGGCCGTACAAACATGAAAAACTTCGAAGATATTTTGAAAGAAGCCCAAGCGGACAATAATGTTCTTGGATTTATTCTATTGGGTTCGCGAGGAAAGAGATTCGAGAATGAGCTTTCAGATTATGACGTGCTAATGGTCGTGAAAGATGAGGTGGCCAAAGAATATATCGCAAAATACGATGTTCCTTTGAAGAATATGGATATGCCCGTGCAGGGACTTTCCGAGTTTCGGAACTATGTAAAATGGGGAGGTCCTGAAACCACTTGGGAAAGATACGATTTTACTCATCACATAATTCTGATTGATCGAGCTGGAGAGATTGCAAAAATTGCGCAAGAGATAGGAATAATTCCTTCGGAGATTCAGCACGACTTCATATACAAATCCCTCGATGCTTACGTGAATGCAGCATTCCGTTCCGTAAAAGCATGGAAGAATAAAAATCCGATCGGCGCTCAACTCGAAGCTGCGTCTTCAATTCCGTATTTTCTCGATGCATTATTTGGCGTATACGGTAGACCGAAACCGTACTATGGCTATCTCGAGAAGGAGTTAGAGAAATATCCACTTGAAGGAATGTCCTGGCAATCAAACGAGCTTGTACAAACGCTCCTCCCGATTTTAAAAACGGCTGATTTAGGAGTGCAGCAAAAATTACTGAAAGAATCTGAGCAGTTTTTCCGACAGAAAGGATTCGGGAAAATGTTCGATGCGTGGGAAGGCAAAGATAAATGGGCAATGGAATGGAAAGAGGAAAATTAAGGCCTTTGAGAGTCGAACCGAAAAAAACAAGATTCCAAGCCACGGCGCTAGGGCGACCGGGACGCGTTCGACTCGCATCGCGGCAGTGAGCCCATGCTAATTCAGGTGACCGAGACGCATAGGGTACTCGTTCCCTTCACGGCATACCGGCTGAGCGCCGTATCCAAACAGAAAAGCCACCGAGCGATCGGTGGTTTTTTTTGTTTTCGCTATGGAAACCAAGAGCGTGAGCGGAGGGTTTTAAACAATACGATCACTGATTCGAATGAACCAAGATAGCGCATCCAAACGGCTTATTGCTATCGCCCTGATCGGAGGTGCTTGCTTTGGTGCGAGCCTCCTCGTCCTTGGCATCACCAATGAGCGCCAAGGGCGTTTTTCTGACGCCCAGCGGGAGATAGCATCCAAATGGGGCGAACGGCAGGTAATAGCCGGTCCTATGATCTTGGCGGGGGATCCTTCCTTAGCGATTCGTGTTCTTCCAGAAGCGGTCCATTTTGCAATCATTCTCGATCCTGAAGTGAGGTCGAGGGGGATTTTCAAGTCAGTTGTCTATACGAGCAAAGTCACGGTATCGGGCGAGTTTTCTGCAGACGAAATCGCGCGTAAGGCGGGCGGCAGGGGAACCGCTGTTTTTTCTCTCCCCATTACCGATACCAGAGGAATCGAACGACAATTTCAGCTCTCTTGGAATAGCGCAACGTATGCATTCGAGCCAGGCCCCGGCACTTCGCTCGGAGGGAGTTCTGGATTGCATGCTCCGGTTTCGTTGAATGCAATATCAGAAAAAATTCCGTTCTCGTTTGAACTTCAACTGAAGGGAAGTGAGGGCATTTCGTTTGCTCCGGTTGGAAACGAAACTATTGTATCTGTATCATCGCCTTGGGTGCTGCCTAAATTTGTCGGCGCATTCCTGCCTTCGCAACGAGAAGTCTCCGCGTCTGGCTTCAACGCTGAATGGCGAATTTCTTCTTTCGGGAGATCGTACCCTCAAACGTGGACCGGTGAAACCGTGACACTCCAGCAACTCATTGATTCGGCGGCGGGCGTAGATTTGTACCAGGGAGTAGATATGTACGATATGATTTTTCGCAGCGTGAAATACGCCATCCTCTTTATTATCGTTACCTTCGCAGTCTTTTTCCTATTCGATGTTTTAACAAAAGTGCGCGTTCATCCTATCCAGTATTTTTTGATCGGTGCGGCGCTTGCCCTCTTCTATATATTGTTATTGTCTCTTGCAGAGCAGATCGGATTTCTCATCGCGTACGCGGCCGCGACGGCCATGATCACGATCCTGGTGACTCTCTATAGTGCTTTCGTTCTGAAGAGCAAGCGTCGAGCGGTTCCCATTGCCGCCATGCTCGTCGCGCTCTACGGCTACCTCTATTTCATCCTCCAACTAGAGGATTACGCCTTGCTCTTCAGCTCGCTTCTCCTTTTCGTTCTACTTGCGGCCATCATGTATCTGACTCGCAATATCGACTGGTTCGCGCTTGGGGAAAAACAAGCGTAGGATCGCGCAATGGGTGAGAGTCCGCGAATGGTCGTTATAGCTCCCAAATGAGACACCGCGCGAAACGGCCTTGCGGTGTCTTATTTTTTCCATTTTGGTACGATGAACTTAGAAAAAGCCGCGACCGAGACCCCTTATCTCAAGAAAGGAAGGAGCACTCGAAAACCCTTCAACGGTCTCACCTAAAAAGGTTTCCGACCGAGGCGTTCACTCCTGAAAGCGTTGTAACGGCCCCGCATCAGGAGGTTCGCGATCGGGGAAAGAAAATTGAAGCGCTACTGATGGCCTTGTTCTGGGAGCTACGCGACCGAGGAGGCCGGGCCATGCGACTCCTCTGGGCCGGATCACGCGCCCGGGTAAGCGAAACGTCAAGGACGCAACAGGGTTCGCTTGTAGCGCGAAACAGCCCGTGGTACTTCTGGGGTAGATTTCTTATGGAGAGTCCTTTCAAAAACCCTCTTTGAGAGATGTGGAGGCGACGATGGATACCGAGCGTTCAGGCAGCAGCCATGCTGTCGGGGTGCCCACATCGGACGCCCCATCTCGAAAACCGCGGGTTCCCCTGCATCAATACGTCGAGAGGCGACTTCAGGCAGTCACGAGTCACTACTGTCCTTTCTTTGGGCATATCGTGAATCAGGGGCAATGCTTCGAGAAGACGGTGATACCGGAGATCAACAGGCAATTTTGTCGCGCCCAGCAGTGTAAAGCTCCCTGGAGAGTGTGTCCGAAGTGCCTGGAGGAGGGCGAGATTTTCCTCCAGAGCATCGTTGTTGATCCGCGGCTCGGATTATGCCTGCGCCATCAGGTTCAGCAAGAGGCGGCCGAACATGATAGGCTGCTCGCAGAAACTGGGCGGTCGGCGGAAGGCAATGTCCAGAATTCGAACGAGCGTGAACCAACCGTCCGCCCCGAACAGTGCAAGCACGAGATCGCGAAAGAGTCCTGTTCGTTCTGCCGGACGCCGCCAAGACCAACAGCCCCAATCGTGCAGGTTCAAGATCCATCGTCCGCGGTCGGGCGTGACGCAGAGGCCTTTCGTCGGTTTCGCCTGTCCAGAAGGAGAGGTGCGCCTGCTGATTTACCGCGACCGCCGGATCCGCCGAAGCTAGTGCGTCCACCGCAACCGGACGTGCCTGCGGATCCAGAACCGCCGCAGGCACGCAGGCGAGACATACCGAAAAGAGGGGAGGATCCAATGGTCACTCGCGCAGTCAAAGCAGCTAATGGGTCTGACGGAAGGCAGCGGCCATCCCGGGACGAACAAGAGAAGATCACCCTTGACGTCGGCCGGGAGTTCGATCGGCTCGAGAAGGAAGGGATGAGCTCCGGGGATGCCGTCCGGAAGATTATGAAGGACCGCGGACGGTCGAACCCATGGGTGTACACCATGCTGGTGCGCTATCGGAGGATCACGGGGGCGGAGAAAACTCCTGCCAAGAAGGGTGCGCGTCAGGCGCAACGCAAGCCAACCAGAACCGATGAACTCCAGTCGAAGCGAGCCCGAGCCACAGCATCGAACGGAACCCAGGGGATTCTCGAGCGCATCGCCGAGGCGACGAAACTCCGCCGCGAGGCCGACGAGATCATGGCTGGGGTGGTGAGGGAGCGTGCCGCGATTGACAAAATGATCGCCGAGGCCGAGACGCCAAGCGGCGACGGCCTTGTCTTACGGGGCCGCGCGAAGAAGCAGAAGCGATAACGGGGATATCTTTGCGAATGTTGCATTCAAGCCGCCCGGCAGCGCCGGGCGGTCTTTTCCTTATTTTCAAACAAGCAAATCAAACAATGGCTTTTCGTTTGTCTTTTTGCTACACTCGTTTTGCAGCGGAAGTATCAAATTCGATCATGGAATACATAGTGGATAAAACCGACGAAGAGCTCGTAAGAGCCTACCGAGAAGGCGAGGAGGAACCTCTCCGTATTTTGATCGCGCGATACCTCCGCGCTATTTACCATTTCACATATCGCTATACCCGCGATGTTGCCGACGCGGAAGACGTAACACAGGAGGTATTCGTAAAAGTTTGGAAGAATCTCCGATCCTACGACGATCAAATACCCTTTCGAAACTGGATCTTTTCGATTGCAAAGAATGCCGCAATCGATTGGATGAGAAGGAAGAGGCCGCTTTCGTTCTCCGAACTTGAACGCGAAACAGGAGCCGATGTCGGTGAACTATTTGCCGATGCGGCACCTCTCCCCGACGAAATTCTTGCGCGAAAGAAGAGTGGCGCGATGTTGAGAGAAGCTGTCGAGAAGCTTCCGGTAACGACCCAGCCCGTTTTGCGCCTTCGATACGACGAGGATCTTACTTTCCGCGAGATCGCCGACCGCTTGGAAAAGCCGTTGAACACAATTAAAAGCCAGCATCGACGGGCGTTGGGTTTTTTGAAGAAGCTGCTCGGGTAATAACGAAAACTAACAGAGAAGGATGCACCCCGTCACAACCCAGCCGAAAGGCTGGTGCTTGCATCTTATCTCTGATCTGCTCATTTCTCTCAACGCAAAAGGCGAAAGATTTCTGGTTGTAACGGGGTGCACCAAAGTGCGCCCTTCCTTCGTATTGGTAGATATGGGGCCCATGCACTCGAATATCCCTCCCGAGCCGTCACCGCATTTATTCGATAACGTGCTTCGAAGGATCGGGCACGAAAAACAGCGCGTCGTGCGAAGGCGTTTCGCATTCTTTTCGTTGACGCTTGCGTCCTCGGCAATCGGCGCCATTCCGGCGTTCCAGTGGGTTATGTCGTCATTCGCGGAATCGGGCTCGCTTGAGTTCCTTTCGCTGATTTTCTCGGACTTCGGAACGGTCTCGGCGTACTGGCGGAGTTTCGGCTTCGCGCTCCTCGAGTCGCTACCGGTCTTGGGCATCATCGCCTTACTCGGAGCGGTCTTCGTGTTCCTGCAGTCGCTGAGATTGGCATCGCGCGAATATACGCATCTCCATCCGTTCGCCGTTAATTCATAGCCACCATTATGGATTTCAACTCATTTTTTCAATCGAAGGGATTCAAGATCACGACATGGGCACTGGCGGGACTCGTCGTACTTCTGCTCGTGTTTCGTCTCGGCATCGCGGTCGGATACAAGAAGGCCGGATTCTCATACCGTTGGGGAGAAAATTACCATCGGAACTTTGGCGGCCCCCGCGGCGGATTTGCCGGAGATTTCTTCGACGAGCGGACGTTCATCGAGTCCCACGGCGTATTTGGGGAGGTCGTGAGCGTTGACGGCAATACGATCGTTGTCAAAGGACGCGACAATGTCGAGAAAATCGTTCAAGTGAAAGACGATACCGTCGTCATCCGCTTCCGGGAAGAAATAACCGCGGCTGACCTCAAACCGAGCGATTCGATCGTCGTGATCGGCGATCCGAACGACGCCGGCCAAATCGAGGCAAAACTCATCCGCCTGATGCCTGCCCGTCCGGCAGGCGGGCCTCCTCCGGGAACCATGATGTTTCGACGCTAATCGGATTCCGTATGAGTACGATTTTTCAAAAAGCAAAAACATTACCCGCTCTCGCGGTGAAGCACAAAGTTATCTCCGCACTTGCCATACTTGCGATCGGCGGCGGCGGATATTACGGCTACCAGAAAGTTTTCACCAATGATGGCGCTATTCGTTACGCGTTTGCCGAGGTGCAGAAGGGTACGCTTATTGTTTCTGTTTCCGGATCCGGCCAAGTATCGGCGTCGAATCAAGTGGATATAAAACCAAGAACGAGCGGAGAAATTGTCAGCGTTTACGTTACGTCGGGTCAAGAGGTCGCCGCCGGGCAACTCATTGTCCAGATTGATGCAAGCGACACCCAGCGTGCCGTTCGCGATGCGGAGACTGCACTTGAAACTGCAAAACTCGAATTAGACAAAACGCTCGAGTCTGCGGACGATCTCACACTACTTCAGGCTGAAAACTCTTTCACCCAGGCGAAAGAATCAAAGCAGAAAGCCGAGGACAATATTAAGAAATCGTACGAAGATGGTTTCAATAACGTTGCGAACGCATTTCTTGCGCTCCCCGGAGTGATGGCCGGACTTCAAGATATTCTCTACGGAAGTGCGCGGGAACTCGGAGGGAATGGCGGCCAGTGGAACGTGGATTACTACGCCTCGTCAGCCGGCTACTACAACGATGCCGCACCGCAATTTAAACAAGATGTGTATGACAAATACCAAGCTGCGCGGAAAGTTTATGACAAGAATTTTATCGACTACAAAGCGACCAGTAGATTTTCCGATCAAGCGACGATTGACGCGCTGATTATCGAAACCTACGAAACAGTCAAGCTTATCTCCGAGGCGGTGAGGAGTTCGAACAACTTGATTCAGCTATACCAAGATGAATTGACCAAGCGAAATTTTAAACCCGCCGCAATTTCCGACACGCATCTTACAATCCTGACTTCGTATACGGGTACGACAAACAATCATCTGGTGAGCCTCCTCTCAACGCAGCGATCTATCAAGGACTCGTACGAAGCGATTGTCAGCGCGGATCGCACTATAAAAGAACGAGAGCTGTCGCTCGCAAAGATAAGGAGTGGAGCCGATGACTTGGATATCCGATCGAGGAAAATCACTATCCAGCAACGAGAAGATGCGCTTGCCACCGCGCGCGAAGCGCTTGCTGACACTTCGGTGCGCGCACCCTTCGCCGGAGTTATCGCTAAAGTCAGCGCGAAGAAAGGCGATAGCACCTCCTCGGCAACGGCAGTCGCGACCATCGTCACCAAGCAAAAAATCGCCGAAGTTTCGTTGAACGAAGTTGATGCCGCTAAAGTGAAGTCGGGCCAGAAGGCAACGCTCACCTTTGATGCGATCTCGGATCTTACGATTACCGGCGCGGTCGCCGAAGTCGATGCGCTCGGCACGGTATCGCAAGGCGTTGTAACCTACGCGATAAAAATTGTATTCGACACGCAAGACGAGCGGGTGAAAACGGCCATGAGCACGTCGGCGGCAATCGTGATCGATGCGAGATCCGACACGCTGCTTGTCCCGAATTCGGCGGTGAAGGCGCAGGGCGACATGTCATACGTCGAACTTCCGGGTGAGACGGACGCCTCCATTGCCTCAGTCGCGAGTGCTGCCGGCGCGGTGCTCGATTCTCCGCTTGAACGCCGAGTGGTGGAAGTCGGTGCCTCAAACGACGAATTTACGGAAGTTCTCATCGGTCTTGGCGAGGGAGACCGCGTGGTGTCGCGCACGATTCAGCCGAGCACGACGCAAACGCAGATCACGCAGTCAAACTCGCTTCGTATTCCCGGCGTCACGGGAGGCGGAGGAGGCGGGGGATCCCGAGGCGGCGGAATGTTTACCGCGCCCGCCCGTTAATTCGCCACTTGTGGTGAGATTGTCGAACCATGATCGAATGCCGGAACATCGTCAAAACGTACCAGAACGGAGACGTCGAGACACGCGTTTTGAAAGGCATCTCATTCAAGATCAACGATGGGGAGTTCGTGGCAATCATGGGGCCGTCCGGCTCGGGGAAATCAACCCTGATGCATATTATTGGTTGCCTTGATTCACCGACGGACGGCACGTACCTTCTCGACAGTAAGGACATTTCAAAATTATCCGATGATGAGCTCGCCGATATTCGCATGCAGAAAATCGGATTTGTGTTTCAGGCATTCAATCTTCTGCCGCGAGCGACGGTTCTTCGAAACGTCACCCTGCCGTTGATGTATGCCGGTACCGCCAAGGAAGAACGTGAAGAGCAGGCGCGAGAAGCTCTTCGCGGAGCGGCGTTCCCGGAAGAATTTTGGAATCACTCTTCGAACCAGCTTTCCGGCGGCATGATGCAGCGCGTTGCGATTGCCCGCGCCCTCGTCAACAACCCAGCGCTTGTGCTTGCCGATGAGCCGACTGGGAATCTTGATACAAAGACCGGAGAAATCGTTCTCGATACCTTTCAGCGATTACATAAGGAACAGGGCCGAACGATCGTGCTCATCACTCACGAACCGTACGTTGCCGAGCATGCGGAGCGTGTCATCAGTATTCGCGACGGGAATATTATAGAAGATAGCAAAGTGAGCCGTCGCCGGTTGATTAACGGCAAAATCTAGCTATGCAGATCCAAGATTTGTTTCAAGAAACATACACCGCGCTTTCGGCGAATAAAGTGAGGTCGGGCCTTACCATTCTTGGTATTGTCATCGGTATCGGATCGGTCATTGCTATGGTTTCCATCGGCCAAGGAGCTTCTGGTCAAATTCAATCCTCAATTGAGGGTTTGGGTTCTAATCTCCTTACCGTGATGCCGGGGTTCGCCCAGCAAGGTCGGGGTTTTGTATCCCAAGGTCGTGGCTCGGCGACAACTCTTGTAAGTGATGATACGGAGGCTTTGGAAGACATCGAAGGCATCGCATATGTTTCGCCGGAGTTTCAGCGTCGTTATCAAATCACCGCGCAGACAGGAAATAATACCAACTCAACCGTTATCGGTGCCGTTCCTGATTATGCAAACGTCAGGAATGTTGCTGCCGCAAATGGTTCATTTATCACCGAAGCGCATGTACGAAGCATGGGACGGGTTGCGGTTTTGGGGCCGACGGTAGCAGCGGATCTTTTTGGCGAAGCGGATTCTGTGGGAAAGACCATCCGCATCAATCGGATCAACTTTAAGGTGATCGGCGTTTTGCAGCAAAAAGGCAGCGCAGGATTCTTCAACCCGGACGACACTATTTTCGTACCGCTGACTACGATGCAGAAAATTCTCGCCGGATCCGATGCGCTTTCCTCAATCGCGATCAGCGTCGCGACTAAAGATCAGATGCCTCAAGTACAAGAAGCGGCCACCATCGCACTCGCCGCAGAGCATCATGTCGATCTCGAGAACGCTGATTTTTCTATTGTCTCGCAAGCAGACATTTTAGGGACACTCACTCAGGTAACCGATACGTTCACGATTTTCCTTGCGGCAGTGGCGGGTATTTCACTGATCGTAGGGGGTATTGGGATTATGAATATGATGCTCACCACGGTGACCGAACGCACCCGCGAGATCGGCCTTCGCAAGGCAATCGGGGCAAAGAGTCGTCATATCTCAAGGCAGTTTTTAGCAGAAGCGATTATGCTCACATTCCTTGGCGGTGTAGTTGGTGTTGTACTGGGCTGGGTTATTTCTACGCTCGTCTCAAGCTTCGCTGGCATAGCAACCTCTGTCTCTATGTCATCTGTGCTTCTCGCGTTTGGCGTGTCAGCCGCCATAGGAATTATTTTCGGTTATTACCCCGCACGACGTGCCGCATCGCTTAACCCCATTGAAGCGTTGAGGTATGAGTAAAAATCGTTATGTCGAGCGATTGATATTAATAGTTATCAATAGAGAAGTATGAATAAATTCATTACAATCGGTGTCGCCGCGGTAATCGTTGTAGGAGGAGGCGCATTTTACGGAGGGATGAAGTACGCAGAAGGCAGGAGTCCTCGCGGGCAGTTTTCACGCGCTGACATTCAAAACCTTTCACCGGAAGAACGTCAGCAACGATTACAGGGACTCGGCGCGAATGCCGGCGCTGGATTCAGAATGGGCATGGGAGGAGGTACGGGTAATCGGGGAGGATTTGTTGTCGGGGAGATAATCTCCAAGGACGACAAATCGGTAACCGTGAAGCTGAATGACGGAGGATCAAAGATTATTTTTACATCCGATTCGACGAAAGTAACGAAGTCCGCAGAAGGATCTCTTGCCGACGTGCAGGTCGGAACGCAGATTCTCGCAAACGGCACGCCGAACCAAGACGGGAGCATTACCGCAAAGACAATTCAGCTGTCTCCCGAGCTGCCCATGACGCAAATGAGATAGAATATAGCGATAGTCGGGTAATGAAGACAGGGGACACGTCGGGTTGTTTTTTTCATTCGTCCGTGGTATCCTGAAAGTCCTATGAAACGGGTAGACAGAGAGCGGGAATTGAATGAGGCGCGCACTTCGCTTGTAAACTTTGCCGAGAAATATAATCGGATGCTCGCGCCCGGATTCCCCCACGCTTCGCCGAAGGCCCTGCAGCGGTTCCAGAGCTCCTACCCGCGCCTCTTCAAGGACGACGACAGTTGGTCCATCGACAAGCACCGGAAGCGCTTCATGGACTGGTACGCATCGCACTACAACAAGGATTAGAACTCGTTTTCTGCGTTTCAATCGCGGTTGGGCTTGGTATACTGTTCCCGAACGATTGCTTATCGGTAAGGCATGGGCCACGTATATCCATGAGAGGCGCACGGTATGTGATCATTGGCGGCGGCATAGCCGGAACCACCGCGGCAGAAACCATACGCAAATACGATGCGGACGGGAGTATCGCGATTGTCTCCGATGAACCCCATCGGCTCTATTCCCGTATCATGCTTTCCAAACCGAATTTTTTTTTAGGCAAAATTCCTTTCGAACGGATATGGCTGAAGCCGGAATCCTGGTATACGGAAAATCGCGTCGAGCTGCTCACCGGGATCAAGGCAACGGCGCTTGACGCGGCGAACAAGACCGTCTCGTTCAGCGACGGCGAGGGTCTCCGCTACGAAAAACTGCTCCTGGCCATCGGGGGCTGCGCCCGCCCGTGGAGGGTTGGCGGGGTGGAG
>C687J35174_10010561_pt1 | contig 11447 bp, 9 predicted proteins | sample RifCSPhighO2_01_FD_35174 | JGI IMG/M metagenome (IMG submission 35174) | reverse complement strand
CTCAGGAAAACAGCGTCAGCACCCCGGTGAAGCCGTACAGCCGGTTGTGCGAGATCTCGCCGTTCGCGAAAAAGCCCACGAGCGGGATATCGCCCAGCTCCTGCCGGATGGTTTTCAGTTCCACGGAGTCCCCCCCGAACATGTGCGCACCGCGGCCCAGGCAGGAATAATACACGCCACCCTTGGGCGGACGGCCGAGCCGGTGCTTGATCTCGCGCAGCATGCGCACCAGGTCCTCGAAGGCGGTGCGGATATCGCGCTTGCAGAACATGATGGTATCGCCGGCATTCAGGTATTCGCCGACCGCCAGCAGCTTGTTCTCCGGATCCATGCCCACGAAGTTGCGCACGATGTAATCGCCGGTGTCCGATCCCTTGATGGGGAAACCCGCAAAGATGTAGCCCGCGGCGCGTGACGGATCGCGCGCGAGTATATCGCCCACTTCTTCGTTGAAGACATCCAGCGCCGGGCGGTCGTCGATGCGGATGGCGATGTTGTCCTGGCATTCGGTGATCTCGTGTTGCCGGCCGAGCGGGGTACAGCCTTGGGTGAGCGCGGTGGCGACCGAGACCTGGCCCGAGAACAGCACGCCGGAAACCCCGCCTTCGGTCAGCCCACCGGCGATCTGGAAGTTCGGCCCGCGCGAGGAAGTCAGCCCGCCCACCAGAAAGCCGTCGTGGATCGCCTCGGCGAGTTCCGCGATGAAGCCGGGCGTTTTCGGGTTGCGCGGGTCGCCGTGCACCACGGCGAAATGTGCATCCGTCTGCTCGCACCAGGCGCGGCTGTCGGCGAATTCCGCGATATCGGATTTGATCGCGGGGAAGATGCGAAACGAGTCCGGCGGGAAATCGGCGATCATGAGGCTGATGGCCGGCCGGTCGTTGTATTCCTGCGAGGTGGCGCAGACCGCGACCCCGACGCTCCCCACCCAGTGCAGGATGTCCGTCTGTTCCTTGAAGAAGCCGAGGATTTCCGGCAGCTGACCGGCGAGATGATCGGTAACGTAGAGGAAGCCCAGATTCGCTTCGGCCGGAATGCTGCCGAGCTGGGCCAGGCAGAGATTCGCGGCCTGCTGCCAGTCCGGGGCGGTTCCATGCGCAACGCGAAACATGTCCATGTCGAATCCCTTGAACATCTGTGGGCTTGGGCCACGAAGTAGCGATACTATAGACAATTGACGGGGGTTAGGAACCCGTTTCTCCCAAGTCATGAAATAACAAGGTGAATTTATGTCCCGACTCGCGCCCAAACGCTCGCGCAAGGCCGGCCTCCCGCCCGGCACACCGGTGCATCTCGGTGAGCGCAAGAGCGATACCACGCGTCTGACGTTGCTGCACTACGATGAGCAGCGCGCCGTCGAACAGGAAATGAAAACCGCGCAGGAATGTTTGGCGTTGCGCGACAGCCCGGGCGTGAGCTGGATCAACATCACCGGTCTGCACGAGGTGGAAACGCTGGCGCAGTTCGGCGATGCTTTTGGCCTGCATCCGCTGGTACTCGAGGACGTCCTCAACACCGACCAGCGCCCGAAGCTCGAGGATTACGGCGAATACCTGTACATCGTGATCAAAAGGCTGGGCAACGGCGCACCGGCAAACGAAATCTCGACGGAACAGATCAGCCTGATCCTCGGCCGCAATCTGGTCATTTCGTTTCTGGAGAGCGACAGCGGCGTTTTCAACGTCGTGAAGGATCGTATCCTCAACAACCGCGGACGCATACGCCGGCTCGGCGCCGATTACCTCGCCTACACGCTGATGGATGCCGTGGTGGACAATTATTTCGCCATCTTCGAAAAGCTCGGCGAACGGATCGAGATATTGCAGGAGACCATCATTTCCAGGCCGACGCCGGCGTCGTTGCAGACGCTGCACGCGCTCAAGCGCGAGCTGCTGTTCCTGCGCAAATCCGTCTGGCCGCTGCGCGAGGTGGTGAGCGGATTGCAGCGCGGCGACTCGACGCTGATCCACAAGGACACCTGGTTTTATCTGCGCGACGTGTACGACCACACCATCCACGTCATCGACACCATCGAAACCTACCGCGACATGCTTGCCAGCATGATGGATATTTATCTTTCGAGCCTGAGTATCCGGCTGAATGAAGTCATGAAGGTGTTGACGATCATTGCCACGATCTTCATGCCGCTGACGTTCATCGTGGGGCTGTACGGCATGAATTTTCAGCACATGCCCGAACTGAGCTGGCGCTGGGGTTATCCGCTGGTGTTGCTGGTGATGGCGGGGGTCACCGCCGGGATGCTGGTTTTTTTCCGCCGCAAGAAGTGGATTTAAAAATGTAGCCCGGATGGAGCGTAGCGGAATCCGGGATATGAATGTGCGATTTCCCGGGTTCCGGCCCTGCGGGCCTTCACCCGGGCTACATCAGACGTTCGGCCATTTTGTAATGACTCGATGAGCAGGCGTGCGTTCAGCGCAGGCTGTGGATATCGAGTGCGCAGGTGAAAGGGGTGGGTTTGTCGAGCGTGAGCGACAGCGCGTACGCGGCCGCCGGCTGCATGTTGACGGTGACCATTTCCACGTTGGCGATGCGGCAGGTGGCGCTGAGTTTCGTGAGCCAGGTGTAGTACACCGCGTCGATTAGGCGGACCGTCTTGAGGTCGTAGACCAGACGCTGCGCCTGGTTGTTCTGGAGAAATTCGAGCACCGGCGCGACCAGGGCGTCAGGGTCGCTGGGATCGAGCCCCTCGCCGGGTTCCAGCAGCACGTTTCCGTCCCCGATGGGGGTGAGATGGATGCCTTCAGCCATGCCGTCCTGCTCCTGCAATCATTCCGTGGCCTGTTCCGATCACGCTAGTCTTGTGAAGATTACTTAACGGGACGCGATACCTCAATGTGCAACTGGCGGAACGCCTCTTTCAGGCCCTCGGACAGCTTGGAACGCGTGGTCACCGAGCTCAGGTCTATGTTCAGACTGGTCAGGGCACGCGCGATCTCCGGCCGGATGCCGGTCAGGATGGCGGTGGCGCCCATGAGGCCGGTGGCGCGGATCATCTGGATCAGGTGGTGCGAGACCTGGGAATCGATCGCCATAACGCCGGTGACGTCGATGACCACCACCCGCGCGCGGTCCGATTCGATGCGCTGCAGGAGTTTCTCCATCACGATCATGGTGCGCGACGAGTCGAGCGAGCCGATGATGGGCAGCGTCAACACGCCGTCCCAGATCTCGGTGATCGGCGTGGAGGTCTGCCGCAGTTCTTCCTGCTGCGCCAGAATGGTCTTTTCCTTGCCTTCCAGGTAGATGTGGAACACGTCGAGGATGATGTCGTTGAAGATCACGCCGAGCAGCATCAGGATCTCGCGCGTTTTCTCGAAGCTGACCGACTTGTCGGCCTCGAGATTTTCCAGGAACACGCGCTGCAGGAAGTGGACATAGCGCACGAATTCGTCCATGTTGCCGCCGCGCACCTGGATCTGTTGCGAGAAGTTGGCGAAGAACTGCCGCAGGGCCTTGAATTCCGCCCCGCGCCGGTCCACTTTCTCGCCGGCGTGCAGCAGCATCGTCAGCAGCTCGAGAAATTCGAGACTGTAGTCGTTGATCTCGTTGTTCGAGAGCAGGTTCTTGTGACCGAAGATGCTCTGCCCTTCCTTCTCGATGATGGTGGAGATCTTGCCCACGTTCTGCATGAGCTGTTCGATCAGGATCTGATTGGTGGATTTTTCCTGGGGTGTTTCCTTGGCCATGACTATGTCCTCATACTTGGGTTTACGCGGATGGTGAAAACGGACCGGTCGTCGTTATGCCGGCCCATTACCTGACCCAGCACCAGGGCGATTATTTGCGGGTGCAATCGCCATAATTCCGGAAAGCTGCGCAGGGTTATGCTTCGCCGCAGGCCGTCGGAAGCGGTAAAGAGCAGGGCCTGTGGGGGGAAGGACAGGGTAGTTGTCTCCGGCGTGCGATGGGCATGGCCCAGCACGCCGGGGGAAAACGAAATCGCTTTTTTGTCGCCGCTGGCGATGAGGTAGGCGACCATGTCGCCGACCCCGCAGACCCTGAAAGTCTGCGTGGTGGCGTCAATCTCGCACACCATGCCGACCGCGCCGCGCGTGCCCTCGAGCCGCTGGCTCAGGCGCTGCATCAGTCCGTCCACCGGCGTTTCGTCATCGAGAAAATTGCCGATGTCCTCGACGACCTCGGCGGCCTCGCGTCCGTGGCCGAGCCCGTCCATGTGCAGCCAGCGGGTCTTGCCCGGGCTGCAGCGGACCTGGATCAGGTCGCCGTTGTAGGCGCTGTCCTGATAGGCGCGCGAATAGCCGCCGATCTGGTGCGGCAGCGTGTCATCGTGGTTGTCCCGGTAGAAACGCGACCAGACGGCCGTGCCGTGCCAGGGACAATCTCCGACGTTTTCCATCGGAAGACTGTAGATTTCGCTCTCGGAGGAGAGGCGGCGGATGGCGCCCAGTCCCTTGCCCATGGTGCCCGCCGTGGTAAAGCCGTCTTCCACGGCGGCCTTGATGTTCAGGATGCCCTTGCCGTAGTCGAGCGCGAACAAATCGAGCGCCGGCTTGGGATGAGCGGTCTCCCATATCTGCACCAGCCCGTTGCCTTCGGCGAATTTGTTCTGGTTCGTTACCATTTCGTTGCACACCAGCTCCATCTGCTCACGTTTCAAATCGTTGAAGCCCATGCGGCGCGACACCGCACGCAGCTTCGACCGCAACAGCACGACACCGCTATCCCCCTTCGCTCCCTGCTCGATCAGCAATTTCATGATTTCCCTTGCCGGGTGGATTCTATTTTTCAGACCGCCTTGATTCGGACTTCACTGACCTCGTCGGCGACAAACTGTCCGCGTCCACGGTGCTTGGCTTCATACAGCATCGAATCCGCGCGCCCGACCAGGCTCTCGATGCTGTCGGTTTCCTGCATCTGGGTTACGCCGATGCTGACCTTGTTTTCCATCAGGCCGAGCACCTTGCCGGCCACGCGTTTGGCAATCGGTATGTCCGAGTACAGGATGATGGTGAACTCATCGCCGCCCATGCGGCAAGGGTGGTCCACGTGTTCGCGTACGGAGGCGCGCAACGCATTGGCCATGCGCTTCAGGTACTCGTCGCCGTACTGGTGTCCGTGGGTGTCGTTGATGGCCTTGAAGAAGTCGAGGTCGAGCAGCATGAGACAGAGCGGCTCGCCCTGGCGTTTACAACGCAGGAAGGCCTCGCGCAGGCGCGTGTCGTAACCGCTGCGGTTGTACAGTCCTGTCAGGCCGTCAGTCTGGGCGGCGAGGATGGATTTGTTCAGCTCGTTCTTCTTCATCTCCAGCAGCGTTTCGAGTTCTTCCATCTCCTGACGGGCGCGCTTCTTGGCGTCTTCGAGATGGATGATGATCTGTTCGTTGCGGCGCTTGAGCAGCGTGCTGTCGGCGGATTCGCTGGCATTCTTGAGCTGGGTGGCGAGCGCCGTGACCTTGCTGGCCGCCGGCGGCTGTGAGAGTGTCGTCAGCGGTTCGCGCTGGTTCTCCCAAGCGAGGCACAAGGACAGATCGTCCAGCAGGAGACTGGCCTCGACGGGCGTTCGCGCGCGCGCGCAGTCCTCGCGCACACGGCGCAGCAATCCCTCGAGCCGGTTCGCGGCGGAGAAAACATTACCGCCGAGCGCTTCCACGGCGTCCATCGCAAACCGCGCGAGGCGCTGCCGGTCTGGCTCGACGATGATGGTTAATGTCAGCAGAGTCTGCATCTTCCTGATCGATGCTGGTGACCACTTGGTCGCTGGTTTTGCAAAAAGGCCTAATTGACTGATTCTCTGTGAGTTTAGTGCATAGGCCGTGCCAGCCTTGGGGGACAGGCGCGCACGGCCCCATGCCGGAATTCCGGCCTGAATCAGCCATTTTTCAGGGGCAGGGAAGGTGGAAAACACGGGTCCGTGCCGTGAGGGGACGGACAGGGGGAATTCAGCCCCCACCAGGGTGGGCCCCCTGTTGAGGTGTTAGCGCCGGCCGCCGAGGAGGGAGCCCAGCACGCCCCGAATGAGGCTACGGCCGATCTGGCTGCCGATGGAGCGGGCGGCACTTTTGACCATGGCCTCGGCGGTGCCTTCACGGTGGCCACCGCGTGGACCGGTGACGCCGCCGAGCAAGCCCCCGAGCAGTCCGCCGGCGCTTGATTCGTTCCGTGGCGCGGCCGTCGGCGCCGCCTGGGCGGCACGCGCCTTGAGGATCTCGTAGGCCGATTCGCGGTCGACGGACTTCTCGTATTGTCCAGTAAGTGCCGAGGCGCTGATGATGGTCCTGCGCTCGGCCGCGCTGATCGGCCCGAGCCGGCTCTGCGGCGGATAGACGAAGGCGCGCTCCACAATGCTCGGGCTGCCTTTTTCATCCAGCATCGAGACCAGTGCCTCGCCCACGCCGAGTTCGGTGATGACGTTTTCGACCTTGAGTTTGGGGTTGGCGCGGAAAGTTTCGGCCGCGGCCTTGACGGCCTTCTGGTCGCGCGGCGTGAAGGCGCGCAGCGCATGCTGGACGCGGTTGCCGAGCTGTCCCAGCACGACATCCGGAATATCGAGCGGATTCTGCGACACGAAGTACACGCCCACGCCCTTGGAACGGATCAGGCGCACGACCTGTTCGATCTTCTCCAGCAGCGCGGAAGGCGCGTCGCTGAACAGCAGATGCGCCTCATCGAAGAAAAACACGAGCTTGGGCTTGTCGCGATCGCCGGCCTCGGGAAGTTGTTCGAAGAGTTCCGCGAGCAGCCACAACAGGAAAGTCGCGTATACCTTGGGCGATTGCATCAATTTATCGGCGGAGAGAATATTGATGATGCCGCGTCCTTGNTCCGTCTGCATCAGGTCATCGAGATTGAGCGCCGGCTCGCCGAAGAACCTGTCCGCGCCCTGACTCTCAAGCGTGAGCAGCGCGCGCTGGATGGCGCCGATCGAGGCACTGGAGATGTTGCCGTAGGCGGTAGTGAATTCCTTGGCGTTGTCGCCGACGTGCTGCGCCATGGCGCGCAGATCCTTGAGGTCGAGCAACAACCAGCCGTTGTCGTCGGCGATCCGGAAGATCAGGTTGAGCACACCTTCCTGGGTTTCGTTCAGATTGAGCAGGCGCCCGAGCAACAGCGGCCCCATTTCCGAGATCGTGGCGCGCACCGGGTGACCCTGTTCGCCGAATACGTCCCAGAACGTCACCGGAAATCCCCGGTACTCGAAGCCCTCGGGCTGCAACTGCTTGACGCGCTCTTCCACCTTGGGATTGCCGCCGCCATTCTGGCTGATGCCGGCCAGATCGCCTTTCACGTCGGCCATGAACACCGGCACACCGATGGCGCTGAAACGCTCGGCCATGACCTGCAGTGTCACGGTTTTTCCGGTGCCGGTGGCGCCCGCAATCAGGCCATGGCGGTTGGCCATCTTCGGCAGGAGGTAAAGAGGTTCCTTGGCCTTGGCGATGAGTAACGGTTCGGTCATGCTGGATAAATTAAATGTAGGTTGGGGTGAGGCGTGGAGCGCCGAACCCCAACATTGTTAACTGCGCGTTGGGGTTCGCCCCGCTCACCCCAACCTACATTTGTGCGAATTGCACTCAGTTCAAAATCGCGGCGCTTTGCGCGGCGTTCATCGCGACGCCGGTATGGATCGGGGCGCGCATGTCGGCCAGCACGGCTTCGAGCGCTTCCAGGCAGTACATGACGTTTTTCATGTTGGCGCCATAACCCATGAGGCCGATGCGCACGATCTTGCCGGCGAGGCTGCCTAAGCCCGCGCCGATTTCAAGGTTGTATTCATTAAGCAGGCGGCTGCGCAACACGGCCTCGTCCACGCCCTCCGGGACCACGATGGCGTTCAGCTGCGGCAGGCGCGCGGATTCATGAACGAGTAAGGCGAGCCCCATGGCCTCGATGCCCGAGCGCAAGGCGAGATGCTGATGCCGATGCCGCGCCCAGGAATTTTCCAGGCCCTCCTCTTGCAGCATCGCCAGCGCCTCATGCAGGCCGTATAAAAGGTTGATCGGCGCGGTGTGGTGATAAACGCGCTTGCCCGAGCCCCAGTATCCCATCACCAGGTTGAGGTCGAAGAACCAGCTTTGCACCTTGGTCTTGCGTTGCTTGATCTTGTCCACCGAGCGGTCGCTAAAGGTGACCGGCGACAGCCCCGGCGCGCACGAAAGGCATTTCTGCGAGCAGGAGTAGACGGCATCGAGGCCCCATTCATCCACCTTCAGCGGGGAGCCCCCGAGCGAGGTCACGGCATCCACGATGGTCAGGCAGTCATGATGATGAGCGATCTCCGTCAGTTTCCTGGCATCCGATTGCACGCCGGTGGAAGTCTCGGCCTGCACGAAGGCGACGATCCTGGCATCGCGATGAGCCCTGAGCGCGTCCTCCAGTTTGTTCGGGTCCACCGGCGTGCCCCAAGTGTCTTCCACCATGACCGGCACGCCACGCGCACGCTCGATGTTCTCTTTCATGCGGTCGCCGAAGACGCCGTTCATGCACACGACGACCTTTTCACCCGGTTCGATGAGATTGACGAAGCAGGCTTCCATGCCGGCCGAGGCGGGCGCGGAGATGGGAATGGTCAGCGCGTTGCTGGTCTGGAAGGCGTACTGCAGCAACGCCTTGATTTCCTCCATCATGGCGATGAACGCGGGATCGAGGTGCCCGATGGTCGGGCGCGCCATGGCCGTGAGCACGCGCGGGTGCACGTCCGAGGGTCCCGGCCCCATCAAGGTACGGACCGGTGGATTGAAGGATGTATAGCTCAAGCTTGACCTCTATTTATTCATTATCCGGAGACCGCGCAGTGTAACAGTAGCCCTGCTCGCCGCGCTTGCTCGTCTTGTCGGATTATAATGGCAACTCCCTGCGGCAAACTGTCTTCTAGTGCCGTTCCAACTTATTTTCCCTAGCCTGCATGGTTTGGATCCCCAGCGACCATAACCGCGTGAGCCTGAAGAAGGTAGCCATAAATAGTTGGAACGGCACTAGGCAGACTTGGCCATGTAACCCAGGCGCGCCGAAATATCCGCGCCGGCCTTTTTAATGATGGGAATCCAGGCCTCGCGGCGACGGTCACGCGGGGCCGAGATCGAAAGCCCCGCGACCATCTTGCCATGAGGGTCGTGCAGGGGTACGCCGACGCAGGCGACTCCCTGTTCCGCCTCTTCATTGTCAAGGGCGTAACCCTGTTTGTGGGCGTTTTCGATTTGAGCCCAGAGCTTTGTGACCTGGGTGAGGGTGTTGGGGGTATAGCGGGGCAGGCCGGTGCGGCGCGCGTATTCGCGGCAGGCCTTCTCGCCATCCTCGGAGAGGAACAGCTTGCCCACGGCGGTGACATGCAGCGGCGCACGACTGCCGATCACCTGTTCCACGCGCATCATGCGGTTGGGAATGGCGCGCTCCACGTACACCACCTCATCGCCTTCGCGCACCGTGAGGTTCACGGACTCGCCCACCTGCGAGCGCAGCCATTCCATGATCGGTTTGGCCTCGCGCAGCAGGTCCACTTTTCCGTGCACGCGACTGCCGAAGTGCAGGAGTTTCACGCCCAGCGTGTACTGGCCGTTGGCCGTGCGCTCGACGAGCCCGTGTCCCGTGAGCGCCTTGAGGATGCGGAAGGCGGTGGAGGGGTGCAGATGCGTTTCGGCCGACAGGAACTTGAGGCTGGACGGTTCCGGGCGCGCCGCGATGGCATCGAGCAGCGTCGTCACCCGGTCAATCACCTGAATCGAAGATGTGGCGGTTTTGAGCATATTGCGTATAGTGAAAACGATTATGTATTGTGAAATATCCTATCCTGCGTTAGCCTTTCTTGCAAGCGTGCACCTTGTCACCGGCAGACGTAAACAGGATTCCCGCTGGATTTCTCATGAAGTCATGTGGTAAGACGAGTGAGCGCAGCGAGCAGGGCTACTCGTAATAGGACAGGACGAGCGAAGCAGGCTACTTTTTCGAATCACAGTTCCGCGTTGTGAAATATCGAGGAAACATCAAATGGCAAAAATGACCGCAACCGAAGCGGCGATTCGCGTCATGGAAAGCGAAGGTGTCGAGTTGGCGTTCGGCGTGCCCGGGGCCGCGATCCTCCCGCTGTATCAGGCGATGAACGGCAGCAAGATCAAACACGTGTTGGTGCGCCATGAAGAAGGCGGAACCCATGCGGCCGAAGGCTATACGCGTGCCGCCAGCGGCCGCATCGGCGTATGCATCGGCACGTCGGGTCCGGCCGGCACCAACATGATCACCGGCCTGTACTCGGCGATGGCCGACAGTGTTCCGATTCTGTGCATTACCGGCCAGGCGCCGCGCGCCAAATTGCACAAGGAAGATTTTCAGGCGGTCGACATAGCCGCGATCGCCAAGCCCGTGACCAAATGGGCGATTACCGTCATGGAAGGCGCGCAGGTGCCGCGCGCGTTCCGCTATGCGTTTCATCTGATGCGCTCGGGCCGTCCCGGCCCGGTCCTGATCGATCTGCCGCTCGATGTCCAGAAGGAAATCATCGAATACGATCCCGACTCCGATTTTCCGCTCGAGGTGTTCAAGCCGCGCCCGCACCGGAAGCAGATCGACAAGGCGCTCGACATGATGATGGCGGCGCAGCGGCCGCTGATCATCTCCGGCGGCGGCGTGGTCAGCGCGGATGCGTCCGACCTGCTCGTCGAGCTGGCCGAGTTGACCCAAACGCCCGTCATCCCCACGCTGATGGGCTGGGGCAGCATTCCCGACGATCATCCGCTGAATGCCGGCATGGCGGGGTTGCAGACCCAGCATCGCTATGGCAACGCGAATTTCCTGCGCAGCGATTTCGTGCTCGGGATCGGCAATCGCTGGGCCAACCGTCAGACCGGCAGCCTCGATGTTTTCACCAAGGGGCGCAAGTTCGTTCATGTCGACATCGATCCGATGCAGATCGGCCGTATCTTCTGCCCCGATCTCGGCATTGTGGCCGACGCCCGATATGCGCTCGAAGAGTTCGTCGCGGCGGCGCGCGCGCGCAAACAGGCCGGCAAAATCGTCAGCCGCAAGAATTGGATCGCCGAGGTTCAGGAACGGAAATTCACGATGCAGCGCCGCACCGACTTCGACAATGTGCCGATCAAGCCGCAGCGCGTATTCCAGGAAATCAATAACGTGTTCGGCGACGATACCTGCTTCGTGACCGCCATCGGCTTGTACCAGATCGCCTCGGGCCAGTTCCAGAAAATCAACAAGCCGCGAAACTATATCGTCTGCGGTCAGGCCGGTCCGCTCGGTTGGGAAATCTCGGCGTGCATCGGCGCCAAACTGGCCGATCCGAGCAAGGAGGTCGTTGGCGTCGTCGGCGATTATTCATTCCAATTCCTGATCGAGGAACTCGCGGTTGCCGCGCAACATCAGGTGCCGTTCGTGATGGTGCTGATCAACAATGCCTATCTCGGATTGATCCGCCAGGGCGAAATCGCTTATAAAATGGACTATGAAGTCCAGCTGAGCTTC
>C687J35174_10010551_pt1 | contig 11456 bp, 8 predicted proteins | sample RifCSPhighO2_01_FD_35174 | JGI IMG/M metagenome (IMG submission 35174) | reverse complement strand
CTTTTTCAATATGCTTCTGGTATTCGCGAAGTGTGGTAGCGCCAATAGCACGGAGCTCTCCACGCGCAAGCGCAGGTTTCAACATATTGGATGCGTCCATCGAACCCTCGGCGGCACCAGCCCCTACGATAGTATGAATCTCGTCAATAAAGAGAATAATCTTCCCCTCCGAGCGTTCAATCTCCTTCATGATCTTCTTCAAGCGATCCTCAAACTCACCGCGATATTTTGTTCCCGCAATGAGCGCACCGAGGTCAAGAGATACGAGCTCTTTGTCTTTGAGTGACTCGGGTACATCACCCTTTGCCATACGAATAGCCAAGCCCTCTACTACGGCTGTTTTCCCAACACCAGCTTCACCGATAAGAATCGGGTTGTTCTTGGTACGGCGCGAAAGAATCTGAACGATACGTCCAATCTCGTTGTCGCGACCAATGACCGGGTCGAGCTTGTCCTGGCTCGCCAGTGCCGTAAGATTGCGTGTGTACTTATAAATAGACTTGAGCTTTTTTGACGGCGTGCTATCCGTAATATTCTGCGCACGGAATTCATCAAGTACGGTCATCACGCTGTCACGGTCAATATTGTAGCGCATCAAAAACTCACGTGCCTGTCCAGGAACATCAAAGAGTGCGAGGAAAAGGTGCTCGCAAGAAATCTGTTCGTCCTTCATTTCTTGTGCAATGCGCGGTGCTGCTTCGCCAAGGATTTGCCCAAGCTCGGGCGTGAGATAAAGTTGGTAAGATGCTGACGCAACATTCTGAGAGGCTGAGGGTTCTATTTGATCAAGAATCGCTTCAGCAAGCGCCATCGAGTCCACCTCGAGGCGATCGAGAATAGAGATGACAACACTCTCATCATCAAGGACGAGTGCGGTGAGAAGATGTGTCGGGTTTACGTGATTCTGTCCGCGCTCCACAGCAAGCTCGTGGGCTCGGCGAATCACATCGCGTGCTTTGGTAGTGAAATTGTTAAATGGCGGCATATGTTCTTAAGGATTATGTTTATGTAGTACCATAGGGGTGATACACTGTCAACTTTGGCGCGAGGCTCTACCTAGCGTGTTTTTTTTGCTGCCGCTGGTGCGGGGGCAACTTGCGCTGCAAGTAGAGCCTGTGCTTCAGCTGCGGGGATAGCAACCTGAGTCCCCACAGACTCATCAACGCTCGCAAATCCCACGACTACCCCTTCAAGAGTAATGACGGGGGCGCCGTTCGAGGAACCCGAGAGACGTTGAGAAAGACCGAATCCATCAAGGAATTTTGTTTCAACATTAGTTTCTTTGTCGGTCACCGTGCGGATATCGAGACTTGAAATCAGTCCTGTAGCAATCGTCTTGCCGTCACGTCCTCCAATCACAATAGCAGTCTGTCCTACTTTGAGCGTAGATGCATCTCCTAATACAACGGGGATAAAGGTTGCCGCTGGTGTCGATGTAGCAAGTGGTTTTACTGGAGTAAGTTTACCTAAACCTAATTTCCCGGGCTTTTCATTGGAAACAACTTCAAGCGCATACGAGACACCGTCAACGGTCGCCATTACGACGCCACCACCAAAATTCCCTTTATCGGTGACAATGAGACCATCCTTTGAAACGATTGTTCCAATGCCTGCTGAATGCATCTCGCCGTCTTCACCTGCAATCCTTAGCGCAACGACGCTCTTGGCATTACGCTCTATTGCGGCAACCATGAGGTCTTCGTCCTTAATAATGACCTGTTTGCCGGGTTTTTCAATAATAGTTGGGGTTACCTTTTCTATGGTGCGCTCAACAACGTTCGTAATACTCTGCAATATTGGCTCTGGCGCTTGTTGCATGAGGGTTACCACCACAATACCTGTGGCCATAGACGAGACGAAGCTCACAAAGAGTGTGAGGAGGACAATTTGTGATTTTGTTAAGTGTTCCATATTCTCTTCTATAGTACCGCGTCTCCTATTTCCCTGCAAACCCCCACACCTATTCGTGCATTGTTCTGCTTTTGAGATAGGTAGCCTGCGGGAACTTTATCATTACTTATTTTTAAATCTCAACCCTGCAAAATAGCAGAACAAAAGCTATGCACGAATAGGTGTGGGGGCAAATCGTGCGCTTACCACACTCCAATCAATGGCGTTCCAAAATGCCGTAATATAATCCGCACGCTTGAGTCCGTGGTCGAGCGCGAATGCGTGTTCAAAAACATCCATAACTAAAAGTGGCGTACTGCCGACAAGGTGCCCCCCGTCGTGCTCATTCACCCAGACGTTAAAGAGGCGTCCTGTTTCTGTGTCACGCACGAGCATCGCCCAGCCAATACCACGCATTGCACCAGTGCCCTTAAAATCTTTTTCCCATGCTTCGAACGACCCGAAGTCTTCTTCAATCTTTTTTGCGAGACTATTTTTTTTATCGAGTGCAATTCCTCCTTTAATCATGTTGCTGAAGTAAAACTCATGAAGGCGCATACCATCCCACTCCCAGCCAAAACGGCGCTTGAGCTCATTATATTGCGGTGTCCCTACTTCTGCCGTCTTTAAAAGGTCAGCGACCTTGTTGGTGTTTGATACATATCCCTCGTAAAGCGTGAAGTGGTTGCGTAAAAGAATATCTGAAAATCCCTCTGTACCCAGTAACCCTTCGAAATTTTTTGCTTCGTACATATGTATGGTCAATAATTATCTCTGGTAATGCACACAAATCTTTATGAGAATATGGTATCACACCCGCCCCTCATTTGACTATTTTTGTAATTCGTTAAGCTTGCTTCTTGTTTTACTACCCACAAGTCCATACCCAGTAGTACCTGTGGTTCCGCTACAGACTATCCCTTTAGCACACTGGAATTTCTTGACAGCTTCTTGTGTTGCTGGACCAAAATACCCCGTTGACGATACATTAAGATATCCAAAACGTATAAGGAGATCTTGCAAAGTCTTTACCTCGACATTACGGAGACCAGGGAATAATGGCTTAGTAAAAATATTCTGAGAAGCAGCTGGAGAACTCTGTACTGGTAAGTCCTGGGGCAACGTAACGGATTTTGCTGCCGTGTCACTCGATGAACCTCCGCCGATAAGTATCTCGTTTAATTTACTTCTCGTTGAACTTCCTACAAGCCCATACCCGGTATCACTTGGATTACCACCACAGACAATCTTTTGATCACACTGGAACCTCTTGACCGACTCGTGTGTGAGCGCACCAAAATATCCACTATCGTTCCCTGAGGGCAAATAACCCTTACTAATCAGCACCTGTTGAAGACGCACTACTTCTTGATCTTTCAAACCAAGATATAGAGGCTTCTCGAAGAGGACAGCGCTTCTTTGCCCTACTTGCGTATTGACGCTTGGTGATGAGACGCCAACGCTTCCGCCACCAGAATAACCATAGGTCATAGGGTTAACAGGAGAAGGAGCTCCACCTCCAGAGTATACCTGGGTAGCCTTACTTTGGTTGTTAGAAGTTGAAACTGATGGTGTTGATGTTTGGGGAATTACTCCTGAAGTTCCTACCCCTGAAGTGTTTGTAGCGGAAGTTGTTTGCTGGATGCTTCCCGAGGAAGTATTCCCTGTTGATGTTGAGCCGCTGGTAGCAGACGCAGTATTCGTAGTGGCAGTCTGTTGAGTATTCCCCGAGGATACCCCTGAGGAACTTCCTGTGGCACCAGTAGATGGCGCTACGGTCGTAACAGTTTGTTCTTTTGTTCCACTTGTTGTTCCCAAGAGGACGTTCGAAACATTTATAACCACTGCTGTTGATGCTTTTTTATTACCTGCCTTGTCACGCGCAATTGCGGTAAGACCATGAACACCATTCGAAAGCGTCGTCGTATCCAACAACTGACTATAGGGACTTATAACGTCTTCGACCCCCATAGCTATCGTATCAATCATAAATTGCACACCACCAATCCCGCTTGCGTCAGAAGCATTTGCCATAACAGCGATAGTGCCCGTAACTACGGTATTGGAATAAGGATTTGTAATAGTTACCGCGGGAGGAGTTGTGTCGACAACCGTTGCCGTACTCCCTGTGGTGCCTGCAGTAGAGGTTGTGTTGGTGCTTGCAGGGGGCGTCGTGGTTACGGTGTATTGCGCGTTGCCACCAGACGCGTAGCGATAGAGATACATATACGGATCGATGTTCACTTCATCGTTGTGTCCAAAAAGCACTAAAACGTTTTGGTACGGATCAAACGCCATACCGTGTCGCGTATGTGGCGTAATCCCGAGGGGGCTCGAGACGATTGCAGGGGATTCCCATGTGTTGGTGTCTGGATGATAAATATGAAGAGTGTTCGTGTCTACACGGAAGAAAAATACAATCTTATGAATCGGGTCCCATGCAAGATAGGTGTCGTTACTTCCCCCGTGGATAATAGTCCCGCCAGGCACCGGCCCGAGGTCGGTTATGTTATGTCGATCAATATTATAACGGAAGATTCTTCCTGCGATTCCATCAATAACGTAAATAGCACGTCCTGGAATATCTGCGGCATGCCCTTCACCCCAGATACGAATGTCCTTATTGAGCGCATTCGTCCCCAGCTTATATTCTGACCATGTTTTTGTTTTAATGTCGTAAATATTTACCACTGCTCCACAGCATCCTGTGGTACCAAATCGTATCAACGTATCCGTCTGAGAATCATAATCACTCTGCCATGTAGCATAATAATTGGGGCCTGGGTTTGCATCGTAATCACTCCACCGTTTTGCAAGGTCAGTCTCAAAAGGATTGAAGGTCATTATGTGATTAAAGAGATACTGCGGATCACTAGCCCCCGTCGTCGTTTCCCCTGCGCAGAACGTAGACCCGGGTGTAACCGAAAGTCCCGGGACAAACCAGAAAACTTTTCTTAGCGAATCCCACGTCCACCCAACAAAGTCGGGGGACTTTGGCTGTATACCACCAACAGGACTACAATATGGGTATTCCTTGTGCCATCCAGCGTTCTTGTCTGTTTTATTAGCAAAGCGTTCAGCTATAGAAATCGAATATGACTCCTGTTGGTATGATGACTGCCCTACTGAACCGGCAAAATCACCACCAGTTTGGTACATTCTTCCGTCAATAGGATTGTGAGCCCATGTGGTGTGCTTGGTAAGCCCGGAAACACCCCTGCCACGATCAGGCCTATCAAGCGCGACAAATACGCCACTGGGAATATCTATTTGTGTTACCGTTGTAGTGCCATAAGAAATACTTGGTGTTTCTGTAGGGGGTGTAGTGTTTGCTCCTGGAGTGGTTGTTGTCGTACTCGCAATAATTACGGATACTGTTGCTGATGTTTTTTGATTGCCTGCTTTGTCGCGTGCGATTGCCGTCAGTGAATGTGCCCCGTTTGAAAATAGTGCCGTATTTAGCGAAACAGAGTATGGACTTGTGGTATCCTCGGCACCCAAAACAGCACCATCGATTTTGAACTGCACACCNGTCATACCACCTGCATCAGTAGCACTTGCAGAAACGGTTATTGTTCCAGAAATTGATGCACCTGTTCCCGGGCTTGTAATGGAAACAGTAGGTGCTGTAGTGTCAGCACTTTGGGCCACAATAGGCACAACAGGAGTACTTGGTGCCGTCGATCCCGCACCTTGCGATAATTTATAAATGTATACATTCTGATCGATACTATTCACCAGAATGAAGGCGTTCTTTGAAGGGATGTAGCGGAATCGACCAAATGTCCCCCACTCAGTCGGTTGGGATGGAGTCACGGTGTTCNTTGCTGCCGCAGGACGCCTCGTCCAAACAAAGGTGTCAGGGTTGAGTGTATAAATATCTGATCCACCCTTCCATGCAACATACTGATCACTCACGGGATCGTACTGAAAAGCGGGCGCGGGAGCAACAAGGATTTCAGTAGCACCTGTTGAAACAATTTTCTCCTGCGTAATAGTACCAACGGTAGCAAGATTGTAGCGGTAAATTGTACCTGGTGTATCGATAACACCATAGGTGCTGGCGTTACCGATAGTGACCATGTGCTTCCTTTTTGAATCGATCGCCGAGGTCATAGAATACTTTGCGGCAGTGTTGCCACGCAGCTTCCATATATCCGTAGTGGGGTCATATTCCAAAAGTTCTGCTGCAGGACTTGTGGCAAACAAATGTCCAGTGTTTGGATCATAGGCCGTATTTACACCAAGCCCAAGACCGCCCCATCTGCCAGCAAGAGGAGTAATCGCTCCCTTCTGGGTCCATCCTTGTGTTGAAAAATCAAAGGTCCAAACGTTTCCTGTTGGGTTACCAGGGCCACACCACAACGAACCTCCCATACTAAAAAATTTATCGACATTAGGTAAAAACTCGATACCGCCATATGTGTGGCGTGACGCAGGCATGCCGTCGGTGTATGTCTCGGAACACACAGGGGTGCCCGGAAGCCCCATGCTAGCGTTCGCACTTGGACCCCAAGCACGCGACCATTGAAGTGTCCCTATATTAAAGGAGTATATTTCATTACCTGCATAATCACCATGTCCACCACCCCATACGATGAAGTTATCGCGTCTGGTGTCATACGCACCACCGTTCCATGCCTTGATGATATTTGTTGGACCGTTACCCGGTGGAATAGGATTTGGAAGGACCGCGCGAATTTTTGAGTTTGGCACCTCGTACCATTCACCCGGCTGAAGGTTATCAATCGGTGATACGGCTGTCGTATTTTTCACATTAAACGTCACACAAAGAACAACTACTGCGATAATGAAAAAGGACGATAATCCTTTTTTTTGTAACGGTACGTGATTCATACGGGGCGGCAAGTAAAAAATTAATAAAACTTACCAATATTCTACCACGGAGCGCCTGTGTACGTAAACTATAAAATTACTTTATTGATATTTTTTTGAGAATCTCGGGAAGTACTTTGACTACATAGTCGAGGTCTTGTTTTTTAGTGTCTCGTCCAAGCGAAAACCGTACTGAGGCCTTCTCCCCTTTTTGCTCGCCATACAGTGCAGTAAGCACATGCGACGGTTCGTCGTCGGCACTTTTGCAGGCGCTCTTTCCCGAGACCGCGACACCCGCTGCATCGAGATAAATTACCAATGCTTCGCTTTCAATATCGGGGATTGAGATGTTGAGGATATTGGGGAGCGCGTGCTCAAGGTCACCTGCCTGCGCAGGCAGGCCGTTTATGGTACTGTTGGGAATTTTTTTCAATATCGCTTTTGCAAACGCATCGCGGAGTTTTTGCACCCGTGCAAACTCTTTCGCTTTCATCTTTTGCGCAAGGGTGAGTGCCTCCGCAAATCCTGCCACCAACGCGACGGGTTCTGTGCCAGGGCGGCGACTCATTTCATGTTCGCCCCCGTACATAAGTGGCGAGATATTCACACCGCGTTTTACAAAAAGCGCACCAATGCCACGTGGACCGTACGCCTTGCCCGACGAAAGCGTCATGAGGTCAACGCCGAGAGACGGCGTGCTGAGGTCGAGATAGCTCGCCGCCTGTGCCGCGTCCGTGTGAAAATATGGGTACGATGAATTATTCATCTTGCGCGCATGACGAACCTCCTTCGCGATATCGCGGAGAGGCTCGATAGTACCGATCTCGTTGTTTGCATACATCACCGACACGAGCACCGTTTCTGAATTAATGAGTTTGCGGAGTTCTTTGAGATCAACAACACCGCTCTGGCCTACAGAGAGGTAGTCAACAAACACCCCCTCACGTTTAAGCATGCGAGCAACCTCAAGCACAGAAGGATGCTCAATCGCCGAAACAATAATATGCGGGTGTATGATTCCTTGCGTGCGAGCATGACGCACCACACCCTGGAGCGCCATATTATTCGCCTCCGTCGCTCCACTCGTAAATACAATCTCGTCCGCATGTGCCGACAAAACACCCGCAATCTGCCCACGCGTGCCTTCAAATGCCTGTCGCGCCATCACCCCCTCCTTATGAAGTGCGCTCGGATTGCCAGGGAATTTCTTTACCGTAGCATTCATCACCTTCATCACCCCCGTATCCACCGGTGTCGCCGCCGCATTGTCCAAATAGATTCTCTTCATCCCGACATCATAGCCTTTTGGAGCCCAATTCAAAAGACTTGACTTTTAATATAAAATATGCTATCATTTAAAGCAGGTTAAATTACGGAGGATCACCAAATGTCAGAGCACGATGTTATTACACAACTTGCAGGACAATGCCTAAACGAAAAAGGCCAAGAAGCTGTAGCTGACCTCCTTTTAGAAAATAAGGTAGACATAGCAAAAATTTATGTACTCGGTGCTATTGATGCGCTTTGGAGCAAGAAACAGATTAGCGACAGCGAGGCATCAGAGGCATACCGAGCACTTAAGATTGACCCAGAGGAGGCATCAAAATTGCGCCAAAGTAGCCCGCGCTGGAAATAAACCGCTTCACAGAAAACCACTTCGGTCTTTCTGACGAGGCGGTTTTCTTTTTGCCACAAACAACAAATTACCACTGTATTCCTCCTTGGAGCGAGGCATTCTATTTTCTGGTGCCTTGCGCAGCCTGGACCCAGTTAGTCATTCTGCTGAATGAGAGGCGAGCAGACGAATCAGCTGATTCGCTCTTGGAGTCAATTTTCTAGCAAGAAAATATGCGTGCACCAGAAAATAGAATGCCGAGCGGCCTCTTTTGCAAAATATCGAAAAATAAGGTATAGTTTTGAACATTATGGCATCGCTCTCACCCATGATCATTATTGCACTACTCTCGGCTGTTGTTCTGGCCTTGAGTATTTGGCTCTTTATTGTTGAGCGTCGCTTGAAAAAACTTCTTGCGGGAAAGAACGCGCAGAGTCTCGAAGGGCTCATCAGCGCACTTGGCGCAGATATTCGTGCCCTCGAAGGGTTCCGCGATGACACCAGTGCTTACCTTAAAACTGCCGAGGCACGCCTCCGCCGCAGCATCCAGGGTGTTGAGACAATTCGTTTCAATGCATTCAAGGGAACCGGCGAGGGTGGCAACCAGAGCTTTGCCATCGCACTCCTTTCTGAAAATGGAGACGGTACGGTAGTCTCGAGCCTTTATGCACGCGACCGTATGAGTGTCTTTGCAAAGCCCATCAAAAACTTTTCTTCGGAGTTTGAAATGACCGCAGAGGAGCGTGACGCTGTTACCCGCGCAAAAAGGTCGTAGCGCTTTCGACTTTTGACTTTTAGACTTTCTGACTGAAATCCCATGGCTAAACTATCCCCACAAAACTTTCTTCCTCGTCCACCCATCGTCGTGATCATGGGGCATATTGATCATGGCAAATCAAGCCTTCTTGATTATATCCGTAAATCAAACGTGGTTGCCGGCGAGGCGGGCGGTATCACCCAGCATCTCTCCGCATACGAGGTCAACCACCCTGTTAAAGAAGGGGTGGCCAACCGCATCACCTTTCTCGACACACCAGGCCACCAAGCATTTTCAAAAATGCGCTCACGCGGTGCAGGCGTTGCTGACATTGCCATCTTGGTTGTTTCCGCAGAGGACGGCGTAAAGGAGCAGACCAAAGAGGCACTCAAGGCTATCAAAGAAGCGGGTATCCCCTACATTGTTGCTATCAACAAGATCGATAAGCCCAACGCGAACATTGAGCGCACCAAACAAAACCTCGCTGAAAACGAAATCTACCTCGAGGGTTTTGGTGGCGATGTACCCTTTGTGCCTATTTCTGCAAAAGTTGGAACCGGCGTTTCTGACCTCCTCGACATGCTTCTCCTCGTTGCGGAAATGGAGAACCTCACGGGTGACACGACCGTACTTGCGCGTGGTGTCGTCGTCGAATCTCATGTCGTCCCCTCTCGCGGAATCTCAGCAACGCTCATCATTACCAACGGCACCCTCAAAAAAGGAACCTTCATCGTCGCTGAAGAAAGCCTCACGCCCGTACGCGTGATTGAAAACTTCCTCGGCAAACAAGTCCCCGAAGCAACATTCTCGTCACCTATTCAGATTACCGGATTTGACTCTCTCCCTCCTGTCGGCGCATCCTTCCGTGCCTATGCAACAAAGAAAGAAGCTGAGGCTGCTCAGGCAACCCTGAGGGAATCGCGCGCAAAGAAGGGGGTGCAAGATATTGTCCGCACGGTTCCCCTTGCTGACGATGCGCTCATTATCCCTGTCATCATTAAGACTGATGTTGCGGGCACCCTTGAGGCTATCGAAAAGGAGCTCGGTAAAATCGAACGTGAGCGCATTGCTATCAAAGTCATCGCCAAGGGCGTTGGCACCATCGGTGAAAACGACGCAAAGCTCGCTTCAGGATCTGAGAGTGCTATCATCCTTGGTTTCCATACCAAAGTTGACCGTAACGCGGTGGACATTGCTGAACGTTTTGGTGTCACTATCAAAACGTTTGATATCATCTATGAACTTACTGACTGGATGAACAAAGAGCTCGACCTCCGCACCCCCAAGGTGCTCGGCGAGGAAATCGTTGGCTCGCTCAAGGTCCTCAAGACATTTAGCGCCATGAAGCACAAGCAAGTTATCGGCGGCAAGGTTGTTTCTGGTACTCTTGAGCTCAATGCACAGGTAAAGATAATGCGCCGAGAGACAGAAATTGGCCGTGGTAAAGTTATTGAGCTTCAGGCACAAAAACTCGCAACTAAAAAAGTTGAAGAAGGTAACGAATGCGGACTTATGGTCGAGTCCAAGATTGAAATTGCCGCTGGCGATATTCTTGAGGCATTCGTTATGAACGAGAAGTAGAAATATGGCAACACCTCGACAAGAAAAAATGCGGGAGTTCCTTCGCGAAATTGCTGCGCGCTTTTTTCAGCGTGAGGCAGGTACGCGTTCGCTTATCACCGTAACGGATGCGACCATCTCTCCTGACTTCAAACGCGCGACGATCTATATCACGACGATTCCTACGAGCGAGGAGGAGCGCGCATTAGATTTTGCGAAAAGAAAGCGCACCGAGCTTCGTGAATACATTGCCGAGCATGCAAAGCTTCGCACCTTGCCCGTCTTTGAAGTAAAGCTCGACATGGGCGAGCGCAGCCGCCAAAGAATTGACGACCTTCTCCAAGAAGGATAAGATGAGGAAGTCTTAAAGTTCAAAGTCTTAAAGTCAAAAGAAAATCAGAGTGCGAAGATGTATCTGCTTTCAACTTTAAGACTTTTGACTTTTTGACTGATGTCGGCGTGGTAGCCAAGTGGTAAGGCGGTCGTTTGCAAAACCTCTATACGCGAGTTCGATTCTCGCCCACGCCTCAAGAGAGTATCTTCACCTGCCCGGGTGGTGGAATGGTATACACAGGAAACTTAAAATTTCCCATCGAAAGATATGTGGGTTCGAGTCCCACCCCGGGCACAAATAAGCAGAGCGAGATGCCTGGGGTGGGACTCGAACCAGAGGCCCCACATTTTAAAGGAGCATAGCGACTATTAAAATGGATGGTCTCGACCGAAGGAAGAGGCGAGTCCCACCCCGGGCACTACTTCCCTTTCTTCGTTTTTTGTGTATAATAATTCAAGTACCAA
>C687J35174_10010543_pt1 | contig 11460 bp, 9 predicted proteins | sample RifCSPhighO2_01_FD_35174 | JGI IMG/M metagenome (IMG submission 35174) | reverse complement strand
ATCCGTTGCCGGAACGCCATTGGATATAATAAAATTGGTTTCAAGAGTATTCGTATCGATGTCCGGGCTGCCAATCGCAAAATCGGGTTTTTGCGCGCTAGCGGCAGGAAGCGTGTTGAAGCCGACGATTTTGTTGCCATTGGGCAAAGAGATATAAAGCTTCGTGTTCGCGACCGCAATCCCCGTACCGTCACCCGACTGCTTGCCGCCGAAATCATAACCCTCGCGTCCGGGAACGCTACCAATCTGCACATCCGGCCCGTCATCTTTGTTTTCGGGAAAAGCGTTCCAAATAGAGAGCATATTAGTGACACCGATGAGTTTTCCGTCCGGGGTCATGGCGCCCCACATCACTCCGCCACCCGGTGCAGGCCCGGCCGACTGCGATTCCGAGGCGGATCGCTCCCCCATTCTCCCCGGTTCGGCAACGAAGAAATCGTAGGGCTGGTCGTCGCTCGTGGGGAATGTTTTCCAAAAGAAATTCCCGCCGCCCCGTTCGCTTGGTTTCGCGTTGTGGTCACCGACCACAAGATGCTTGCCGTCGCTTGCGATCGCGCGCGGCGTGCCAAAGTTATTATTCCCATAAAGTACAATATCTGCTGGTTGGTCGCCTACGACCGGGAAACTGTTCCAGATCAAAACGGATGAGGAGGCGGTGCTCGTCACGACAAGTTTTTCACCGTTCGTCCAAACCGCCCACGGCCAGCCAATTTGCCGTTTCGCCTTTGAGTTGTCCCTGGGGCCGTCGCGCCCTCCCGCTGGCAGTATTCCACGAATCTCAAAATCGGCCGGCTGTCCATTACGCACCGGGAAACTATTCCATACCAGGAGCCGATCATTGGAGGTATCGGCAACAACAACTTTGCCTCCGGCCGCGGTAACCGATACCGGCCAGTTCATTCCATCAGTGCCGATACCCGGATTGTTGGTGAAAAAATTTTCCTGACCGAGCACCAAATCGGGCGGCGTGTTTCCAGTTGGTAACGCGTTCCAAACCAGCACGCGGTTGTTATTACGATCAGCGAGCAGAAGATGCGTGCCGTCGGACGCGACATTTCCGGGATGATTAAAAAGGAGCGAACCGCCGGTGTTGTTGAAATCAATACCGGAAAGCATGATATCGGCATCTTGGCCCGTTTTAAACCAACCCTTCATTGGCTTTTCGCGAACTGTTTTATAGTTTGCGCCGGTGGCTGTGACAGTAATCTCTCCGAATTGCAAAGCTTCTGGTTCTACGGGCGTTCCTGAAACATCAGATGTATTGCCCCTGGAAGTTTCTGTAAAAACCCCGGCGCGCAAAATAAAAAAGCCGGCAACAAGAAAGCCGACAATAAGAAGAATACCCGAAACGAATACTATTTTCCCTTTCGGCGCCATCACAAATCATTCTACCACGGAATGTCTCTACCGTCCTCGCCTCGATCGTAGTCCGCCCAGAGAGTAAACCCTGCATATGCCGCTGCCGGAGAGAGGGATTTAAATAGCAAACATTATTGCGGTCCCGCGCGCACGGATGCACGCCGACCGCCGGGGCCCGAGGCGACCATCGTTCTTCCGTCTCCCGCACCTATTTCAAATCCTCCTATCCACCACTCCTCAAATGCCTGCACTTGATCTAACTGCTCGCCCGTCTGGCTAAACATTCGGAAATCCGGACCACCGCCGCTTGCGGGTGATGTTACGATTTCCGGACCCGAAAAGCTAAAACGCATTTCGGCTGTAGCAACACGTATACCACCGCTAAACAGTGGGTCGTATGCCATAAATTCACTCTTTATATTTCCCGATTTATCAAAGACGCGCACATGCGGGCCGCCTCCTACTCCCGGGCCAGTCGCAATGGTGCCGTCTGCAGCTCCTACGTCAATTCCGCCGCGGAAGTTTGCATTGTAGGCAAAAAAACTTAATACGGGTGTCCCGTCCGCACGGAAAACGCGTACGTGTGGACCTCCTCCCGGACCGGCTCCAGTAATTATCTCTGCTTTGCCATCGCCATCAACATCACCTGCGGAAACGCGGACGCCGCCGACAAACCCAGGGTCATATGCCATAAAACCATTGCCAACGGGAGTGCCATCCGCTTTAAAAATTCGTACATGCGGTCCACCGCCTGGACCAGCGGCTGTAACTATCTCATCAACGCCATCGCCATCAACATCACCTGCGGCAACATCGATGCCGCCAATAAAACCTGGTGCGTAAGCATAAAAACTTGCGGGTTTGAAGTTTAATGCCGTTGTGCGGATCCGTAATGCAACGAGCTGGCCAATGGATTGCGCTTCATTGTTCGCAACGGCTTCTTTTGTGCCGGTATTTCCCGCTGTTGTCTGCAACATATCTGCCGCTTCGATCGTTACGTTAAGAGTATCCTCGTTGGAATCTTCGTCCCACCGTTCGGTCATGTCCTGCGGCGGCCTTATATGCGTATCCGATGCGGATGAGAAAAATCCGACCACATGCATGTTTGGTGATCGTGTGGTAAGCGCCGGCGCGACAATATTAAATGAGGGCGTTTCGCTCACCTCTCCACCATGCGCTTCCACGGGATTTGTCGCATCAACATCATCAAATGAAAGAATGCCGCCTGATGCTACAACGGCTTGGGAAAACGTCCATGTATAAGACGAGGGTTCGTTGCCAGACGCGGTCTTTGTATACATTGCCTGGGTAAGATTTCCGGAAATAACGTCGTTGCGGACCATGATCCACCCAAACGGCGCTGAAATGAGAGGCGAGCTACGCGTGGCGATCGCCGCAAGCATAACATCACCCGACGATAAACCAAGCGGGCGCGAAATAGTCAACGACTGGCTAGTGTGATTGTGATCCGATGAGCGGTCGGGAGAGGATAGCACAACATTGCCGTCGAACGTTCGTACATGCGGGCCACCTCCGGGTCCCGGACCCGTGACAAACTCCATGGTTGGCGTATTATCAAAATTCCCCACCGCAACTGCGGCTCCCACTTCAAGTTCTCCATACGGCAAAGTTTCGGCCGGCATTGGGGGGCGGGGTACGGCTGCAATACGACGCTCTGCCGCAAGTAAGCTTTCGTACGGGTTAATGGGATTGCCTCCGGGCTGTCGTATCTCAAAATGCAAATGCGAACGGGTGCCTTCAGCATTGCCGCTGTCCCCCATCCAACCAATAAGCTGACCCTTCACCACAGGGTTGCCCGGCATAATATCGGGTGCATAGGCCAACATCCCGCCGCCGCGGCCATCATCCGTACCCGGCGTATCATTGTTCATATGAAGATACCGATATTGGTAGCCGTCTCGATCGCGAATATATACGCCAAAGCCCCAGTCGGGCTCGGGGTATGCAACGTATGCTATTTCACCGTCCACCGCCGAGATAAGCGGTTGCATTTTTGCGCCAAGAATATCGTTCCCCTCGTGCACGCGGCCGCCCGAGCGCGGATCGCCAAAGTCGTTACCAAAGCTTGTGGAACCAAGCACTGGGAAAACAATGGCCCGCACTTCTGCAGCTTGAGCCCGGGCAACAATCATGGAACTCACGGAGTTTAATAAAAGCCCGGCAAGCGCAAAAATAGCAAGAATCCTTTGTCGGCGCATATACATAATAGTATGACGTAAAAATCCCCTCGTTGCTTACTCGAGAGGTTTTTGGGGAGACCAAACGACCTAAAAGCGTCAGGGCTGGAAAAGCTCTTCCGGCAGAAACCGCACCTGCTGGACTTCGGGAAATTGTTTTGCGGTTGCCTCAATCTGCAGCCAAAGAATACGTACCCGGCAGGATCCGCCACCGGTTTTGAAATTTGGATCGTCAAATTCTAACGTTAAAACCCCATCACGAAGCAAAGTTCCCTGTAAGACAAGACCCTCAAGCGGGTATTCGGTTTCAATTCCCCGTGCCCGCTCTTGTGTAGAAAGATCGCCGGCAAGCAAAAGTGCAATCGTATCTTTAATCAACGTTTCCGATGCCGGAATATTCCGCTCAACCGGCACTAATCCGTTTTCACTACAGAGGACATTTCCACTTTCATCCTTGTCTTTATTAGAATCATAATAAAAAAGCTCAACCTTCTCCTGCGCCACAAATGATATTCGGTTATCATATGCCAGATACCAAACCCCTGCGCCGAGAATAAAAACAAAAATAGCAAAAATGCCAAAGAATGGTTTTTTCATAACCATTGCCGTGGTTGACCGGCGTAAATCATAAGATACCGCGACTCAGAAATTCTGACTGCAAGAGCGATGCAATTCCCAATCCATTGCTTATACACGGCCGGTGCCCTTACATTTCGGGCAGGTTTTCTCATACCATTCGTCGTACCATATTTTCCTTTCCCCCTTGCAGAAACAGCACGGCAAGGGGGGGTTCTTAAAACCGCTCCCCTCACAATAATCGCATTTCATGAAGTTCTGAATATCATCTTCTGTTTCCGGCACGACGAGGCCAACGCCATACCGCCCCGTTCCGCTGCAATAATGGCAAATATCTCGACCCGTTTTTTTACAATGGTCGCAAGGTGCCGACTTTCTCACTTTTTCCTTGATTTTCCCAGATCCGCCGCACGTTGGGCAAATCTTTCCTTCGGAGCCATCGCTCTCGGCTTTAGGCCCAGTCATCTTTCGACGTTTCATCCATTCCCACCAGGCGAACCACGCGAGGATTCCTCCTGATGCAAAAACGACGAGAAACAGGAAAAGGATGTTTCGTGCTCCAAGGTTCGTGGGATCCGCTCCCCTATTATCGTTTTGAAAAGAGGACCCGACCGCTTCTTGGCTATCCGACACAGAATCCTGTGCCGGGGCTGAAGTTTGTTCCGATGGTACGACAGTTGAATCGCTCGTATCCGAGATTGGGGCAGGCGTGGACGGTGACGGTTGTTGCTGTTCTTGTTGTTGAGTCGCGGGATCCGTTTGAGAAACGGGCTGTTGGTCAACGGTATTCGTTTCTGTATCAGCGAGAGGCACCAACTCAATAATCTGTCCGTTCGCTTCCTTACCACAGCCCCAATGGTCGCCACCGACAGGAATACACATCACCGAATATCCTGGTGGGCAATCAAGCGCGGGTTTTGGCTGCAAATCGCAATTCGTCCGCGCGTCTGCGGCGTAAAAAGACAAAAAGGCCAAAACGATAACTAAAATAGTAAGAAACGTTCTCATAAATAAAGGCGGATTTACTGTAACCTCATTCTACCGCTTTTGCTTGCAAGAAAAAACGCCCGCTTTGGCGTTTCTTCAAACTGCCTTAGGGGCAGACCGACAGGGAAATAGTTTCATGGCACACTAACTGGCTTGAGTCGGAATATTCGGTCATCCCCGGGTGCAGGATTGCCGCGCCCGTCGCGATTCGATGTAGAAAAATAAAGGTATCCATCCGGCCCCTCTGCAACCGCGCGGATGCGTCCGAATGTAACCTCAGGAAGCTTTTCAACCCCTGCGATCTTGTCGGGGTCTGCGACATCGAAGACAAACCGCCATATTCCTTCTCCCTTTAAGGCCCCAACGAAAAAATTATTTTGAAATTGCGGAATCTTTCTTGAGGATACAAACGCGGCTGAAGCGGGCGCCTCTGCAACAGAACCCGAAAACCACAATGGCGGAACCGTTCCTTCGCGTCTTTCGTCGTGATGGACCAAAGGCCAACCATAGTTTAAACCGCGAACGATGCGATTGACCTCGTCTCCACCTGCCGGACCATCAAATCCTGCGGTGGGGCCATGTTCGCTTTCGTAAAGTTCTCCCGAAATCGGATGCCATGCGATGCCTTGGGGGTTTCGGTGGCCAAGCGTCCATATCGGCGAATTCGGGAAGGGGTTGCCTTCGGGGTACGAACCATCGGGGTTGATGCGAAGGATCTTGCCCGCAAGCGAATCTAAACGCTGGGCAAGAGTTCGCTCGGTGGCATCTCCCGTCGTAATATAAAGTTTTCCATCCGGACCAAAAGCCAATCGGCAGCCCGCGTGATATTGCGCAGCAGGAATTTGGTCAAGAAGAACTTTTTCTATTCGCGCGCTTGCTCCTTCATCAACAAGGCGAACGACCTTATCAACCATTCTTCCGCCGCTTGTATATGCGTAACATGCGTAGAGAAAATGATTCGTCGCATAGGATGGATCAACCACCAAACCCATCAATCCCTCCTCCGAACGGGTCGACACATCGGAAAAAGTAAAGAGAGGCGCGGAGACAAGAACGCTCTGATTTACTACGCGTATACGCCCAGGTCTTTCTGCAACAAGCATCCGGTCGGGACTCGTCCAGGCAATAGACCAAGGAACCACCAAACCAGAGACGACCTGTTCCGCCCCATATGCGACCGATGCTTCGGTTTCTTCTTGCGGCTTTTCGGCCGGAGGGATTGCTGACTCCTGTGCGTTTGGCAGCGACAACTGGTCTTTGGGTACGAGTTCGTTATCTATATAACGCTGATACGCCCACCCCATCGCGCCAAGCAACAGGATTGCAACAATAACGGCCCAGCGATATTTAAACCGTGATAACTTTCCGCTCATAATCTTTAAGTATTATAAGTTCTCAATCGTTCGGATAGGATTTCATTAAGCTAATCGAATCATCATCAACCACAGCTTGGGTACTTTCAGGATAGCACGCCGATGCGTGCAGATGAATCGATAGAAAGTAAGCGTGGGCGAACTATCTAATCCGAAAAGCGATAAATATAAAAACTCGCTTTTTCTTTCCCGCTATGCTATGCTTGAAACCTGATATGAAACGCGCAACAGACACAAAACGCGCGCTGAAGCGAAAGCTCCAAAAAGTCGTTGCAACACCGGCGAGTTTTGGCTTTTTCGTAGCTATTCACGATTTTGTTGAATGCATTGAACAAAACAAGGCTCTTTCCGGACATCTGTCGCGCCGTACGGAAATAAACAAAGATTTGAAACTACCGACAAAATACGCGCATCTAAAAAAGATCTATCAGGGAATTAAGGATACCAACGGCCAATCGGGCGGCGACTTAGGACACGACAGATATATGATCATTAACGACTTAAAACGCATCCAAAACAACGAGGAATCCGACTATAACGAATTTTGGAGAAAACGAGAAACATTTCGAAAGCTGACCGTTGAAGTATACGAACGGCTGGCTATCAATCTTTCATAGCCAAACACCAAATAGCAGCCAAAGCCACCTACGTTTCAGCCGCCCCATGGGCGGCTTTAGTTTAGAATCAATCAGGACAGAGAGCGCCTCGGCCGATAGTGATAACGACGATGATGAAAAGGGGTTCCCTGCGCACGATGCGGCTGTCCAGACGCGCGCAATGGAGGGTTTGAGAATGAAGTACTGGACGCAGAAGTGGCGTGAGAAACCCCTGGCATAGTTGAAATGGGCAGGGTTTTTCGAATCAACCGTTCGATGGCGCGAACCTCGCGCTGTTGGTCCGGCATTGCAAAAGTTATCGCGTGTCCGCCAGCGCCCGCACGCGCCGTGCGACCTATCCGGTGTACGTAATCATCCGATGTTGAGGGTAAATCAAAATTAAGCACGAGTTCAATGCCAACCACATCAATCCCCCGCGAGGCGATATCCGTCGCAACGAGCACCCGATACTTCCCCGATCTGAATCCCTCAAGCGCCTCACGACGCTGGCTTAGAGAGCGATTGGAATGGATTTCGGCGGCGTTAATACCAAAAGCCCGAATCTGTCGCACAACTTTCTTTGCGCCGTGCTTCGTCCTGGTAAATACAAGCGTTGAGCCCTGATGGGTTTCAAGCAGTTTTCCAAGCAGCGTCATTTTCCGGTCATTGGGTACAATAAACAACTCTTGCGTAACGCGTTCCGCCGTAGTGCCTGTGGGGGCAATTTCTACTCGAACAGGCAACTTCATGTGTCCGGCTGCAATCTTCATGATCTCCTGCGGCATGGTAGCCGAGAAAAGCATGGTCTGCCGGTGCTTGGGAAGCGCCTGAAGGATCTTGTTGATTTGGGGAAGAAATCCCATATCAAGCATACGATCCGCCTCGTCGAGTATGACAATATGCACCATATCGAGCCGGAGATTCTTTTGGTTTAGGTGGTCGATAAGCCGTCCTGGCGTTGCAATGATAACGTGGGGGTTTTTGAAGAGCGCACGAATCTGCGGCGCAAGGGAAAGCCCGCCGATGAGCACTGCGGTTCGTAACCCCGCAGCGCGACCAATGCCTCGTAACATTTCGTCAACCTGCAGTGCGAGTTCACGCGTCGGTAACACAACCAGGCCTTGGCCCTTTGTTTGGGTAAGACGCTGGATCATGGGAACACCGAAGGCAAGGGTTTTTCCAGTCCCGGTTTGCGCAATTCCAACAAGATCTTTTCCTTGAATTGCGATCGGAATCGCCTGCTTCTGAATTGGCGTCGGGGTTTGGAAATTGAGCCGTCCGAGAACCGTCAAAAGGCCCGGGGCAATGCCGAGCCCGTAAAAACCGGAGTTTGTTTGTTGTGATTCAATCTGTTGATGCATATATATGGAGCGGGCAAAACAAAACAGCACATAGCGTGCCGTCTTACGGAAAGACAATGCCTGGATTCACGTAAAAGTGTTCAACCCATCGCTACGTTTCTTATGGTACGTATCTTAGCACAAAATCGCCCAGCTTGCAAGAGCTTATGGTATTTTGCATCCTAACGCGCCTCGGACGAACCAATCGCTTCGGTGATGTGACGATAGCCGTCGCGTTTGAACAATTGCACAAGACCGCTGTTAATTTCCGCGACGAGTTGCGGACCTTCAAAGATAAGCCCGGTAATAAGCTGGACGAGCGAGGCACCTGCTCTGATTTTTCGATAGGCATCCTCGGCAGAAAAAATGCCCCCGCAGCCAATGATCTTAAGGCGCGTCCCGTATTTTTCGTATGCCAAGCGAATGAGCTCATCCGAGCGTTCTTGGCAGGGCGCTCCGCTGAAATTGCCCGTTGGAAAACGCTCTACTTCCTCCGAAACAAATGCTGGGTTTTTACGGTCGCGCTGCAGGTTTCCGAAAATAACTGCCGCAATAAACGGATATTGCATGATAATATCAAGCAGCCCCTCGATCTCGCGATTCGTCTTTGAGATCGGCATTTTTACAAACACTGGCCGGGACAATCCGAGTCCGCGGATAGCCGAAAGAAGCTCATCAAGATGCGCCGGATCATAAAATTCAACGGATCCGGCGAGGTTCGGGCAACTGATATTCAATTCATAATATGAAAACGCCACACCAGATCTTTCGGCATCCTGGAATCCGCTGACGACATCAGCGACCGCTTCGGCCTGCGTTGCAATATCCGCATCGTTCGTCTTGCCGATACTTACGCCAACCGGACAAGAAAACTTCGCGGCATTCCACGGCGCAAGAGTGGCACTAACGCCGCGATTCTTAAACCCCTTATTCACCATAAGCGATCGCGACTGCGGGAGTCGTCCGAGCATCGGGGGAGGATTTCCCCCGTAAGGGCGATGCGTAAGCGTTCCCACGGTCCCAAAACCAAATCCAAGAAACGGGAGTAGCGTGGGAAGGCGCGCCTCATAATCAAATCCTGCAGCAAGCCCGATAGGACTTTTAAAGGTAATTCCGAAAAGGGAAGTTGTGAGTTCCGGATAATCCCATTTTAAAAACCCGCCAATAACACGGCGGGCAATGCGCGATTTTCCCAAGGATTCGCCAATAGATACTGCGCGAACATGAACTGCTTCTGGTTCAAATAAAAAAAGCCCCCGCTTCACAATACCCGCATAAAAACCGCGCATAACGCCATAAAGCAATGCCATAAGTGTAATGATTCTTACCGTAGTTTGTCGCCGATCTTTACTGATTTTTTGGTTGGCGCGACGAGCACCCACCCATCGCCATTGGTGTTTTTGAAACCCAGTGTTAGCACTTCCGAAACAAAGTTGCCAATTCGCTTCGATGGAAAGTTCACCACGCCAATGACAAGCATCCCCCGGAGTTCCTCCTTCGTGTGAGCTCCGACCGCCTGCACGCTTGAAGTTTTTATTCCTAACTCTGGTCCAAAATCGATTTTCAGCTTAAAGGCGGGCTTTTTCGCCTTAGGATAATCTTCTATTTCGACAATTTTTCCAAGCCGTATATCCACTTTTTCAAAATCTTTGTAAGTAATTGTCATGGGTTTTCTTTCTATGTTGTCCGATCTTCCCGATACCCTTCGGCTCAATCAGGGCAGACTGCGCTGACTCGTGCCCCTCGTCGTCCCGCAATTGTGGGACTCGCCCCTCACATGCGTTCGGGACTTCCCTTGGTCGCTCGGGGCTCTGAATTTTGTGATCGCTCGCGCGACTCGCGAGCAAAATTCGAGCTGGCCACCTCGAGATCGTGAATTTCTCTACCTTACCCCACAAGGACTTCCAGAGTATTTTTATTTTACCATTCCGACGCACCTTGGACTCTGCCTCCCGCTCGCCGTGCAAACCGGCCAGGGAACCTATCTCAAGCAGTAGCCCCTCGCCCTTCGTTGCGCTCAGGACTTCACTGCGTTCAGCTGTGGCTCGGGACACTCAAAATTTCAGCCGCGCTTCGCGTGGGAAATTTTGGTGCTTTCAGGGCCTAAAGCCAGTTGTGCGATTTGATTGAGAAGCTTGCAGGCATCGGCCATCTCGCCGGTGCCTGCAAGCGAAAGCATCACGATCTCTTTGTTCGGCAAGTGTTTGCTGAGCGCATTCTTTACTTCAACGATACGCTTTTTCTCTACCGTATCAATTTTTGTGATCNAAAGATACTCTGGCTTTTCAAGTAACGCGGGGTTATAAGCGCCAAGCTCCCCGCGGATAATGTTATGGTCTCGTACCGGATCTTCGGTATTCACATCAATAAAATGAAATAGGATCTTTGTACGTTCAATATGCCGCAGAAATTTAATACCCAGGCCCTTGCCGGCGGAAGCACCCTCAATAAGTCCCGGGAGATCAGCAAGCACAAGACCCTCATAAACCCCCAAATGCGGCTCAAGCGTTGTGAAGGGATAATTCGCTACGTGGCTTTGCGCATTTGTTACCATGTTTAAAAAACTTGATTTGCCAACATTAGGAAGCCCAACAAGCCCAATATCCGCAATAAGCTTGAGCGTCAAATGCAACACGTACTCTTCGCCGGGAAACCCCGGCTGCGATTTTGTCGGAGAAGTATGCCTGGAAGATTTATAATGAAAATTTCCCTTGCCTCCTCTTCCGCCTTTCGCAATTAGTATTTTTTCTCCTATAAATAGCGTCTCATGTTCCGTTCCACCAGTCAGATCGTGCACGAGTGTGCCGCGCGGAACGCGAAGTATAAGATCCGCTCCATCGCGCCCATCGCGATACATGGTGCGCCCATCCTGCCCGTTTTCGGCTGCAAAAACCTTTGCCGCACGGAATCGTCGAAGCGCGCCGAAATCGTTCACCGCCTCAAGATAAACGCTTCCGCCATTGCCACCCCGAGCTCCAGTAGGCCCCAGCGTCATTTTTGTCTTGGCAAAACCAACGGCACCCTTGCCGCC
>C687J35174_10010536_pt1 | contig 11465 bp, 11 predicted proteins | sample RifCSPhighO2_01_FD_35174 | JGI IMG/M metagenome (IMG submission 35174) | reverse complement strand
GCATAGTGTTCGATAAGAACGGAGAGGAATCTTTCAATGGAACCCATAACAGCGGCGTGGATCATGACGATTCTTTCTTGTTTGCCTTTTTCGTTAATGCAAAATAAATCGAATCTTTCCGGCATGTTTACATCAAGTTGAATAGTGGCGACTTGCCATTCTCGTCCCAAAGAATCCTTGGCCATGAAGTCAAGTTTTGGAGCGTAAAAGGTGGCTTCTCCTGGAGCTTCAAGGTATTCTTTTTTGTTTTTTTCCGCCACTTTTCGAAGAATTTTTTCAGCTTGGTCCCAATGTTCTTTGTTACCCAGATATTTTTCGGGATGATTTGAATCTCGTAAAGAAAGACGCAGTTTTAAGTTGAATCCGAAAGATTCATAAAAAGTGCTGATTATTTCCCAAATTTTCTGCACCTCTTCTTCGGCTTGTTCAATGCGGCAGAAAACATGGGCATCATCTTGGGTAATGGAAAGAACTCGAGAAGCCCCAAAAAGTTCTCCAGACTGTTCGTCTCGGTAAACTTTGGTAGTGTTGGCGTATCGGACAGGGAGTTCTTTGTAGCTATGTGGTTTGCGGGCGTAAATCTGGGTGTGGTGAGGGCAGTTCATCGGTTTCATGGCAAAAAGATGTCCTTCGCGCGTGTTTATTTTAAACAATTCGTCTTTAAATTTTTCCCAATGGCCACTTTTTTCGTATAAGTCTTTCTTGGTGATATGGGGAATATCGACTTGTTCATAGCCAGCTTCTTGGCGCAGTTGCCAGACGAAATCGTCCAAAAAATTGCGGAGGAGGGTGCCTTTGGGAGTCCAGAGGGGCAAACCGGGGCCGATTAGATCCGAGAAAGCGAAAAGATCCAATTCTATTCCTAGTTTGCGGTGGTCTCTTTTTTCGAGTTCCCTTTGCAGTTCTAAATATTCCCCCAGTTCTTTTTTAGTTTCAAAAGCCACCGCATAGATTCTTTGCATTTGGGGGTTGGCGGAATCTCCTTTCCAATAAGCGCCGGCGAGGCGGGTGAGTTTAAAACCGTCAATGGGTAAGTCTTTGGTATTTTTGACATGTGGGCCCTTGCAAAGGTCGGTAAAATGGCCGATGCGATAGAAACTCACTTCACCTTTTTTGGAAGATTCGCTGTCGGCATCCGCCTCGGGACTTAATCGTTTTCCGTTTTTTATTTCTTGCAATAANTCTAATTTATAAATTTGCCNGGCTATTTTGGCTTTTTTTAGGGCATGGGCCATGGGGAAGTAGAGATGTTCAATGGGCAGCCCCTTTTTAATAAGAGCCCTCATNTTCTTTTCAATTTCCGGCAAAATTTCGGGAGTGATTTGAGTTGATTGGCCGTTTTCGGAAGAGAAATCAAAATCGTAGTAAAAGCCGTTTTCGATTACGGGACCAATCCCAAACTTAACATTGGGATAGATCTCCTGCGCCGCTGCGGCCATGACATGGGCTAGCGAGTGCCTGATTTTTTGTAGTTTGTCCTCCATAAAGAAACTTGGATTATTTTATACTATTCCTTTTAAAGACTACTTTCAAGAACTCTAGTTATGCATCGGGGCACATACGTTGATAATTTAGTTTAAGTATGTTAAATGGTTTAAAATTACCAGAACTTTAAAAAGTACTGATTTAATAAATATTTGGAGGACTTATGTCAACAGTGATGGCAGTGGCTAACCACTATCGCGAGATTCTTTCTGGACTGGCTTTAGAAATTTTCACTTCTCTTTTAAGTAAGGCTCAAGTCATAAAACTAGGTGAACGAGAAGCACTGACTACCAAGTGCCAGGAGGAGTCCTGGACAAAAGAATTTTTGAGTCAAGGCTTGTTATTTCCAACCAACGAACCTGACCGCTTTTTAATTTTTGAGTCCCAGAAAGATACGCTGGATTTTCTGGTGGCCAATTTTAAGTCTATCGACTTGGGAGATAACTTCGATGCTAGATACCTTAGACGAGTACTGGGGTCGTTGGAGTGCTCTTCGACTATGATTGGTGCTTCGCCCAGGTTTGTTAAAGCTTGTCAAGCAATGATTTGTGCTGCTAAGCATGACGTGGGTGTTTTACTGTTGGGAGAAACCGGAGTCGGGAAAGAGCTTTTTGCTGAAAACATTCATGCTCTTAGTCCTAGAAAAGATAAGCCGTTAGTGGCTGTCAATTGTTCGGCTATTCCGACTGAGCTTTGGGAGAGTGAACTTTTTGGGCATGAAAAGGGCTCTTTTACCGGAGCGCATGCCACTAAACATGGGAAAATGGAGTTGGCTGATGGCGGAACTTTGTTTTTAGATGAGATTGGCGATATGTCTCCTGCTGCTCAGACCAAGCTTCTCCGAGTCTTAGACAACAAATCCTTTGAAAGGGTGGGGGGAACCAGAACAATTAAGGTGAACGTAAGGATAATTGCCGCCACTAACGCCGATCTTCAAAAGAAAATGAGGGAGGGTAATTTCCGGAAAGATCTTTTTTATCGGTTAGAAGTGGTGACCATCGTGATTCCTCCTCTGCGGGACCGAAAAGAAGATATTCCTGCTTTGACCAAATTCTACTTAGAACGCCTGGGCGAAAGATACGGGAAAAGTATTTCCGGTTTGGCTCCGGAGCAGTTGTCTTTTTTAACGAATTATTCTTGGCCTGGTAATGTGCGTGAACTTATCAATATGCTTACCAAGACCCTGGTGGTTGAAAATGGTAATGGGGATAATTTAATAAGCATACCCAATTTTTCTCATTCAGGGTTATCCGTCCCAGTGCCCTCTAAGATAGTTAAAAAAGAGGAGGGTGAGATTAGTTTAAAACAAGTAGCAGCTAAGGCAGCTGAGGCGGCGGAAAAAGAAGTGGTTTTAAGAATACTTGAAGAAACCGATTGGAACAGAAAAGAAACGGCCCGCCGATTGAAAGTTTGCTATAAGGTGATACTAAATAAATTAAAAAAGTGGGGAATCGACTCTCCCTATAAATAGAAATCAACCTAGTTCAAACTAGGTTTTTGTTTGATCGGTTTAAGCTACGGCGGCGAGGGGTTTTACTTCGTCGCAGAGGATTTTGAGGGTGCCGTCTCGTTCGTTTACTTTTCCTTTGACTACCAAAATGGAATTTTCTTGCCAGATTTCCGGGTATTTTTCCAAAACTCCCGGAAAAACCACTACCTCTATTTTGGAGGTGAGATCTTCCAGCCAGGAAAAAAGCATCGGCTTACCTGTTTTAGTAATAATACGTTGGACTTTAGTGACCATCCCGCCCACTTTTATTTGGTTGGAGTTTTTGGATTTAATCGAAACATCTTTTATCGGCAAGGCGCCAGCTTCGGAAAGTTTAGTTTGATAATCTCTCAGGGGGTGGCCGGAAACAAAGAGACCAAGCAACTCTTTTTCTCCCTGTAACTTTTCGGCGAAAGAAAGAGGTTGGGCGAAAGTAAGACGAAGAGGAGGGAGGACAGCGGCGGTTTGTTCGCCAAATAAACTGATTTGACCGCTGGAGGTTTGTCGTTGACTTTCACGGGAATAAGTTAAGAGGGGTTCGATATTGCTTAAAAATAGATTTCTTTCCCCCAAATTATCCAGTGCCCCACAGCGGATCAGACTTTCCAAAGATTTTTTGTTGAGGTCTTTGTGCTGGACTCTGGTTACAAAATCCTCGATATTTTTGTATGGTCCTTTGGCTTCCCGCTCGATGATAATCGCTTCGGCAATATTAGCGCCAAGATTTTTGATAGTTAAAAGACCAAACCGAATCTGGTCTTGCGCGGTTTGGTTCAGCAAGGTTTCACCTTGCTGTTGATAACTTTCATACAAGGTTCGACCTTGAATGTGGATAACTTCGGGAGAGGGGGCTTTGATGACGGTAAAATCTTTAACTGAACTATTAATATCCGGCGGCAAAACAGGGATGCTCATTCTTTGGCATTCGGTGATAATTTCGGCTATTTTTTCCGTATCTCCGGCTTCAGCCGTCAGAACGGCGCACATATATTCGGCCGGAAAATTTGCTTTCATATAGGCCGTTTGGTAAGCGACTCGGCCGTAACAAGCGGCGTGGGCCTTATTAAAACCGTACCCTTGAAACGGTTCAAATAAACTCCAGATTTGCTCGGCTTGTTCTTTGGTCATGCCGCTATGGACTTGGCAGCCCTCCACGAAAATAACATGTTGTTTGGCCATTTCAGCGGGGATCTTTTTACCGACCGCTTTGCGGAATTTATCTACCGACTCCCAGTTATAGCCAGCTAGCTCCATGGCGGTAAACAAAAGGTCGTCCTGATAGACCAAAATTCCGTAGGACTTGTCTAAAAAGTTTTTTGCCTTGGGGTGGAAATATTTGATCGGACTGCGGCCTTGTTTGCGGGCGATGTATTCGGGAATGTTATTGATCGGTCCGGGGCGATAAAGAGCCACCATGGCGTTGATGTCGTGGATAACGGTTGGTTTTAAGTCCATCAAATGTTTGGTCATGCCGTCTCCGTTTAACTGGAAAAGACCCTCGGTTTCTCCTTTGGCTAACATGGCAAAAGTTTTTTTGTCGTCAAAGGGAATTTTTTCTATATCAATGTCGATGTTCCGGCGCTCTTTGACCAATCGCACTGCGTTTTCCAAAATGGCTAAATTGCGGATGCCCAGGAAGTCCAATTTCGTCAGACCGACGCCGTCTTCTCCCACGGTGTACATGTCGTATTGGGTAATGAGGTTGTCTTCCCCTTTGGGGTCGAATTGCAAGGGCACATATTCGGTCAGTGGTTTGGGAGAAATTACCACTCCGGCGGCATGAACGGAAACATGGCGGACGGTGCCTTCCAGTTTTTTGGCGATATCCAAAATTTCCCGGGCCTCACTGTCTTGGACATAAAGTTGTTTTAACTGCGGTTCAAGTCCAAGAGCATGGTCAATAGTCATGGGGAAGCCTTGCGAACCAATCGGAATTAATTTGGCAATCCTGTCTCCAGTTTCGTAAGGTTTGCCCAAGGCGCGGGCCACATCACGGACTGCTCCACGAGCCATCATCGTGCCAAAGGTGCCGATCTGGGCGACTTTATCTGCGCCATATTTCTTTTTGGCATATTCAATTACTTCTTGGCGGCGGTTGTCGGCAAAATCCATATCAATATCCGGAGCGGAAGGGCGATAAGGATTTAAAAATCTTTCAAACGGAAGCTGGAATTCAATGGGGTTGACACTGGTGATTCCGGAAAGATAAGCGACCAATGAACCGGCCGCCGAACCGCGGACGGTGGTATAAATCTTTGATTCGTGAGCGAAACGGAGCAGGTCAGCCACCACTAAAAAATAGGGAGCGTAATGTTTGTTTTTGATAATATCCAGCTCATACTTTCTTCTTTCTTCCGCTTGGGGGTCTTTATCTAACCCTCGTTCTTGCGCTCCTTGCAGGGTTAGTTCGTCCAGCATTTGGTCGGCTGTTTTTCCCGGTTCTAAAGTAAAATTAGGAAAAATAAACTTGCCCAAAGTTAAATCCACGTTGCATTGGTCGGCGATTTTTTGAGTGTTGGCGATTGCTTCCGGCCACTCTTTAAACTTTTCAGCCATCTCNTCAGGACTGACTAGAGAGAAGTCNTCATGGCGCATGGTAAGACGNTCTTTGTCATCTATAGCGGTCCCGGTTTGCACCGCCAGGAGAACATCGTGAGCATGGGCGTCGTCTTTGTTTAAGTAGTGAGAATCTTGAGTGGCGGCTAGGGGCAGATTTAATTCCTTGGCTAATTTAACTAGCTGGGGGGTGACAATTTTTTGGTCGGGGGTGTTGAGGTGCTGTTGGATTTCGATGTAGAAGTGCTCCGATCCGAAGATTGCGGCATATTCTTGGGCGATTTTTTTAGCTTTTTCGTATTGGTTGGAAAAAACAGCGCGAGAAAGTTCTCCCCCCAAGCAGCCGGAGAGGGCAATCAGCCCTTCTTTGTGCCGACGGAGAATGTTTTTGTCGATACGAGGTTTGTAGTAAAAGCCTTCAAGGTTTGAAATAGTGACTAACTTAATTAAATTCTGGTAGCCCTCATTATTTTTAGCCAGAAGAACTAAGTGATAGTAATTGCGGTTATCGGCATTAGGATTTTTATCGAAACGGTCGTCGCAAATATAGACCTCACAACCGATGATCGGTTTAATGCCATTTTTTTTAGCATACTGGTAAAATTCAATCGCTCCGTAAAGGTTGCCATGATCGGTAATGGCCAAAGAGTCCATCCCGGCTTCTTTGACTTTTTTAACCAGCTGGTCGATTTTAGAGAGACCATCAAGAAGAGAGTAATGAGAATGAGTGTGGAGATGCACGAACTTCATGCCCTTAGTTTAACATTCATGATTTTTGCCACAACCGGTCTTTTTTGTGGACAACTCTAAATTTTTTTTGCATTTTTTTCATGCTTGTGTTTAAATGTGGTCAAATTAACAATAAGGGGAAAATATGAAAAATAGCGCGGAAGCAATGAGGAGAACTAGAGTTTTTCTTAAGGGAGAATATAAAAAGGATAATCAACGATGTTCTGAGCTAGAAGCACAAATCGAGGATTTAAATCGCGAACTAAGTCTTCTCCGGAACAAAGATCGCATAATAACTACTATTATTGCTCTTGTTTGGGTAAAAAACAAAGCGGAAGGAGAATTAATTCGACAGTGCGCTGATTTTTGTCAACCAAGCGAAGTAATTACTGGGATTGATACGCTGACTTCTAAAGGGGTCATAGAGCTTAGATATGGAGATTATTGTTTCACTGAGAAGTTTAAGAATTTTATCGAGTAATAAAGGGGCTAATATGGCCCTTTTCTTTTTTAATAAAGTATGTTAGTCTATCTACTAATTACGAATCCGTTACGAATTTACGAATGAAATCAAATTAGTATATTCGTATTTGATTAGTAATTAGTAGATTATGGGAGTACCCCGAGCGCATTCAACGCGTGGTCAAAAAGGAAGACGAAGGAGTCATTTAGCCCTCAAACCGATGGGGCTGTCTTCGTGCGAACATTGCCACAAACCAAAACTTTCTCATGTTATTTGCCCGCACTGCGGTTTTTACAAGGGAGAAGAGAGGATTAATGTTTTGGAAAAGGAATTAAAGAAACAGGAGAAAGCGAAAAAGAAGCAGAAATAATCTCGAGAGGCTCTCGGGGTACAGTTTTTGTTTTAATATCTTAAAACAAAAACTGTACCCACTGCGCCTCTGGTCGGCCCTACTTAAATGGCTTCAAGACATCTTTCAAGAAGTATCGCCATGCAATCCCTCTATGAGTGGGATTTTAAAGGGCGCGACAATAATCTTTTGCCGGAAATAATTGAGCGCAATACTAAAGAATTTGGGCCTGGAATTGAAAATATAGATTTTGTGAAAAATTTGGTGCAAGGAGTTTTGGATCACCTTGGCGAGCTAGACCAGATTATTGAAAAGTCTGCTCCGCAGTGGCCGTTAGATCAAATTGCTATTGTGGATCGCAATGTTTTGCGTTTGGGTATCTATGAATTGCTTTTTGGTAATCGAGAAGAAGTTCCGCCTAAAGTAGCTATTAACGAATCAATTGAATTAGCCAAAACTTTTGGTGGCGATGCTTCGGGGAAATTCGTCAACGGGGTTTTAGGCACGATTTATAGAGAAATAGGAGAACCGGGGAAAGACGATGCGCCACCGAAGAAAGATAAGGATGACCTTCCCAAAAAAGAAGAAGAATAAATTAAGGAAAGGTTGAGCGACGACGGTCGCGAAATACTGAGCACAGCAGTGCGAATGTGAATAATATGTTTGAAGAAAAATTAGTGGAACTGCAAAAAAAGATCGGCATTGAGTTTAAAAATACTGATATTCTTTTGCAAGCTCTTACTCATCGTTCGTATTTAAACGAAAATACTTCTTGGCCGTTGGAGCACAATGAGCGTCTCGAATTTTTGGGAGACGCGGTTTTGGAATTNGTGGTTACGGACCATCTCTATAAAAATTATCCGCAGCCTGAAGGGGANCTGACCAACTGGCGGGCGGCCATTGTAAATGCGGTGATTTTGTCTAAAATTTGCGGAAAATTCGATTTGAATGACTATATTTTGCTTTCCCGGGGAGAGGCCAAAGACACCGGCCGGGCTCGGCAGTTTATTTTAGCCAATGCCATTGAAGCTTTGATCGGAGCTATTTATTTGGACCAAGGATATGCCATGGCGGAAAAATTCGTTGATAAGTTTNTCATTGTAGAACTGCCGNCAATTATCGAACAAAAGGCATATCGCGATTCAAAGAGTCGCTTNCAAGAAGAAGCGCAGGACAAAGTTGGAATTACNCCTACCTATGAAGTGCTCAAAGAATGGGGNCCGGATCATGCCAGGAATTTTGAGGTGGGTGTTTTCCTTGGTTCCGAACTGGTTGGCCAAGGCAGTGGCTTAAGCAAACAAGAAGCCCAGCAGATGGCGGCGGAGGATGCTCTCAAGAAAAAGGGGTGGCAAATTTAATCTAGTGGTGTATAATTTTTGTATATGAAAAATCAATTCGAAAGGTCAAAGCCGGACGCTACCTACGAAAGCGACCGGGAGATTATTATGTCGGAAATAATCGATGTCCAAAGAAAAATGGACAGTCTTGCTCAAGCATTACAACAAGCCATAAAAGAAGGGGCTGACTCTGCTTCTTTGAAAGAGTCCTTGGACCATAACGTGGACCAGTTGATTTTACTGGAAGGCGCCTTGAGAAAGTTGCGGGAAATAAGCGGCCCGGTTTCTCAAGAAAAAGATAAAGAACTGGCCGCCGTTAATTGATGGACAATTTTCCTCAAAACTCGATTCAGCCGCCGCGCCCTCCGGGGCCTATGGCGAAGGATGGGGAGCAGTATCAAGTACCTCCGTTAGAACCAACTTTAACCGGGTTAAATGGACCCCCTCATTCGCCACTCAAGCATACAAGGGGCATCCTTGTATGCTTGGTGTTTTCGGCTTTAATCGGCGGTTATTTTGTTTTAGCTCGAAATCAATCTTGGTGGCCGTTTGAAGATGTTGCCGTATCTATTCCGACTCCGACACCCAATGAAACTGCCGATTGGCAAACTTATCGGAATGAAGATTATGGGTTTGAATTCAAGCACCCTTCAACTCATACGGCATACACAAATACTGACCAAAAAAATGAAAAATTAATTCCGGCTGGCCCTAGCAGTACTCGTGTAGCTATTGCTGAAATTGAAGAACATCTTTTTTGTTGTGAGGCAATAACTTTGTCTTTTGAGTTTGTACCAATGGTATCAGCTCAAGAATGGCCTAAATATAATGCTCATGGAGATAAACAGTCGTCTATTAAATTTGCCGGGCGAGATGCTTTGCAATTTATTGGTACTGGAAGTATGGATTCAATATATAGGGTGATACTGATAGATATGCTGGAAGCATTACTAGTGATTAAACAAACATCGCAGTCTAATCTATTAGATCAAATCCTTTCGACCTTTAAATTTACTCGCTAACCTGCTCATTTAAATTTTTTTCTTCTTTATGATATATTAATCTTGTAAAGCTAAGTTAAAATTATGTTAAGTGAATACTTAGAAAAACAACTAAAAAAGACCAGATTTTAGACCATACAAAACCTTTTTTATTAATCAAATTTTGTTATAATATAGTGAAATGATTAACGAAAACAAAATTAAAATGGTAAATATTCAACAAATAGCCGAAAAGGGTGCTGAAATTTACAGTAAAATAAAAGGGCAATATGAGCCAAAAGAAAATGGCCGTTTTTTAGCTATTGATGTTTATAACGGAGACGTTTTTTTTGGGGTGACTAGTGTTGAGGCAGTTGAAAAGGCGCGCGGATCTCATCCAAACGAGGTTTTCTATGTAGTCAAGATTGGTTTTTCCGCGGCAGAAACACTTGCTCGTTTGGCAATGAGCCACTTATGATTAAAGGTTTAATTCATGAGAATCGGCCATTAATTCGCGTTACGGTGGGATCTTCTTTGGGAGTTCAAGAAATAGTAGGGCTATTAGACACAGGATTTACCGGGGAATTAAAATTATCATCGCAAACGGCAATAGAACTTGGCCTAGAAATAACACATACAGAGTCAGTTGCTTTAGCTAATGAAGCAACTATTACGATGCGAGCTTCTCTTGCCGAAGTGGTCTTGGAAGACGTTAAAAATACAGTTAGTGTTTTGATTGATGCAGGTCTTATGCCAATCATCGGTATTGGTCTTTTACGAAGTTTCGGATATAAAAAAATTAATTTTGATTTTAGTTACAACATATTAACTTTGGAACGATAAACATGGAAAATCTTCCTCAAAACCCAAATCAGCCGGAGCAGTACCCAGTGCCTCCTTTAGAACCAACCCCAACTGGGTTAAATCAACCCCCCCATTCACCAAAAAAGTTAACTATCAGCATCATAATTTTAGTTGTCCTCATTGGCGGTTATTTTGCTTTGGCCAAATATCAATCCTGGTGGCCGTTTGGATCCATAGCATCAACTAACAGCTTGGAGATTAATGAATTTTTTAGTCAGAAATGTAATTTTTTCAACGAGGCGGACCGAATCTTGTTTGTTAGGAAGCAGACAGTTTATACTTTGCAAGGAAGTAAAACATATGATGTAAATTTTAAATATCCAAGCTGTTTTAAAACTGAAAATGATCCTTATAAGTTAAACCAACAAGATTGGGTTTTCGTCCGGAATGATTCAATCAACTTGAATGAAGGTAAAACAAAGTATCCAAACATGATGTTTAGATCTTTTGGTTATATATATCCAGGTTTTGGAACAATTAAGAGCCAAGAGTTAACAATAGGAAAATTTAAGGCGGTCAGGCGAACTCAAGGAATAGACACGCAAAAATGTGAAAAAAGTACAAAAGAAAGATACCCTGACTTGAGTAAAAATATTAAAGATTTTGTGGAAAAAATATGCCAAGATAAATACAGATCCGTTATAATGGATGTTTTTCCCAATAACCCTAAATTCGAAAATGAGTTGGGTGTGGATACAATATTTGGTCTTACTATTACTTTTGATCGAAATGACCCTCTTGATTATGAATTACTTATGGACAAAATAATTTCTACTTTAATAGTAAGATGAGTTTGATTCTTTTCTTATCTTGTGTTACCCTTTAGCACATGTTAAAGATTCGTCTACAAAGGATAGGAAAAAGAGGACAGGCCTATTTTAGATTGGTTGTTTTGGAGCATACCAGAAGGCCAAAAGGGAAGTATTTGGAAGACTTGGGTTCTTACGATCCACATCTCAAGGTTTTAAATGTTAAAAAAGAAAGAATCCAGCACTGGATTTCTAAAGGGGCTCAACTTTCTGCCACAGCCAATAACTTGCTGGTTGGCAGAGAAATAATTAAGGGAGAGAAGGTTACTATTTGGAAACCACGACCGAAGAAGAAGGCGGGAGCAGTTTCAGCTGAAGCTCCGGCGGTACCGGCGGCTTAACACACCTCAAGACCCGACCAAAGATAAAGGTTCGACCAGGCACTTTTTTCAGAAAGTGCCTGG
>C687J35174_10010534_pt1 | contig 11466 bp, 14 predicted proteins | sample RifCSPhighO2_01_FD_35174 | JGI IMG/M metagenome (IMG submission 35174) | reverse complement strand
GCGATGAGTAGAACGCGGGTCTCTCGCCAAATCGCTGCGTGCAGACGAGACTGTCGAGCGGCTTCACGAGCACGCGCTTGTTGAAAACTTGCGCGGTGTCCACTCCTTCGGCCTTCACATTGCCCGACCAAAAGAAATCTCCCTCGGGCGTGAGGAACCATTTGGCAATGCCGGCGACTGACTCGCCATCGACAATGTAGCCGATATATCGGAGCGGCATGCCGGGCGTCGCTTCTTTGATAACTTTGCTACTCGAAGCCGGCGCACCTTTGCGTATATTCAAATCGCTGGTAACGATCGCGACACTGACGTGCGGTACGAAGCGATATTCTTTTTCGGGCATATACGTGGAAATAGTAGTCGTTTTGTTAAGTTCGCTTGTAGGGGGCATCGTTCTATCATTCCACATATCTCGCGCATGAAGGAGCGGCCAGGTGAGGAAAACTCACAAAGAGCTAGAGTTTGATTGAAAATTCGATTGTGTCGCCTTCGTCGATTCCTTCTTTGTGGCGAATGTCTACCTTGAGCGGCAAAAGGTAGGTGCCAGATCTTTTATCGGGAAAAATCGATGTCTTCCAACTCGTTGTGCCGAGCGTCACGACAACCGGCTGCGAGCCAAATCCCTTTGCCTTTTTGCCATACTTCTCTTTGATCTCTGCCGCAACTTTTTTATCGATATTCACAAAGTGCCACGCCGCTGATTCCCCCGGATAGAGCCACACTTTTGCTTTCAGTTTGTATACTTTTGCCATGGCTATTGAAGAAGTGGGGTGAGAACCGGCGCTATGCGATCTGCGATTTTTGCGTAGCCCGCGTCGTTGGGATGCACTTGGTCCGTCATATATTGCGGATGTGCAAAGAGTCCGTCGAGTACGTCTGGCACATAAGCTGTATTGTATTGCTCCGCGAGCGCTTCAAATTCATCTTCAAATCCGTCCGTGAGGAGGCCGCCACGTACGCCGAGGAGTATCACAATCGCACCCCTTCCCTGTAAGCTCTCGATGATTTTCGCAAGATTGACGAATGTTTGCTCCAGCGGCACTTTGCGCAAATAATCATTGCCGCCGAGAAGGAGGAGAACGACCTTGGGATTATGCGCGTCGAGCTCCGATAGCCGCGCGAGCCCGTCTTCGGACGTGTTACCGCTGACGCCCAGATTGACGACGGGCTGCCCGATCCTTCGCGAGAGTACTGAGACAAAGTCGTTGCCCTCCGTTGCGCCAACACCTGCAACCAGGCTGTCCCCAAAGGCAATAATGTCAGTGCCTGCGCTCGGGTAGTTGGCAATATCGCGCATCGTGGCCGCAAAGAAATACCAATAGCCAAGAGCAGCTACAAGGCAGGCGGCAATCGCAAGAGTAAGGTACTTTGCATTCACCGAAACACTATACTACGGTGTCATCGTCGAAGGCTGCGCCATCCCCGTGAGTTGCAGCGAGCGGCGAATCGTATCGAAGGTAGTCAGGAATTGATCACGATTGAATTCCTGGACAGTGCCTGCCGGGTAGTTGGCGATGTTGGTGGAGTGAATAACGTAACGCACAGCGGTGCACGGCGAGCTGCCGGAGAGCGCATAGACCATCTCTTCGTAGACGCTGCCGGCTGCCGCCTCGGACGTGGTCGCCACGGAGTATGCGACGCCATTCTCTGTAAACGATACCGCTTTGACATCTTGCTTGATGTAAATGTCAGCGGTGCAATTTTTGGCGCGCGGGAGCTGCTCGACGGCTACATAGGAATCGGCCGCGAGTGTCGTGCCTGTCGCCATAGTTTCAGGGATCCCAAATTTCACGCCGTGAATGAGCTTCGTGGGACCGAATTGGTCGTAGGCATAGGCCTCGTCCTTGGTGTAGGAAGACGGATAAATGACTGAGTAAGTGGAAGTGGCGTAGGTGGAGGTCGCCATTGCCCCCGTTTGCGGGGCGGTGGTAACCGTTTCTTGCGCTGGCGCGCCTGATTTTGGCATCAAAAGCACATAATAAGCTCCCCCTAAAACCACGACAACCACCACTGCACCGACAATGTATTTGAGCATGACCACCATACTCCCACCAGCCGCGAGTTTTGACAAGGGGCACCCCCAGGAGGCTACTTGAGCATCTGGGACGCCTGTTCTTTGATCGCTTTTTCGATCTTGCCCTCAAAAAGCCGTAGCATGAGCGGTAGTTTCGCATCGAGAATAAATTCCTTGTCCTTCACTTCCAAGGTACCGCTTATTTTTTGACCCTGCCCGGAAACCGCGAAGTGCAAGGTGTTGCCTTCCCAGCGCTCCTCGTCAATTGTACCCTTGTCTCCCATCTGCGTTTTTGCTTCGACGATCGCATTCTTCACGCGCGAGAGAGCCTCGGGCCTAAAAAACTTGTGCGGAATCTGTATGTGCATGCAGAAGCAGTTGTGAGTTGATAGTTGTCAGTTTACGGAGAATAAAACGGTGCCCATATTACGTTTCTTTCGGACCTTTGAGATCGCTCGTCTGAATCGGGCTCTGCATCCCCGGCACCCACTCGGCATTCACGGTGCCAAATTTTTTTTCATACTCCCCCATTTGATGCGAAAGATACTGCGAGAGGCGCTTCATGTGCTGCGGTGTGAGCGCAAAAACGCTGGCCTGTTCGCCCGCGAGCATTGCCATTACAAAATATTCCTGGGAAAATGCAACGCTGATGTTTTCGCACAGTTGTTTGGGTACTTTGGTGAGATCCATAGTGAGATGGGTTTTAGGTGATAGGGTCTAGTACAAATACATAATTGCATACTTATCGCTTCGAGGAAATGAATCCCGTTAGAAAAAGGACGCGGACGCTGGAATTCCGAGGCGAGCGTGCGTTGCGTCCATTACTCTCCATATCATCTACTTTGATTACTCGACGCCAGAGTCCGCTTTTTCTAACGGGATGAACGGAGCGAAGAGGAGGCCGCCAATTGTCGCGCCCACCGCATTACTGAGAAGATCCCACCAGGTATCCTCGATGGAATACGAGAATACATGATAGCCCAGCGAGTGAAAGAAAAATTCCAGCATCTCGCCCGTTACGCCGAGCGTTGTGACAAGCATTCCGCTGATGAGAAAGAAGCGAATCGGATCGATGGACACGCCCGTATCTTTGACCGCGCGAAAACAGATAAAAGACATTATGAATGCCCCCAGAAACGCGTGTTGAATACGGTTGGCCCAAAAATCGTTCGGCACATTGAATGCGATAGCGAGAATAATGGCCATCAGTACCACTATCGTGAAAAGAGAGCGGAGGAATTGTTGGCCCGGCACCCTCTGAGACGTCCGAAAAAACCACGGGAAGGCAAAATACAGCACGACGTACGAAATGAGTATCGCTGCCATCTGAAGCAAAAGAAACATTGGTTGATTCTACAGTGAGAGCGCTGTTTTTGAAAAATTGGTATGCTCCTCCGCATATGAGAATAGCGGGCAAAATATGCGGCATTTTGTTTGAGACGGCACTTCTCCTGCTTCTCGTGCTCGCGATTATCGCGCCGCTCCACGCGGCCTTTACCCGCCACCTACCGCTCGTTGAGACGCTCGATGAGAGGCGCGCCGTTATAGAAGGCGATGTGAGCACGCTCTCGCCGGGCGATACGCTGCCGCTCTACCGATTCACGTATAATCAGAAAACGACTGTTGGCATGGCAGCGGTCGAACGCACAGAGGGCAAGACAGCGATCATCCATGCCGATCCTTCGCAATTGCGTATCGGACTTTCTGCAGTACGCGAGGCAGTCGTGTTTGACAGCGCGTGGGTGAGCGGCATCGAGACTGCGCTCATCATCGCGGCCTTGCTCTCGTATACGCTCGTCTACTATTTTAAACGCCGCTCGCCCTTTCTCCTCTTTGGCGAATGGGCGCGCGCGCTCCCGATTCCCCGCGCGCCGCTGTGGTGGCTCATCAACGTATTAGTGGGTGTTCCGTTCGTATGGTTCATGGGAATGATGCCGCTCCGAGTCGGCGCATATTTAATCAACCTTGCAAATCCCGGCGCATTCGTGTCGTTCGATCCATATCTGCCATACGTGTGGGGCATTTTTGCTGCTCTCTACTATGTGTATCTCTTGTGGCGACGACGCTCGCCCGTTCTTGCATTCTGGCGCGCAATCTCATACCCCACGACGGATTCGATGCACTCACCGCAAGCAGAGCTCGGGGCAGGCAAAAAGGTGGGTGTAATCAAACAGGTGGGCTGGAAACGCGGATTTATCATGTGGGCACTGCACCTTGTCATCGTCTACTTTTTTGCGACCACGCTCATTTCTTTTCTCATCGGCGACATCGCCGCGGCGCAGCTCATTGGCTATCCAGAATCGATGGAAGAATTTTTTGCCGCGAGCAAATACATCATGTGGGCACTTACGGTGGTCGGGGTGCTCCTCGGCTACGGCTATTCCGTTGTGAGCATTTTGTGGGGCCAATTCATCCGCAATCTCGACTTCACCATAACCGGCTGGCTCACCAACGCCTTCTGCTATCCGCTCTTGGGTGTGGTGATCTGGCATATGGTGCCGAGCTTCACCGGCCCCTCTCCCATCATCACCGCCGGTCCCGCGCTCTATCTTATGCTCGTCCTCGGCTTCGTTTTCAATCTCCTCTACATGCTCTCTATTTGGAATCTCGGCACGATGTTTGACTTGATGGCCGACAAGGGCGTGCGTACGTCTTTTTTCTACAGTGTCATCCGCCATCCCAATTACATGCTTGAGGCGTGCATGTTTTTTGCACTCGAACTCGTGGGACTCTCGGGCGGCATTGAGTGGCTCGCGATTATGATGATCTTCTTCCTGTACTGGATCCGATCCGAGCGCGAGGATAACTTTATGTTGTACTCAAATCCTGAGTATGAGCCGTACACGCACACGACACCGTACAAATTTATTCCCGGCGTGTATTAAACGAGTGAGTGTAGCGTCTTTTTTTATTCTACTACGCCGAATGCCCCGCAGCTTGCCGCGGGGATGATGGCGAGAGAACCCTTCGTAGCTTTAGCGAAGTAGGGTTGGCGGCTACGAAGAATTCCGCAGATACCTCGCAGCTTGCTGCGAGGAACTTCATTTCTCCAGATCAAGCACATCGTCGATACGGATCCTGGCGACAAATTCTGGCACGTGCGAGACGAGAATCATCGCACCCTGATACGCATCGAGCGCCTTCGCGATGACGGGCAAGTGGCGAAAATTGATGTGATTGGTTGGCTCATCGAGAATGAGTAGCCCGGGCTGGAGCAAAACGAGCCGCGCAAAAGCGACCAGTCCTTTTTGCCCCTCCGATAAGTGGCCAATCTCGGCGTGAATGAGCTCGCTCGAGATGAGGAAGCCCGCCGCTACGGTGCGCAATCGCTCCTCCACTTGTTTGTCCATCGCCGCCATAAGTTCGTCATAAACGCTGGCCTCGAAATCGAGATTTGAAAAATCTTGTCGGTAATACCCTACTCGGACGCCAGGCGTAATCTTCGTCCCCTCAGCCTCGTTATGGGCGATCGCCTCAAGAAGCGTGGATTTGCCGATGCCGTTGGGACCTTTCAAAAGCAGGTGCTCATTTTTGCGCAGTGAGATCTTCTTTTTGCGAACGACCGGCTTATAATTTCTGATCGTTTTAACGGCGGTGATATGCAGCAACTCTCCAGAAAGATTTTCCTGCACGGGTATCGTGAATGACTTTATTGTTTTGTCTTCACGGCGCACTTCCACCATGGCCTCCTCGGCCTCGCTGGCTTTATTGCGCATGCGCTTGGCGACGAGGCGGAGCCCGCCGCCCTTCTTGGCAAATTTATTCGCCTGCTCTTTGTTGGCAATGATTGTTTTCTGGAGCTGCGCATTCTTCATCCGCTCCTTCTCCACGCGCGCGCTGATCTCCGCGACCACGTCGAAGTAGTTGCCCGCGTACTGTTCTACGTTGTGTGTGTGCACGTCGAGATACAAAACTCCGTGTGTGAATGCGTTGAGAAAATCCGCGTCGTGCGAAATGACAATGACGGTCTTTTGGTACGCGACGAGAAATTCGGTGAGGTGCGCGATGCCCGCTTTGTCGAGATTGTTGGTCGGCTCATCGAGGAGCAAGAGATCGGGGCTTTGGATCAGGGCCGAGGCCAAGAGGAGGCGCGCCTGCTGGCCGCCGGAGAATGATTTGACGACGCGGTCATGCACCTTTTCGTGCCCGACCAAATTAACGATCTCGAGAACCGCATCGATACGCAAATCAATGTCATATATTTTCCCTTGCCGCGCCGAAGCCTTGCTGCGCCCGCCCGAAGCTTTATGCGCAGGAGGGGCGAGGGCGGGTTGAGTAAAGCACTTCTGAAAAAAGTCACGCACCGTGAGGTTCAGTTCACTCCGGGGTATCACCTGCCGCGCAATCGCGATCGAGAGCCCCTTTTCGATATGAATCTCTCCGGATTCGGGCTGAATTGCTTTCGTTATCAAACCAAACAGTGTACTCTTCCCCGCGCCATTTTGACCCATGAGCGTGATCTTCGCACCGCGCCGCACACCAAAAGAAACCTCGTCCAAAATGTGCTTTTGGGCGCCGTATTCATACGACACATCTTCAAATCGTACTATCGTTTCCGCGGCCATCCCCAGAAGCTACCGTATCTGGCTCCAATCAACAAGAAAAAGACCTCTCGCGAGGTCTTTTCTATCGAAGACTATTTCTTCTTTTTGTCTTTGTTCTTCTTCGGTTTCTTCACCTCTTTCCTGCTGTTCATTCCTTTTGCCATATGCAAACGTGTGTGTTGATCTGAATAATCAACACACTGTACCATGCCCTATCGCAGATCCCGCCTTACGGCGGGATGTGTGTGGTGATCATTCACCAATCTCGAGCAATTATGCCTGAGGTGTTTCTGGCTTCGGCTCAGGAGTCGGGGCTGGAGCTGAAGACGGGTTTTCGTCGCTCATAGTGATTGCGAAATTATTGACTGGCTGACAATGGAGGGTAGCGCCGCCTCGACAAGCGCGCCCTTTGGCGCGACCTCACTACCGTACCATCACTATACGTGCTAAATGCCTATACAGCAAAGAATGCACTTGGTCGTTAACCTTCCACGTTCACGCACCTTTCATCCCGCCGAGGCTATGCTCCATGCGTGAATCGCGAGACCCGCTCGTAGAGCTTGGTTGCGCGGTTCTGTGATTCTTTATTCGTTAAGAATCTGTACCATGAATACAATTCATCTGCGGATCGACCCGCCCAACAGCGATGAGGCGAGCGAGATTGATCCTCCGAAGGACGCGTAAATAACGCGCAGCAGAAAACCGGCTCTCGCGAGCCGGTTTTTCGGGATTGCTCAAGCTGTCCGAGGTCTCCCCTCGGTCATCACTACGACTTTGACAGGCGGAAAAACAACGCAATAGAAGGAATCAAAAAAATGATCGTCAACCAAGATTGCCATATGGAGAATGGAAATACGAGAACTCCAAGGGCGAGGTACGCCCATGAAGGTATTTGCCTTCGTATTTGTATCATGGCCCAGATAAATGGGATGTAAGCAATCAGCAATATCAATACAAACAAACCAATGACATAGTTCATGATCTGATCGTCCATCCCAAAACTGAAAAGTGCAATTCCTGTCATCAGCGCAATGCCAAAGCAGATGGCATTGATAGCAATCCACTTTGCAGCAGACGCTAAAACCCTATTCTGATATTTCGCTCCTATGTAGCGATATCCCCATATATGCACTGCAAACGTAACGACCGACAGCATGACCGCAAATTCAAACCAAAAAAGTCTGAAATATGGATCAAGTGCAGAGTGGGCAACGCCTCGTTGCGTCAGAACGAGCATTTGCGCAACAATGCAGCCAATCCCCCACACTGCGGCATTCCTTAGCTTTACCTGCAGATTCATGAGTAAATGGTATCACGCTCTCGGGCTTGAAAGACGGCAGAATCGGTACATGGCACCGTTTCTCTATGCTAGTCTTTTGCAAAACACTAACATAACAATTATTCATCCTCGCGCATACGTCGCTCGCGCGCTTTTTTGATGGTCTTCACTCTCCCCTCGATGAGCTTCGTCCAGCCCAAAATACCGATCGCGGTATGCACCGCCTCTTTCTCTTCACCCTCACACGAATGCTTCTGCAGCATCTTCTTCAAAATTTCAATGGCTTCTTTGTCTTCCATATGATCTTTTTTAAGTTCCGTGTATCAGCAATCATATACTTTGCACCGCGCTTCGAGGCGTCGCCTCGCAGCAAAAAGCGTTCTGGATCCTGTCTACCGGCGGATAAGTCGTCCAAACATTCGAGTCGAAATGGACTATAATGCGCGCCATGCGTACCGCGCACTCTAAAGGCTTTGCCCAAACTCTTCTTTTAGTTTTCGCATCTGTAGTCGTGCTTGGACTGGGCGGATATTTCTATTCATTGCCTAAGGATATTCCCAATACTTCAAATACTTCCGATACTTCCGCCCCCACGCAGAGCAAAGAAGAAGCAGAAAATACGGAGCCGGTATCAATGCCGCGAAACACCGAAGTGCCGACAACACCAACTAAAAACGTGCCCGTCGCAGTTTCCAACCAAAAAGCAGCCTGTCCCGACCCTTTTATATTTGATCTTCCCATAGACATACGCAAGGCAACTTCGGTTCTCTATCCCGGACAGATACGTGGCGGAGATTTTAAGGCGCACGGCGGTTTCAGGTTTGATACTTCCCGCCCGGATGAGATTACGGTAGTGGCGCCGATTGACGCCGCGGTTGTCACAGGAGCCCGCTATCCTGTCGCTGGAGAAATTCAGTACACTCTTGAATTCGAGGATCCCTGCGGCATACGCTATCGCCTCGGGCATCTTCTTACTCTTACCCCGAAATTTCAAGCGATCGCAGAAAAATTTCCCATGCCGACAACTCTGGATTCCCGAACCACAGAGGTACGTCCTTCAGTAGCGGTCAAAAAGGGCGAGATCATAGCGACTGCCGTGGGGCTCACGGGGCAAGGGGTTGGCGGGACGGGACAAGCTAATACGTTTTTGGACTGGGGTGTATATGACTTTAGGCAAAAAAATGAAGCATCGCAGGACCCTGCTTGGGCGACATCACATACTTCACCCACCTATCAGTACGGCGTCTGCTGGTTTGATTGGATTTCCCCCGAAAATCGCGTGAAGGTACTGAGTCTGCCCTCGTCTGATGGCGAGCACGGCACGCAGAGTGATTTTTGCAAATAAGTGAGACCACAGACCGCGCACGTTTGGTAACAGTTCAATTGTCCGATCAATGGCAGTCAAACTTTGCCATCAGCGACCATGTACTTGGCACTATCGCCGTAGCTTCCCAACTTTGACGCAATCTCTTCGGAGCTGACGACGCGGAAACCAAGGCGAGCCCATAAGACATCAGTGCCATAGACCGAGACGCAAGCGAGGTGCTGTATTTGCACTTTCTGAGCAACTTTTGAAATTTGCGCTATGAAAAGACCAGCGGCGTTGTGGCCGCGTGCGGCCGGGAGGACGGCTACATCGTGAATGTATATGCAATCGGGATTCTCGGGCAATGTATGCAAAAAGTCATCAAGCGGTGGGATAGAGTAGAGCGTCCAAGGATGCGAAAAGGTATACCCCACCATCTTGCCTTCAAACATGAATTTAAAGCACCCTGCGGGAAACAGCCGCAATTTCTCGGCAAACACCTCCCATCTCTCCGGCAAAGTCGGATGAATCTCCCGCGCAATTTTGTCGACTTCGGTGATATCGGATTCCAATAACGAGGTCCATTTTGTTTCTTCTGCCGTCGACATAAAATCATCTCATTGTTGACCGAGGACTCCCATTGCACAAGCATAGGTTACTTTGATATTGCTCTAAAACTTGAGAAATCGTATCATTTTGATACGATAAAGTAGCTGAAATGATACGATTATGCCTAAAATAAACGCAAAACAGCAAAAAATACTTTCAATTCTCTTGAGGGAAAGGGGTATATCGTCTTCCGCCGTCTTTCAAGAACTCCGCGAGGCGGGCGAGGCACCCGCTCTCGTAACCATAAAGAGAACGCTTTCTGAAATGGCCGCGAGAGGCTTGCTGAAGGTTACCGGCGCGGGACCGTCCACATCCTACGAGATAAGCGCGCTGGGGCGAGTCGCTGTGAATGTGAACGCAAAAGCATACTGCGTCATCGAACCAGACAGGCGCTATGGGCTGAACTCTTTTAATTTTGAACTTTTTCCGTCTCTGCCAGCGGATATTTTTTCGGCGAGCGAATTGAAGAAACTAACGGATGCAACTGCCGTGTATAGCGGTCGAACGACGAATAGTTCTCCTACCATCCAAGTTAAATGGTACCTGACATGCTCCGTAGAAAACATGCGATAATTGGTTGATGGTCACCACCTCCAAGTCTCCGAAAGCGGTCGCACTCGTCGCATATGCAAGCGCAAAGCGCACTCTGCCTGCATATCGCCACCTCAAAAGTCCCAAGAAGTTCACCCAGCACCAATTGGTTGCGTGTCTCGTGCTGAAGGAGTTCTTCCGCACCGACTATCGCGGCATAATGGAGATACTCGAAGATTCGTCTGATCTCAAGAAGATACTGGAGCTCGACGAAGTACCACACTACACAACCCTGCAGAAAGCGGCGAGACGATTCACGGACAAAAAGACGATCGATCGATTGCTTCGCTCCACGCTTGCCCTCGCGACCACAAGCAAGGTGATGAAAAAGTCGGTCGCTCTCTCGGCCATCGATTCCACCGGCCTCGAATCACACCACACGAGCACGTACTTCGTGCGACGGAGGGCACGAGGGATGAAAGAATACGAAGATACGCACTATACCCGCTTCCCTAAGGTTGGCATTGTCATGGATTGTGCTTCGTTCCTCGTTCTCGCGGGTACTCCCTCATGGGGACCGTCTCCCGACATTATTCATTTCAAAAAGGCGCTAACGGATGCATCACAAAAAATACGTATCAATCGCATCACCGCGGACGCTGGTTACGACGCCGAACATGCGCACGTGTTCGCTCGTGAAGTCCTCCACATCAAAAGTATTATTCCCAACAGAGTCGGACGACCGACCAGGAAACTTCCTTCCGGAAAGTATCGCAGACAGATGGCACTTCACTTCGACAAGAAACGCTACGGACAACGCTGGATGGTCGAGACGCTCAACTCCATACTGAAGAAACGTCTTGGGTCGTTCCTCCGCGCACGCACGTATCGCTCGCAGATGCGCGAGATCATGCTCCGATTATTTACTTTCAACGTGCTCTTGTTGAGATACTGAGATGTTTTCTACGGAGCATACCTGACACCTTTTTCCGGGCCTATCTCAAGGGCGACCAAACTGTATCAATTCCAGCTTCTTTTGTCGTGTCCAGCCTTTGATGTCCGCTTCGCGCTTGCGGTACCCCCCTACATGCAGAAAAGCCCCGCAGGGCTTCTCAAGACTACCTGTGCTTCGGTGACGGAACACGCCACTTACTTGCGATAAGCTCCGCACAGGATTAACGTC
>C687J35174_10010533_pt1 | contig 11467 bp, 16 predicted proteins | sample RifCSPhighO2_01_FD_35174 | JGI IMG/M metagenome (IMG submission 35174) | reverse complement strand
GACTCCAGCCTAAAAGGCTGGTAGATTTCTTCTTAATTAAGACCCGTACTCAACACCTACTAAAGAAAACTCTAAGCGTGGGGGGATAACTACTGAATTTGGAAGAGCGTGTGTTTTCCTTGGGGAAGAAAAACAGGTCTCCAAAAAACGAGAAGTGATGTCTCCAAAAGCATCCAATTCTTCAATAAAGGCAGCTTCCGAATCGAGAGCGCGCATTTTAGCACCATTACAACCCATTAAGACCAAAAAGGCAGGCTTCCCGCTTTGGGGATTTGTCGTATAATCAACAGCAAAAGCAACCTCTTTTGATTTCCTTTCGTAAACATAACTTTCCAAACCTGATGGCCGAATAGGCGCACATTGATAACCAGATTCAACAGGGAACGCTTCTTGAAGCCTTGTGGATAAACGAGGAAGGCTTATAGCCCTTCTGCTCTGAATAATAGCTTGCCCCGAATAACGCCGATTGCCCATCCCACGAAAGTGAATGCCGATGCCTTGAAGAGGCAATGGTAGCTCTGCCTTGCCCAACGACGCAGTAACAATGGGTCTAAAAAGAGTTGTAATATCTGGTTGTTTCCGCCCATCATGGCTCTGTTCAGCAGGACGATTAGTCAAATAATAAAAAACACTTTCGCTGTCTAGCGCGATTTTAATTCCCATTATAATTCCATAAGTAAATAGTTTATAAACATTTAAGTGTTTAATCCTTATAATAACTGCGCATCAATAACTTGCTTGAAAGCTGCAAATGGCTGTGCGCCTTCGAGAGGCACTCCATTTATGAAGAACGCAGGCGTTCCAGACACACCTAATTGCGCCCCATATGCCGCGTCAGCTTGCACTTCATCAGCAAATTCATTAGAATCGAAGCACGCATCAAACTGCGCACCGTTCGCGCCCAAATCACGCGCCCACTGCTTAAGGCTTGCTTCACTCAAACTGGCTTGATTGCCAAATATTTTGTCATGGTAGAGATAATAAGCTGCATCACTATTGCCTTTAATTTTTCTGAAACAGCGGACAGACTCAGCCGCCTTCTGCGCTTGCTCATGGAAGCCTAAAGGAAAGTCCATATAAACAAGTTTAACTTTTCCCGTTTTAATATATTCTGTATCAATTTGCTTCAGAGTTTGATACGCACGTTCGCAGAATGGGCATTGATAATCAGAAAACTCAACAATCGTCACAGGAGCGTTTGCATTTCCTTTTACAGGCGCATTCGCAATTTTATTCGCGTCAATCGTCACTGGCGCATTAGATGCGGCAGGCTGTTGGTTGCCTGTTGAGCCAGGTTGAACCGTGCCATCAAGCGAAGTTACTTGTGGTACAAGATTCTTGCCATCAAGCGTCGCATACAAAGGAACAGTGTCTCCCTGATAGGTCACAGTAACTTTATACAGACTGCCTTCGCGCTCAACAGAACTTAAAACAACGCCGCCGCCAGTCTGACCATTTAGATAATTAACAACGTCCTCGCCAACTTTTTGACTGCTCGCCGCACCAACACCGCCCCCAGACGTATTAGCAAAAAGTACAATCAAAAAAAGCACACCAAGAACAACAGTAGACAACATCCAAGGATTCGCGCGCATCTCAGCAACCAATCCTCGTTCTTTGTGAACACCTGTTTCCATCGCATGCCCTATTCAACAGCGTTTAAAAAGGTTTTGCCCTGGAAAGCCGCGAAAAAACAACGCTTATATACAAGCGCGCGCTTGAACACTCATGCCTTACGATATTATTCTCGGCCGAGACGCAAGCGACAAAAAAAAGTTCGGCAAAGAAGGTCTCATCTATCTCGGGCGCGGTTATGTCACAATGGGCACACACACCTCTCTCTCAAATCACCTCTGGATGGACGTCGCGCGGAGTCATGTTGTATTAGTGGCGGGCAAAAGAGGTTCTGGAAAATCGTACTCACTCGGTGTCATCGCCGAAGAACTTTCCAACCTCACACCAGAGTTGGCGCGCAACATTGGCTCGCTAATCTTCGACACCATGGGAATATTTTGGACCATGAAATTCAAAAACGAGAAAGATGCCGCACTCTTACGGGACTGGAATTTAGAAACCAAGCCGCTCAATGTGCGCGTTCTCGTGCCAAAGGGCAAGGCAGACAATTATAAAGAAATGGGAGTCCCCTTTGATGACACCTTTGCCCTCAGTGCAGCCGAATTAAACACAGACGACTGGCTTTCCATCTTCAACCTTGCCATGACCTCCCCAGAAGGCACTCTCTTAGCTCGGACAATTTCTCATTTAAAGCAGCAATCAAACACCTACACCATAAAAGACATCAAGCAACAAATACAGCGCGATACACAAACATCGCATGATACCAAAAACTCAATCTTCGCCCTGTTGGACGCCGCCGAAACTTGGGGCGTGTTTTCCATGAACGCTGAAGGCACGCAGGTAAAATCACTCGTAAAGGGCGGTCAAACCACAGTGCTTGACCTATCTGTTTACAGTGCCACAAGCGCATTCAACGTGCGAGCGCTCGTTATCAGCTTAATCTCACGAAAGCTATTCAACGAACGCATGGAAGAGCGTAAAAAAGAAGAGCTTCAATCTTTACAGCACGGCGTTGACTATCTAGCGCACACCACAAACCGTGACATGCCCCTTGTCTGGCTCTTCGTTGACGAAGCACACGAATTCCTCCCAAAAGAAGGCAAGACGCCTGCAACAGAAGCCTTAGTTCAGATTCTAAGAGAAGGCCGCCAGCCGGGCATCTCCCTTGTGCTGGCAACACAACAGCCAGGACAAATCCATCGCGATGTAATGACTCAATCTGACATCGTTATCTCCCACAAGCTTACATCGCAGCAAGACCTCGAAGCATTAAATCAAATTATGCAATCGTACATTCTCGAGCACATTAATAGAAAAATGGACGAGCTTCCGCAACTTAAGGGCTCTGCGCTCATACTCGACGACAATTCAGAGCGCATTTATCCTATGCGCGTGCGTCCCCGCTTCACCTGGCACGGCGGAGAAGCTCCAAGCGCAGTCAAAACAGAAATTTCGTTCTAAACCGACCACAATAAAAACTAAAAGGGGCGCAAAAAGCCCGATAAGATGGTCAAGGAGATATCAAAAGCTGAAAGAAAAAAAATAAGGAGAATACTCCGAAAACGAGTGAAAACAAGTCCGCGAGCCATACGAAAGTTCGGCGTATTCACCGGCGACACGAATGAAATTCACTTCAGAAAAGAATGCGCCCAAGCGCACGGATTAAAAAATGTTCCAGTTATGGGAGCCCACCAAAGCGCAATAGGGCTTGAACGGGCGCTTGAACTCTATGAGATGCACACTGGCACGGCATGTCCTCCTCAAATATACCATCACACAAAGTTTAGCAATCATCTATATCCTGGAAGAAAATGGCTTGGTCCACTTGAAATGGAAGAGGACAACGGCGAGACGGTAATAAAATTGCCAATTCATAGAAGGAATATTGTATGCTCTGCCAATGAAACGCGCATAGGTCTTATATCAAGAACATTAAAACCATTCGGAACGCCCGACGCTGGACCAGTCTATGCAGATATAATCCTGACTCCCGAGGGAGAATCAAAATATCGGCGACTCCTCAAGTCTTCAAAAAGAGAAAGTGTTTCGCCTGGCTGGATACAAGCCCTGCTCCCAGGAGTACTTGTACGCATTCTGGCAGAAGCCTATCGTGGAGAACCAGCAAAGCCAACGCCATTTAATAGAGCCATGACAACAGTATTCTACGATAAAATCGCTCTTGGCGCAATTAGAGTAGAAGCCCATGCAAGGGAAGAACGCACAACAATAAATGGCTCGATTTATATGTTCTCAGGAAGAATCTATCAAGGAAACAACCTCGTCGCAGAAACAGAGCTTAAAGCATTAAGCGATAAGCCCCTCAGCATGGAAAAAATAAGAAAGGTCAAAGACATACAGCCTATAACGCTTTAACATCCGCCCGATACCTAAACTTCCTAACTCCAATATCCCCTGCTTTCTTTATTCTTAAAATTTTAATCTTTTTCTTAGCCTTCTTGGCTTCTTCATAAATTAGCTCGCTTAAATTATCAATCTCGCTTTCAGGATAAAACCCATAATAATGAATCATTCCGTTCTTCTTAATCTTCTTAAAAACAACATCCAAGAAACTATCTTTTAAGTTCGGGCGCGCCATCACAATCCTGTCAAACGTGCCTTGCAGTGCAGGAACTCTCTTCCTAACATCTCCCTGCACACACGTCACAACATCTCTCAGTTTATTGCGTTTAACATTTTCAACAGCATATTTATTGCATTCCTTGCCAAGCTCAACAGAAATAACTTCCTTCGGCTTCCTTGTTTTAGCAATAACAATCGCAAAGGGCGCAACACCTCCGAACATCACCAGCACGCGTTCGCCTTTCTTCACCATCGCAGCCAGCTCACTCCTCTCAGAAGAAAGGCGCGGCGAGAAATAACAGCAATCAACATTCAATCTAAACTCGCATCCATTCTCGCGATATAACGCTTCCTTTGTCTTCAGACCTGCAATCCATCGTGTTTCAGGCGTCCGCAGTCTGCCGCTAATTTTCCCGCGCTTCTCCAGCACACTATGCACGCTCGAATGTTCTTTCAAAAATCGCTCTCCAAAACGCTTCTTCTCCTTTACACTCATTCCACGCTTAAACTTCACCACAGCAACATTTCCAATCACATCATAAGGCGCCATAGAATCAGAATGTAAAAACCCGCTTAAATAGCTTTATGCGGCAAAACGTTCCCCTCATATGCCTTTTCCAGTTCAAATTTAGTCAGCTCCAAATCCAATTTCACGACACCCTTAACAAACTCATTTTTCTTATTCAAGGTAAAAAGTTTAGCGTTCCCTATAGTCCGCGTTGCAACAATTACCTCTCTATCAAGCAATTTCTGCCAAACGTTGACAAATGCACTCCAACCAACTCCTGCTCCTCGAGCCACCTCAGTCATGCTGTAGTCGAAGCCAAGCCCGCTTATGAGAAAGTCGAGCACTTTAATATAAGGGGATCCTCCGAAGTACTCAACAAAGATACTTACAGACTCGTCGTTAGTTTCGTCCATCGGTTACAGAAGAAGAGATCTATTTTAAACCTTTCGTTTTGATAGCCTAAAAATGTTATGTAGTAATTACTAAAACGGAGCTCCATAAAGTATATAAGTGTGAAATATTAATGGAGCATGTGGAAGAAGAAATAAAAGATGAAATAAAAAGATTCATATTAAGAAAGATGACAAGACACCGAATTTGGATGCATAAACATACAAGCATCCATAATCTTCAAAAAGGATTGCCCGATCACTTAAGAGGCAGAAAAGAAGTAAGAAGAGCCATTGACGAGCTAGTAAAAGATTTTCTTCTAGCTAAACCAACACATTACGGCTTAGAGGTCTCTCTGGATATACGTAAGAAAAAAGAGATTGAAAATTTCATAGGAATAACCTAAAGTCTGAACTGATGTTTTCCAAAACGGAAGAACGCTTCAGCTTTCATCTGTAAGCGCACCACCCAGTTCATCTTCAGCCAACTTATGTTTTGCTGCACGGTCTTTTTCAGAAAGACCAACAGATTTCTCTTCAGCAAGCTCTTTTCCTAAAATCTCAAGCGATTTTCCCTGTTGAGTGACTTTTTCCTTGGTGCGTTGTATCTCTTTTCCATAAAGAACTTTCCGCACCCAACGGTTAACAAATCCTACATAGAACAGAGCAAAAAGAAACAAAGCAAACACCACAAAAATCGCTATAATGCGAAACCAAAGACCATCTATCTGTTCAACTAACGTCGTTAGCAGATGAGCTGAATAACGAGGAATGCGAATCGTGGATATCAACACAAAGAATGCTGCAAATGCGCCCNACTTGGCTAAAGACGCGTAGCGTTGAAAGGGAAGCGATAGCTGAAGAACACTAAATAAACTATAAGCATAAACAATCAAAAGCAACCAAATAAAAAAGCTGAAGAGAAACGAAAGCGACCATGAAAAACCAAGACCGAGCAAGGTCATGAAGATTGCGTCCTGTTTAGATAGAAAATTTCCTGCCGAGACTATTTTTTTCCCAATAAAAGTATTCTCAAGAAACCTTCCCCATTCAGCCATAATGAAGTCAGCTTGCGAAGACTCACTTTCAATAAATGCAGACCCCTGTTCAAGCTGGCTGTTGAGTGCATTGGGGTCAGGCAATTCTGCCGAAACTAACGCAAGGGCTAAAAAAAGCAGAATAATCGCCCCTATTTTTGCACCCATGAACAGTTATAGAACGCAAGATTTTAAACGTTTAGATGGGTAAATTTTTCAAACTGTGATGTTACTACAGAGAGGTAACTAATTAGAAAGGTTTAAATACCTTGAAAGCTCATATAAATTAAGGTAAAAACATGTACAGAGAATATAGAACTATGGTTGAAGAACAGGCAAAAATAAGAGCCATAAATAGAGAGAAGTGGGCTCAACGAAGCAAGACTATGTATAATATAACCATCAAACCTGCCGGCTGGCTATTAGGCAAAGCGTGGGATGCAACAAAAGCAGTAGGAAAAACCATCGGGAAGGGTGTTGACGCTCAAATAGAACGTTCAGTCAGATCTTATCTCTATCAAAAGCTTGACCCGACAGCAGCTTACACGCCTCAAGAAAGACCAGAATACAGAGAGTTTCCATCTCGACCAGCAGTCACAGCCAATAGCACCCAAGACGAAGGTTCACCCCAAGCAGAAAAGGAGACGCTGAGAGCCAAGACTAGACGAACAATTAGCTACGCAGGACAACTTGGAAAAACCGCAGGATTAAATCTATTGCGCGGGGCAGGATATTACATCGGAGAAGCACGAAGAAAAATGAGGCACACCAGAGCCATGGCTGCAAATTACGGTCAGCTAGAAAATATTGCGACCCAGTTCACCGAGAGAGGAGTTCCAATGACGCCCCGCGAAGCGTATGCGGCAGTGCAACACACAGCTAATCGTTGCCAACGCGCAGATTAAACTAGAAATGGTCAACTAGCAGCAGGACGAGCCTTTCTATAAGCTCTTTCATATTTTGCATTAAGCCGTGCTCGCATATAAGATTCAAGCATCCAAGGTAAAAAGCCAACCTCGCACGCCACTACTAAAGCATGCAAAAAAACACCTAAATCAAAGACGTCTAAAGTTATAATTTGAAGCACTCGATTAACCATCGGCAACATCATTAACAAGGCATAAAACACGCCGAATAGAATGAGCTTCCATGGTCTCCCAGCTACAATCTCAGGCCAACGCGACCAATCTTCCTTAATCTCTTCCCCTTGCTTCAAATAAAGACTCTTGCCGCCAGTTACCCAGTGTCTAACAAAACGCGCAATCGTATATACGACCCAAATCATCAGCCCTGCAAGAAAACCAACCAAAAAATAATAAAACAAAGTCGAACCAGTTCCATTAAATCCCAACCAGTTGGGCGCATTCTGCATTATATTCTGCACAAATGAGTTATCAAAAAGAAAATTCTTGGCGCGATTGCCAGCTCCTTCATTCGCCGCTTCCTCTGCGACAACAAACCCTAAAGATAAAAGAATAAACATCGCGCAAGCGCCAGCTACAATAATCTGCTTACGCATCTTAACCATCAGCCATAGCCTTCGCAATCTTAGTTCCATACTTCGCCCGCAAAATCTGATTATAGTAATATCTCCTAAGGCGATGACGCGTATAAGCCTCAATCGCACTTGGAATAATGCCAATGTAAAATGCAATAAGTATCGAACGTACAAACCAATTCACTCCAAACACCTCAAAGGTTATAATCTGAATAAAACGGTTCACGAGGGGAATTTGCGTAAGCACCGCGTAGAACGCCGCAATAGGAACAATCTTCCATGGATGGCTGCCTAAAAAATAGAGCCAGCTAATCTTTAATTTTTCCCCCTCGCTTTTTCTGTTTTCTACCCAAGGCACAGAGGCGAGAATAGATATGCTCGCAAGCCAATAAGCAAGAAATATCCAAAGCCCTACGAACAGGCCAGTTAGGAGATAAGGAACAAAATCATAGAAACTAGCGTTAAATCCAAGTACGCCGTTCACAAAAGCCAAAATCTTACCAAGCACCCCCACCCCCCGTTCTGCTTCAATACCGCACCAAAAAATATGTTCTTTGACCCAGACCGTCAACTCTACAAGAGAACTTGTCTTAGTCTTTACCAGTTCTTCTTGTGTTATCGTGCAATTACGTATAAAGAAATACCAAAGAGCAAACAGGGCAACAAGCACAAAAACTGAATAAACTATCTTCTTCCAAGGCACACCGCCACGTCTGCACATTAACATATCTTTAGCACACATTCTGTCCTTAAAAACTTTCATCCTTTAGCCATGGCTTTAATAATTTCTTCTCCCGCCACTTTCTGCAGTTCTTCCTTATATTCGCGTATTTCTACGCGATAAGCTATATACCTCTTGAAGTAAAGCGGTCCGAAGATAAACACAGCCGAAACAATAAACGCGCGCCAGACCACAGCCACGCCAAGCACCTCAAGCGTCACTATCTGCAATATACGATTAATGAAGGGAATGCCCATTAAAATAGGATATAAAACAGCAAAAATGAGCGCAAACTTCGTAAATTTAAGCCATTTACCAAATGTAAATTTGAACACAATGTTTCTTTCAGATTTAGCGTTACCGAGTCTAAGTTGAAAAAATCCAAAAACGACAGACCATAAAATAATCCAAACGCTAAGGGAGATATAAGAGAAAAACCTTTCAGACCAAAAATTACCCGAGAAAATATGAATTGACTTTCCTCCAAATGTCCTTGTTCCGATAATAGGTCCGACTATATACTTGTCAGCAAACGTGCTGATTGCGTTAAACACTCGTACCATGTTGTCTTTAATAGTTCCCCACAACCCCGCGTCAGAAGAAACATTCGACACCGTTTGTTCAGCATCTTGTGCAGAAACAAAAGTGCCAGAGACTAGCAAAACCACAACCGCTACCAAGAAAAAAATATACCAGCCTCTTCTCATGAACAAATGAGAAGAAAGAAACTTAAATAGCTTATGATTTACCACTGCGCGTTAAATCAGCTTCGATTCCGCGTGCCATCTTCGCCCGTTCAGCTGTATCCTTGAAGCGCTGAATGTCCGCCTCACGCATTTCTTTAGAAATCCAAGCCACAAGCCCCTGATTCTTCACCACAAAAATGAAGAAGACAACGACAGAGACCACCAGCAACACAATCAGGATGGTAGAACTCCCAGACTCACTCGCACGCTTAATGAATTCTGGACCAAAAATAAAGTTCATTAACGGGTCGATAGCACTCGGTTCCATAGGACCTACAAGCGCATAATCTGGCGTATATACCCATCGAATAATCAAAAAGCCCAGAGTCTGGATAAAGAGATAAACAGAGTAAATAACCCAAAGCACGCGTTGCAAGAGGATGCCGAACGGAGCAACCTTTAGGGAGACAGCAAACGTAATAAACCCAAGCGCGAGTATCGGAAAGAATAGGATAATGGAAACGCCAAGCGCCGAATACGAAAGCATGGCTGCAAGTAGTTCTTCCTTCGTCAGAAGAAGCGTCGCCAGCAGACCAACTACCAGCGACATTCCCCAGCGGATAGCTACATTATCAGGAAAATCTGCATAAGAAAGACCTGCATAAATTAAAAAGATAACTAACACCAAAAAGAACCATTTGACGTACTCAGCAACAACACTCGTGTCCTTTATATCGCCAGTAAATATCTGAATGAGCGTGCTATCCGTGACAAAATCAAGGGGTCCAGCATGCACCGAAGCCATCGAAGCCACAACAGAAAAAGACATAAAGAGCAATAATGCGAACGCAAAAGAGCGATTTCTCATCTATGGAATAATGGGAAGCACTTTATAAATATTCCTTTGGTGTTGAATATTATGCCAATAGTCGAGCAAGTTAAAACTACTGGCCGCCCAACAAGCTTTTAAACAAAATATACATTAAAACCCCATGCCGATATTAGCAGATATCTTCTCATTCATGAATGAGCCTTCGATGTACGTCATAAGGATTCTGCTCACCTTGCTCTTCTTTTTTATCATATATCCAATACTTCTCAAACTGCCCACAAATCTGCGAGAACAAAAAGGAATTATCGCGATTATAGCGCTCGCCATCGCCCTAATCGGAGCCATGGCTGCACGAGAAGAACTTATCGAAAAATACCTGCTTCTTCCATACAAGCTATTCGGTCTGCTCTTGATACTAGTTATACCCTGCTTACTAATTGCATACCTAATCCATCGCACTCGTATGACTGGCATAGGAAGAAAAATAACTCTCGTATTGTTCGGAATCATGGTGGGAATAATGGGAATCCGGCAATACAGCAACCTCGAGCCGCTGCAAATTAAAATATACCTCGGCGCACTTGCGCTGGTCTTACTCACACTTGTATTCGACAAGACACTTCACACATTCCTAAGAAAAAAACACATCTGACAATTTATAAAACTACATCTACCGACGCCTGAGACCCAAGCCTTGGCATATCCTGCACCCACTTGGCTTTTTCTTCACACCAATAAAACCCAGATTCTCTTTCATGAGCATAACAAACTCTCTATGCGTCAATTCCGGCACATGCAAGCGGGAAGCAATAACCTTTATCCTGTGATAAATATCAACATCACAATTCTCAAATCGATAAGCCAGATTGCCATAATACCAGTTCACAAGATATTCTATCTTGAAAGTTCTTGCAGAAATTTTCGGAACCAATTATTATCCTCGCTTCACACTCTTGAGTCGTTCTACCTTAAGACGAGCAAGTATCTCGCGGCCCTCTTCGGTCTTTTCCAATCGTGCATAGAAAGCTTGAGACTTCTCATATACAGCATTTACAAAAACATCTACTACTCGTTTCCACTCTTCCCGAGGATGTGCGCGGACAAACTCCGCCCATTTTTCAACACTCTCCATATGCAGCTTGTCTCTCATTGTTTTAACCTCAATTTTCTTATTTTAGATTTTATCTCTTCAATAAAATTGTTATCTAATTCATCTTTATATATTATTCTAAGATGCTTAGCATCTTCCATATCCTTTTCACTCTTCAACAATTCTTCCTTAAAAGCAATATTAAACTCTATAGAAGAAAACCATATATCGAGACCAGTGAAATCAAGTTTTTTCCTAGTTCTCATCTGTAATTCGTCAAGTTCATCTTTTACAAACTTGACTTCCATTTCAGGCGGAAAGAAGTTCTCATTATTCGTATAACGCACACCGTCCCCTTCTTCAAGATAGTCATAAACATCACCAACTTTGGAAGATTGCATACAATGAAAACCAGAATTGATTAAGTCTTCATGAAAAGAAATAAATTCGGGCTTGGACATTCGTTCAATAATCATGTCAATATCTTCTGTTGTTCGCCTTCTCCCATGAGAGATAGCGACAAACCCAGAAACAACAATATACTTAAC
>C687J35174_10010524_pt1 | contig 11471 bp, 10 predicted proteins | sample RifCSPhighO2_01_FD_35174 | JGI IMG/M metagenome (IMG submission 35174) | reverse complement strand
CCGAAGGTGTTCGAGATAGGCCGTGTATTTCGCAACGAAGGCCAATCGCGCGAACATCTCCAGGATTTTACTTTTGTCGAATCGTATGAAGCGTACAGCGACATGCAAAAAGGCATGGAATTCGTCAAAGAGCTCTATCGGCGTGTTGCGAAAGAAGTGTATGGTAAGTACACCTTCGAAATAGGAGAACATACTGTCGACCTCGCGGAGGACTGGAAGATTATTGACTTTAGCGAAATTGTGGAACGGGAGTTTGGCGTGAATCCTACAACGGCGTCAGAAAAAGACCTGACGCATACTGCATCGAAAGCGGGAGCAGTTGACATTGCGAACAAAGAACGTGCTGCTGACTACCTGTGGAAAAAAGCACGCAAGAAAATATCTGGCCCTGCATTCCTCGTCGGTGTACCCGTCTATCTCGAGCCACTTGCGAAGCGTACTGAAAAGAATCCGGAAACGGTCGAACGACTGCAAGTCATACTCGCGGGTACCGAGATGGGTAAAGGTTTTAGCGAGCTCAATGATCCTCTCGACCAGCGCACTCGTTTTGAGGAGCAGCAGAAACTACGCGAAGCGGGCGATGAGGAAGCGCAACGGCTCGATCTCGACTACGTGCGCGCGATGGAGTACGGCATGCCTCCCGCTTTCGGCTTCGGCGTCTCCGAACGCCTCTTTGCTTTTCTCGAGAACAAACCCGCCCACGAAGCGCAACTTTTCCCATTATTGCGCCCCAGGAACAGTTAGTGTCTAATCAAGCCAGAAGGGAGGTGATTGTATGAGTAGAAATCTCACCTGGCGCGAATGGTCGCGTCTCTGGTGGAAGTTCGGGCTTCCCGCGCGGTTGCGCGGAATTATCTGGTGAGCATCGGAGCCGCGGCGAGGATTTACCTTGCCGCGGCTGTAATTTTGATACACTGCAGGAATGAAGACCGCGGTTTTTGGAGGGGGCTGTTTCTGGTGTACGGAGGCGGTGTTTCAGATGCTGAAAGGCGTTGAGAAGGTGGAATCTGGTTATGCGGGAGGCAAAATGGATAATCCGTCATACGAAGCGGTTTCAAGTGGCTCGACCGGTCATGCGGAATGTATTCGCGTGACGTACAACCCATCTGTCATCAGCTACGAAGACCTGCTCACAGTTTTCTTCGGTTCACACGACCCAACGACGCCGAATAGGCAGGGCGCTGACGTGGGCGAGCAGTATCGCTCGGTCATTTTCTACAGGACGGACGAGGAGAAAGCGGCGGCGGAGAAAGCGATAAAAGAGGTGGATGAGTCGTTGCGCGACGGAAGTCGCGTCGTCACCGAGGTTATCCCGCTTGCCACGTTCTACGTGGCCGAGTCGTACCATCAGAATTATTTCAAGACCAACACCTCTGCTCCCTACTGCCAGCTCGTCATCGAGCCGAAGATCGAGAAGGTGCGGAAGCGTTTTGCGGAACTTGTTAAACAGTAAGGAATAGGGGTGTGACAGGAGAGATTGACATTTATGCAAATAAAGTGGTATGGTAACAGGCGTACTGACTTCGGTACGATTCGTTGAAAGGAGGCGGAAGTGAATAGACAACCGGTATCGCGCCAAGAGCGCAAATGGCCGCTCGGTGGGATTGTGTCGGTCAATGAGGACTCGGTCGTCATGCACCAAGCGTCGGGGGGCTCAGGCCACGCGGCGCTTGATTATGTTTTTGAGCAAGAGCTAACACCCAAGGGCTGGCGATTCGTCGCTGATCTCTTCGGTGAGATTCTGCTTTTGCGCAAGTTAGTCAAAGAATTGCTGCGCCGCCAGGGTGTACGCATCGGCAATAGCAACGAGTACTATCGCGACCTCGCATCCTCAGCGCAGAAAATGGGTGTCCATCCAGATGACCTCAAAGAAGTCGTCGACCCGATACTTCGAGAGCTTTTCAGTGAAATGCTCGCCAAAAAGCCTTCTGGCAAGGTCGGAGCTTAAACGCTCCCTAAAGGGGTAATTGCCTCCGCAAACTGTTGTTTGCCTGAGGACAGGATAAAAACCCCACCTCCCAAAGGGAAAAACGGAGGCAGGTACCGTTTTCTCCAGACTTTGGAAGCGGCCGCAGTGATGCGCCCGCTTCTTTCTTTTTGATATAGTTCGCAAATGAACCGAGAAGATTTTGAGAAACTTGTCGGAGAGGGTTTTGAGCGGTTGCCGCAATGGGTGCGCCAAAGAATAAAGAACGTCGCGCTTCTTGTGGAGGATGAGCCGTCGGAGGAAGACAGGCGTTTGCAAGGATTGTCAGATGACGAAACGCTACTCGGACTTTACAAAGGCATTCCTCTCTCAGAACGCGGCGATTTGTACGGTGTAGGCATGACCATGCCGGATACCATAACGCTGTATCAACAGCCGATCGAAGATGCTGCGGAGGAGGATGGCATGGAAATAGCGCAAGTAGTTGCAGAGACCATTTGGCACGAGTACGCGCATCATTTCGGTATGGATGAGCATGAGGTTCAAAAGCGAGAAAGGGGAAAGTTTGGTGATTAAGGCCTATTTGATACTATTTCGTGTGCAGGAACCTCCCAGCGAATATACTGAACGACTAAGGGCTCCACTCCACAAGAAAAAAGCCTCGGCGTCAGTTTGCAAGAGTTCTCTGGGCACTCGGGAGTACTGCATCCCGAATTGGGCGGTCTTCGGCCGCCCTTTTTTCTGTTATAGTTTCGCTATGGCGAAATTGTCGGAAATACTGAAAGAACGCGGCTATGTGTACCAGCATTCTTCCGAAAAGCTTGAAGAAATTACCGACGGTCCCAAACGCACCTTTTATCTCGGTGTAGACCCCACGGCCGACTCGATGCACGTGGGTCAGCTGCAGGGCATCCTCGTACTGCGCAGATTCGTCGAAGATGGGCACAAGCTCATCGTCATTGTCGGCGGTGGAACGGGGATGATAGGAGATCCGGGTGGGAAAAGTGCGGAGCGCAACCTCCTGGATGATGAGACCATCGACCGCAACGCTGAAGCGCTCAAGAAGCAATTCAAGCAGCTTTTCGGTGGCGTAGATTTTGAAATGGTCAACAACGCAGACTGGCTGCGGAGTCTCAACATGATGGAATTTTTGCGTGATATCGGGAAACACTTTACCGTCAACGAAATGGTAAAGCGCGACACGGTGCGGCCACGGCTCGAGACCCGCGACGCGAGCATCTCATACACCGAATTTTCATACATGCTCTTGCAGGCCTACGACTATCTCCATTTGCATAAAAAATACGACTGCACGCTGCAAGTCGGCGGTTCCGACCAGTGGGGGAACATCATTTCGGGTGTCGATCTCATCCGCCGCAAGACCGGCGATAAGGCGTATGCGCTCTCGTGGCCGCTTCTCGTGGACAAAACGACCGGCAAGAAGTTTGGCAAGAGCGAGGGCGGTGCCACCGTGTGGCTCGATGCCGAGAAAACCTCGCCTTTCCAGTTCTACCAATTCTGGCTCAATGTACCCGACACGTCCGTCGAAGAGCTTCTCATGAAAATGACGTTGCTCTCCGACATGGAAATAGCAGCAGTAAAAGAACTCCATAAGCGAGATCCAAAAGAACATCACGCGCAAAAGACCTTGGCGCGAGAAGTCACGAAGCTTGCGCATGGTGAGGAGGAAGGAATGAGAGCCGAGCAGGTTTCGCAAGTACTCTTTGGCGAAAGCGCCTTGAAAGATCTCGATTCTGCCGCAGTCGTGACCTTAAAAGCCGCGGCGCCTTCGTGCGAGGTAAAAGCTGGTGCATCAATCTTAGATGTTCTCGTGAATGCAAAACTCGCAAGCTCGAAGCGACAAGCTCGACAGTTCTTGGAGGATGGCGCAGTGAGTCTGAACGACGCGTCTATCAAGGACCAAAAGCGCGAGTTTTCCAGTGAAGATTTTCACAATGGCATCGCGCTCCTGCGTCGCGGCCAGAAGAACATATGCGTGCTGGTTCTTGAATAATCAACGAAATAAGGCATAGCGCGGGTTGTTTTGCGTACCCCTGCATCATGCAGATGCCGGGGAAGAAACCCCAAATGTCAGGAGAATGCCGTGAGCCGAGTCTCCGATCGCCAGGGAGACCGGCTCATTTTTTTATGCGAGTAATTTTGATACAGTAGTGGACTGTGAACAAATTCAAGCTTGCATCCTCATACAAACCCGCCGGAGACCAGCCGCAGGCGATAGAGGCACTTGTGGACGGCCTCAAAGAAAAGATACGCGATCAGACGCTTTTGGGTGTTACTGGTTCGGGAAAAACTTTCACGGTCGCGAATGTCATCCAAAAATGGCAAAAGCCAACGCTCGTTATCGCGCACAATAAGACGCTGGCGGCACAACTTGCGGCAGAGTATCGAGAGTTCTTTCCTGATGCGGCCGTGCAATATTTCGTCTCGTACTACGATTTTTACCAGCCGGAAGCATACGTGCCCATCACCGATACCTATATCGAGAAAGAAGCGCAGATAAACGAAGACATCGAGCGCTTGCGGCACGCGGCGACCCAGGCGCTTTTGACGCGCAAAGACGTCATCGTTGTCGCAACGGTCTCTTGCATATATGGATTGGGAAGTCCGGAGGAGTATATGAAGGTAAATCTCAAACTCGAGAAGGGAGAGCCGATGACACGCGCAACACTCACGCGCAAGCTCATTTCCATATACTTCGAGCGCACCAGTGGCGACCTTTCACCCGGCACCTTTCGGGCACTCGGGAGCAGAGTGGAATTGATGCCTGCGAGCGAACGGGTGATCTACCGCCTCGACCTCTCCGGCGGCAAAATAGCGAAGATCGAAGAAATAGATGCGACGACGCGAGCTTTGGGCGCGAAACACGAAGCCGTATTCATCTTTCCGGCGCGACAGTATGTTACACCGAAGGGCGTTCAGGACGCCGCACTGGCGGATATCGAGCTGGAGCTCGCAGAACGACTGAAGGCGCTTGATGCTGCGGGTAAGATCCTCGAGGCGGAGCGTCTCAAACGTCGCACACGGCAGGACGTGGCAATGATACGAGAATTCGGATTTTGCAGCGGTATCGAGAACTATTCACGCCATTTCGACAGGCGCCAGCCCGGGGAGCCTCCGTACACACTCCTCGACTATTTCAAAAGTTGCGGCGGGAAGGAAGGTTTTCTCACGGTCATCGACGAATCGCACGTGACTGTACCGCAAATAGGCGGCATGTATGCAGGCGATCGCGCGCGAAAAAATACGCTTGTCGAACATGGATTCCGTTTACCAAGTGCCGTCGACAATCGCCCGCTCAAATTCGAAGAATTCAAGAAACGCACCGGGCAAACCATTTACACCTCGGCGACGCCGGGGCAGTACGAATTGGAGCGGAGTGGAAAGCCGGTGGAACAGGTCATTCGTCCGACCGGGCTCATAGACCCCGAGATCATCATCCGCCCGATAGTCTCTCGTGACGGATATCTGGGACAAGTAAAGGACTTTATTGCTGAAGCGGAAATTGTTACGAAACGAGATGGGCGTTCGATGGTGACAGTGCTTACGAAAAGAATGGCAGAAGACCTCACGCAATTTCTTGTGGAGCGCGGGATCAAGGCGCGCTATGTGCACAGTGATGTTGCGACGATAGAGCGGATCGAAATACTTACGGATTTCAGAAAGGGGAAGTTTGATGTCCTCGTGGGGGTGAACCTTCTTCGCGAAGGCCTGGACCTGCCCGAGGTGGAATTTGTCGGTATTTTGGATGCCGACAAGGAAGGTTTCTTGCGCAGCCAAACTTCGCTCATCCAAACTATCGGCCGCGCCGCACGCAACGTGCGCGGACGCGTCATTCTCTACGCAGATGTTTCGACCGGCTCGATGGAGCGTGCGATAGGGGAAACGAACCGTCGTCGCACGATACAACTCGCGTATAACAAAAAACACAAAATCACTCCGAAGACCATCGAAAAACGCATCCACGACATCATTGGGGACATCGAACGCTCCCGCAAGCGTGCCGTTAGCGAGCTTGCGAGAATGGACAGTAATGCGGCGGGGGGTGACGTGCAGAAGCTCGTCAAGGAAAAGCGCCGCCAGATGCACGATGCCGCTGACAGGCTCGACTTCGAGACAGCGGCTATACTAAGGGATGAGATCCTAACGCTCGAGAAGTCCGAAAGGAAGAAGTAACTATGGATATCAAAGAGAATGTGCCGCTTGCACCGCTGACGACCTTCAAAATAGGAGGGTCGGCGCGGTATTTCGTGGATGTGAGAACGGAGGAAGAGATACGTGGGGCACTTCAGTGGGCAAAAGAAAAAAACATACGCTTCGTCGTTCTCGCAGGTAAAAGCAATGTACTTGTGCCGGATGAAGGGATCGATGCGCTCGTCATCCACATTGTGGAAGGAAGCTGGTCCTTCAATGATGGCCTCCTGTCAGCCGACGCCGGATGTAACCTACTGACGCTTATCCGTGGCGCATCGGAACAAGGAATGAGTGGGTGGGAAAAATTAGCCGGTATTCCCGGCACGCTCGGTGGGGCGGTGCGTGGGAACGCTGGCGCATTTGGTCCAGAAATAAAGGATTTCGTCATCAAGATCCATGTTCTCCATACAGAAACGGGAGAGATACGAGAGTTCGGCAACTTTCAATGTGAATTCTCGTATCGCATGAGCCATTTCAAACTTCATCCGGAATGGATAATTATTCGCGTATGGTTGAAATTAGAGAAAGTAGACCCGAAAGCTAGTGAACGACTCATCGATGAAACTATCAAAGAGCGAGAGAAGCGCCATATCCAGAACGTGCAGGCGGCGGGTTCGTTCTTCGTGAACCCTGTCGTACCTAAGGAAATACAGGAGATGTTTGAGAAGGAAAGAGGAGTAAAAGCACGTGAAGGTCGCGTGCCTGCCGGCTGGCTTATCGAGAAAGTAGGACTCAAGGGTGCACGCGTAGGCGACGCGGTGGCAAGCGAGCAGCACCCGAATTATCTCAAAAATGACGGCAAGGCGACTGCCGCACAGGTGAAAGAGCTTGCCCGGAAGATCAAAGACGCGGTGCGGACAGAATTCAGCATCGAATTAGATGAAGAAGCTGTGGTCCTCTGATCAATGCGACGTGCCCCTCCCTCGTTGACGGATGAGATACCAGAGGCGCGTGAGCTCATCCATTGTCTGGCGGGTAACCCCCATTTTATGCAAAAGCTTCCTGGATTCGATTACTGACGCTTGTTGATCTATCGCGTTCTCAAGCGCCGCGATCGCGGTATCGAGATGTTTCGCCGGCTCTTCCGCATACTCAGACGGCCCATGCGTGCGGATCTCGCGGAGCGCTTGTTCTCGAGTTTTTTTGAATTGCTCCGCCGGCGTTAACCGTTCGGCTTCTTCCATCCCGCCATTGTGGCACATAATATTCACACCAGCTGTTGAGCGTGCTAGGCTCTTGGTATCAGTATGGTGTTCGAACCTTACGCCGCGCGAACGCACGAGAAGATGAGGGAGGTATTGATGAGTCCGGATGCGCCGGGGCCAGCTATCCACTACTACATGATCCGGGGTGGGAGCGAAAAGCGGAATATTACCGTTTGGGAGAGCGGCACGATAGGAGGTGAATACATCAAAACGTACGGGCACTACCACGTGGATGCGATGGACGAGACGTATTGGATACTCGCAGGTGAAGGTATCATCTTGCAGCAGAGACTTGTCGTCGAAAATGGCGCACCGCAGATGGATCGAGTGGAGGAGTTCAAGGCGATCCAGGTTTCGGCAGGTGATTCGGTTTACATGCCTCCGCATGTCGGCCACCTCGCAATCAACATTGGGGAGACCTGGTTTGTGACAGCCGATAACAGCCCCGTGGCGGGCGCAAGTGATTCGGCTTCGATGCCGGTACATGCCGACTACGAAATGGTCAAGAAAATGCGCGGCTTCGCCTACTACGTCATCGAACGCGACGACAAACCCATCCTCGTGCCCAACAAACTCTACAAAGAAGTCCGCAAAACTGATTTCGGAGGAATTCCCGTCGCGTGATATACTCGCCTACGCCTACCCCCTGTCGCAAATCAGGGGTGGATTCCTATATGGGAAAAGAAGAAATAAAAGAGAAAATAGTCGTAAAGGGGGCAAGAACACACAACCTCAAGAACGTGAGCGTTGAGTTGCCGCGCAACAAAATGGTGGTATTTACGGGACTTTCGGGGAGCGGAAAGTCGTCGCTTGCGTTCGATACGATCTTTGCGGAAGGACAGCGCAAGTATGTCGAGTCTCTTTCGGCATACGCCCGCCAATTCTTACGGCAAATGCAGAAGCCCGACGTGGACGAGATATCCGGACTTTCTCCCGCTATTTCCATCGACCAAAAGAGTCGCTCCAACAATCCACGCTCGACGGTGGCGACCATCACCGAGATATACGACTACCTGCGCGTACTCTATGCGCGTATCGGGCACCCGCACTGTCCGACGTGCGGCAGGGAAGTACGAAAGCTCTCGAACGAGGAAATTCTCGAGACGGTGCTTGGTGTTGTAGAGAGCGCACGAAAACACACGAAAGGTAAAATGATTGAGAACGTATCTCAATCATCGAAGCTTACGAAGGGGGTGTCGGCTGCAAAGATCCAAATATCGTCTCCTGTGATCGTCGGAAGAAAGGGCGAATATTACCAGCTTCTCTATGACATGCTCAACAAGGGCTACGAGAAAGCCGTCATCGATGGTGAGGAGAAATCGCTACGATCTCGGGTAGAGCTCAAAAAACATTTCAAACACAGTATCGATATTATCGTGGACGAGATATTCGTTTCGGAATTCTTGGATGATCCGAAGGGTTCGCGCGAACGCGCGGCGGAGGCGATAGAGCGAGCACTGCACGAGAGCGAGGGTTTGGTGAAGATTACCGATCCGGTAGGAAGTAGCACCATCGTCTCAGCGAAGTTCTTGTGTCCCTACGATGGGTTTTCGTTCCCTGAAGTGGAGCCTCGACTCTTTTCCTTCAACTCACCATACGGCGCGTGTCCGGAATGCAAGGGACTTGGGAGCAAGTACTTTTTTGGCGACGAACCATGTGATGTGTGCGGAGGAAAACGTCTGCGCCCGGAGGCCTTGAGTGTTTTTCTTGGCACGGTTCAGGAACCTGAAAAGCATGATGGCCCTGCGGCAGGCACCAACATCGTGGATCTCTCCTCACTTTCCATCGAAAATGCGATGGCGTTCTTCAAAAAACTGAAACTGACAAGAAAGGAGGAGGAAATATCGCGCATGGTCATCAAGGAGATAACCAGCCGCTTGCAATTCATGCTCAATGTCGGGATCGAGTATCTGACACTCGACAGAAAGGCCAACACGCTCTCCGGTGGAGAAGCCCAGCGTATCAGGCTCGCCTCGCAGCTCGGGAGTGGGCTTGTGGGCGCCTTGTACGTGCTCGACGAGCCCACCATCGGACTTCATCAGCGCGACAACGACAAACTTATCGAAACACTGAAGCATCTGCGTGATCTTGGCAACACAGTTTTGATCGTCGAGCATGATGAAGATACGATCTTCGCCTCCGACTATATCGTGGATCTCGGTCACGGTGCAGGGACGCACGGCGGAAGTATCGTCGTTTCCGGCTGGCTCGAAGATCTTTTGACCGGAAAGACGAATAAGAGCGGCTCGCGCACGCTTTCGTACCTGCGCGGAGAAATTGCAATAGAGATCCCCGAAAAACGGCGCACGACGGATCGCGGCAAGATAAAGATCCGTGGAGCCTCGAAATTCAATCTCGACAAGGTGAACGCCGACGTGCCTCTTCAAAAGTTTGTCTGCATCACAGGCGTATCCGGCTCCGGGAAATCCACATTTCTCTACGAAATATTGCATCGCAACCTATTAGCACGTTTCGACAAACGCTACCGTAGCGCCAAAACATATAATGCTGCTGAGTTTTCTGGTACGGAGTATCTCGGACGCTCCATTCTCATCGACCAATCGCCGATAGGTCGTACACCGCGCTCGAATCCCGCCACGTATACGGGCGCATGGACGCACATCCGAGATATGTTCGCGATGTCCGAAGAAGCTCGCGCGCGCGGGTGGGCGCCGGGACGGTTCTCATTCAACGTCAAAGGTGGCCGCTGTGAAGCCTGTCAGGGGAACGGCTTAGTCGCCGTAGAAATGCACTTCCTACCGACGGTATACGTGACGTGCGACGTGTGCAACGGCAAACGATTCATGAAGGAAACGCTCGAAGTGAAATATAAGAAAAAGAGCATTCATGACGTACTTTCGATGACGGTCGAGGAAGCATTGGAATTCTTTGAAGATATTCCAGCGATATCGGATAGATTGCAGACGCTTTCCGATGTGGGACTCGACTACCTTGAGCTTGGGCAGAGTGCCACGACGCTATCGGGAGGAGAGGCCCAGCGCGTGAAGATAGCATCGGAACTGTACCGACCGCTCACCTCAAAAACCATTTACCTGCTCGACGAGCCGACCGTCGGATTGCACTACGACGACGTTGCAAAGCTCATCCAGATACTGCAAAAACTCGTAGAGCGGGGAAATACGGTCGTTGTTATCGAGCACAACCTTGACGTTCTCAAATGCGCTGACTACATTATCGACCTCGGACCCGAAGGAGGCGCGAACGGTGGTACGGTCGTCGCCTCGGGAACTCCCGAACAAGTGTCGAAAACCGATGGCTCGCACACGGGCTATTATCTGAAGCGGGTGTTGAAGAAACTTAAAAAGTAGGGTATACATCCCGGCGAAACCGCCGCGAGCTACGATGGTTCTCGGCGGTATCCACGGAGGTTCGCGTAGTGAACCCATCCGTGAGGCAGTCCGGCGACGAGCGTGTGTGTGCAGCCGTGCTGCACCGTGTTGCGTTGCGTAACGCGTAACGTTCGCGTATCCGGACGGTCGGGAGGGGACATGTTGTGTATCGCCCCCTCCCGATTCCCCTTTAAGAACGATATTCACTCCATGACTTTGCTTTCAATCCGTTTCCTTTTTGTTCAGAGAGCGCAGTAATAAAGCCTTCGGCGAGTTGGCGATTTGTGATGAGCGGGATGTTCATATCCACCGCCTTCCGGCGAATGAAGAAACCGTCGGTAGATTCGAGCTGGTGCGCGTGCGTCGGGATGTTGATGATGAGGTCGAGTTTTGCGCCGGAAAGGAGGTCCGAGACATTCGGGCTTTTCGCCGTACTTACTTTGTAGACCTTTTTGCACCGAATGTCATTCTCGGACAAAAAGTCAGCCGTGTTCTCTGTTGCGAAGATGCGGAAACCCATATCCGCAAGGAGCTGCATCGAGGGAAGCAGTTTCAGTTTATTTTCCTCCTTGCCGAGAGAAACGAGGACATTTTTTTTCGGAAGCCTGAATCCAGCAGCCATCATGGATTTTAGCAATGCTTCGGAGTAGGAATCGCCGAAACACGCGACTTCTCCCGTCGAGGCCATCTCGACGCGTGAGCGGGGATCGGCACCTTTGATGCGACCGTAGGAAAATTGAGGCGATTTGACGGCTACGCAGTCGAGTTCCAGTGTTC
>C687J35174_10010522_pt1 | contig 11471 bp, 8 predicted proteins | sample RifCSPhighO2_01_FD_35174 | JGI IMG/M metagenome (IMG submission 35174) | reverse complement strand
TCTCTTTGTTTGAATTCTTTAATAAAGTGCCACGGCAGGATTAGCAGATAGTCTGGTTGGGCTTTTCTCATTTCTTCTTCTGATCTAATTGGTATGTTGGTACCAACCGTTCTTAAACCAAATTTTGCTGGAGATCTTTCGGCAATCGCATCTATTAAAGTGTTGTCTAAACCGAACCACTGTAAAAGGGTGTTGCCCTTTGTTGATGCCCCGTAACCCCAGATCTTTTTTCCTTTTGCTCTTTCCTTTTTTATAAAATCGACTGTTTGCGTCTTTAAGTTAAGGGAGTTTTTATAGAAATCAAGATAGGTTTGCTTATTTTTTAAATTAAGAGATTTCTCGTGACTTAATGCCGATTGGACGCGATAGGCGGCTACAGACCGATAGGGAGCGGTGGCAAACTTTGATTCATTGGCGTCATTTTTGCGTATGTAGACCCTGAAGCTTCCGCCATTAACATCATTAAATTGACAGTCCACTATTTTTAAACCATGTTTTTCAAGTAGTGGTTTTAGGGATTCAAGACTATAATATTCCAAATGTTCATGGCAAATATTGTCAAAAGCCATTTGTTCCAACATCAGGGGTAAATAGCTCATTTGTAAAACCCAAAGGCCGTCTTTGTGCAGGGTTTGTTTAATATCGCTGGTAAATTTGTGAGGGTCTTCAAGATCGTAAAACATGGCAATGGAAGTAATGGCCATGGCTTTTTTATTTCCAAACTTGCTTTTTTTGAATGCTTTGTAGCTAAAATAATCGTCAATAATTAAATTGGCATGTTCGCTAGATAACTCCCCGAATCCATTTTGGGCCGGATCAAATCCAATGCGAATAAGGCTCTTATCCAAGAAACTCAAAAGCGTTCCATCATTACAACCTATATCGATAAAAACATCTCCCGGGCTTGCCTTGATAAGGTCTTTGGTGGAGCGGGCGATTTGCTCAAGCTCTTTGGTCATTGATATATTGGTGCCGGAGCGATACCAGTATTCTCTATACATTTTATCCAGGGGCGCAGTATGTGAAAGCTGGACTAGGCCTGATTTGGGAGCCAGACAGAGCTTAAGCTCTATCGGTTCAATTTTTGGTTTTTCTTTTGGACCGACAAAATCAGAAACATAAGTATTTCCCAAAGTAAATAAATCAACCAACCTTTCGTTGGATATGCGGCAAGTAGACCTTTTGATTATTTTTTTATTCATTAGTTTACGGCCATTTTATTGTATTGTTCTGATATAATCAAGCATGTTTTTGGCTAAAATTTTAGGAATAAGTTTATGGAGATATAACTGGTAAGCATTCTCGGCTACTTTTTGGGCCGTTTCATAATTATTTTTTATCCAGAGTATCTTATCGGCCAAGTCTTGGGCATCGGCCGGATTACAGCCAAAGCAGGTCTCATTATCTTTAAATAATTCCAACACCGCTTTATTTCTGGCGGTCAGATAGGGGATCTTCATGGCGGCGCTTTCAAAGGCCTTATGGGGGATGGTTCGGTTGAGGCGTGGGTGGTTGGAAAGCTGGCCCAAGCTTAAATGGCACTCTTGCATTTTTTTTCTTAATTCGGTGTCTGGTAGTCTATCTTTGATCCATTCCATATTTTTAGAGTCAAAACTATTCAGCATTTTTTCTACTTGATGACTCATTAGGCCGGTGCCGATAATTCTGAATTTGATATTTTCTTTTTGTAATATTTTGGATGCCTCTACGGCGTATTGAATACCAGATTCGGGAAGAAAACCTCCCCGGAATAAGATGGTGAAATCTTTTAATTTTGGAAGAGCTGGATCATAGAAGAAATCTTGATTGCTAACTCCTGTCCAACTTTTCAATAATTTTCGTCGAGGAACAAAAAACTTTTTAGCGACATAACTAACTTGATTTTGACTTTCCAGAAGGGAGAGATGGGCAAGATGAAAAGCAAAAAAATCAACTAGCCAGCAGTAAATACCTCTAAAAGAAAGGGGGGAGCTTTGTTGGCGGGAGACGACGATCCCTTCATATAAAGAACTTAGAGCGTTGAAGACAATTTTTTTTCTTGAGATCAAACGGGCGAAGGGCACTAAAATATGAGCAGTATAGCCGACCATAAGAATATCGTAATCATTCTTGATCAGCTTGTGTTTTTTATAGAGCGTTAAAAACTTTCTCCAGGAGGGAGAGTGGTCTTTGCATTCAATTATTTCCACCCCATTTTCTTTCAGACCGTCAAGGTAAACAGTGTCTCGCGGAGGGATATTGTTGGTTAGGGTGAAATAGCAGATCTTCATGGCTTAAAAACTACAATAATTCTAATGCTTTGGCAATCAAAAACCGATTCTTTTAAAATCGGTTAACTGGTCTCACATTTCCAGGATTTTTAGAGTTTGGCCGGAATCAATATATTCTCTGGCTTGCAGGAAGGTATCTGTCGGCATGTCACCGAAGTTAAGTGGTTCATTATCGGAGCCATGAAGCACTTTGGTGGCGTCATCCAACTCTAGCATATATTTTTCAAAGGCTTCATCGAAAACAGGTTCATATCCCACTCCGCCCGGTTTAGCCAAGGACTTAACGAAAGAAAGTCCGAAGACCCGGTTTAATTCATCTCTAACTTTTTGATAGTTGATGATCGTTGTGCCGGGATACCAAGTCAGGGTGAACATTCTAGTGTTAACGGAACTTTCCGGAAGACCTTGGCTGGCGTAGTATTCCGTTTGCCATAACATAAATCTTACTGTTTCTTGAAGATCTTCCAATGTTTCCGTGGGGCAGGCCAGGATCCAGGTGCAGTTGGAGTGGATTCCATTCTCTAAAGCATTTTTAATTCCCACAATCATGGAGCGTGGAAAAGAGTGTTTTTCTCCTCCGACCAATACTTCTATCATGCCATTAGAAAGAGTGTGTCCGCCTTTGCCGATGGCCTCCAGTATTTTTGGACTGGCGCTTTCCGGACCGAATCCGATATACTTACATCCGGCTTTGGCCATTGTTTCGGCGGTGCCGTGGGTAGTTTTGTTCAGACCAGCCACTTCGTCTAATCGGGTATGTGTTCCCCAGGCGACGAGATTATTGAGGTCTTTGATGCGTCCGAGAGTAACGGCAAAATTATCGTCTGGGAATCCGTGGAACTTAATACCGTATCTATCAATATGTTCATGCAGTTCGCACATGATATGTTCGGCGGAGCGTACTCCCCATTTTTGTTCGCCCTGTGATCCGCGAAAGCAATAATAGCAGTGAAAAGGACATCCCCGACTGGAGACAGAAGTGGTTTTTGGGGTGACATCTTCATCGTTCAAGGCGATGGCAGAGCTATTGTTGGCTTGGCGGCTCCAGGTGGGGGTTTTGAGATAATCTTCCAAGATTGGAACTCCAAAGACATCGGCGCGAAGAAGTTCCAGATCGGCATGAGGAAGAATGTCCAAATTTATCGGCCGGTCACCGGCGTATAAAAATCTGTGCCGGCCATTTATTTTTCCTGCGTAATATGGTTTTAGTTTGCCGGTGTTGAGAGCGTTTTCAAAACCAATCTTTTTTATTATTACCGCGTCGTAAACAATTTTTACAATCACATCATCACCTTCGGAGTGGGCGATTCCATCAAGCTCTGGGATATATTGCAAAAGATTAAGTTTGTTTTCAGTGGCCAGTCCATTTCCGGAAACAAGAAATACATCTGGCAGAATCGAACGCACTATCTTGGCTAATTCTTTTTGCCAGCGGTGAGTGGTAATTTTGCCAGAAAATCCGATTAAAACCGGCTCTCCGAAAACTCTAATTTGTTTACGGAAATGTTCTTCTGCTTCTAGAAACGTTTTATGCCGGCCATGAGGAAGATTTTCACCGGCGGCGATGCGTTTTTCCCAAAGCGCGTCTTTTATTCGATATCCGTTTAGGTCCATGATGGAGACGTTGACCCCAAAATGGTCTCTCAATCTAGTAGCCAAAAGAAGTGGCCCTTCGGGGGTGACATTCGGTAAAGCCGATTCCCGCAGGGGTATGTTTATTAAAAGAACATTAGCTCCCTCGATAATTTTTATAGGCAATTCTTTAATTAATTCACTTGGATGCATTTCGCCTCTTTTTTAAAAAACTTACTATTATTAAAACAAAAACCTTGACTTTAATCAAGGTTGCTGGGCTAAATACCAATCGATGGTTTTCTGGAGGCCTTCTCCAAATTGGGTCTTGGCTGTGAAACCAAACTCTTGTTTGGCGCGGGTGACATCCAGCAAACGGCGGGGCTGACCATCTGGCCTGGAAGAGACCCAGTGAATTTGTCCACCAAAATCCATGATTCGGCAAATGAGTCCCACTAAGTCACCGATGGATATTTCCATACCCGAACCAAGATTAACCGGTTCCGGTTTGTCGTATTTTTCAGCGGCCAGTATAATCGCTTCAGCGGCGTCTTCCACATAAAGAAATTCTCGGGTTGCTTGGCCGGTACCCCAAACTTCTATGTAATTTTGGTGGGCATCTTTGGCTCTGGTCACTTTCATGATTATGGCGGGAATGACATGAGAAGAATCGGGATTAAAGTTATCTCCCGGGCCATATAGGTTGACTGGCAGAAGATAAATCGCATTAAAGCCGAATTCCTGGCGATAGGCCTGCGCTTGCACTAAAAGCGCTTTTTTGGCTAGACCATAGGGGGCGTTAGTTTCTTCCGGGTAACCATTCCAAAGATTTTCTTCTTTGAAAGGGGTCGGAGTAAATTTGGGATAAGCGCAAACTGTGCCGATGGCCACAAATTTGCTTACACCGTTGATACGAGCCGTTTCCATTAACTGGGCGCCCATCATCAAATTATCGTAAAAAAGTTTGCCGGGATTTTTTTGATTGTATCCGATTCCGCCGACATTGCCGGCTAAATGAATGACCAAATCTTTTTCCATGGTCTGCCAGGCGCATTCCTGCCAAAGCCGAAAATCTGCTTGTTGGGAGGAGGGGGTGTAAATAACCGATAAATTTTTTGCTTGTAATTTTTTAACTACATGTTTGCCCAAAAACCCATGGCCGCCAGTTACTAAAATTCTCTTATTTTTAAGGTCCATACCGTCTCCTTGTATTTAAAGAAAGCGTTTTTGATGTTATAACACGAAGTCGTTATTTCTTCAAATTCAATGATTGATCTAATTTTTTAATATCCTCTCTAACCATCAGTTTTACCAAGTCGGCAAATTTAGTTTTCGGCTGCCATTTTAATATTTTTTTTGCTTTGGATGGATCAGCTCTTAGGTGGTGCACTTCAGTTGGGCGGTAATATCTTGAGTCTATGCCGATATATTTTTTGTAGTCCCCTAAGCCAGCTTCTTGAAAGGCCAAGTTCACAAATTCTTTGACAGAATGGGTTTCTCCGGTGCCAATGACGTAATCATCCGGTTTGGGCTGCTGCATCATGAGCCAAGCCGCTTCCATATATTCTCTGGCATGGCCCCAGTCTCTTCTGGCCTCCAGATTACCGAGATATAATTTCTTGTCTAAACCGGCTTTGATTCTGGCGACGGCCCTGGTAATTTTTCGGGTGACAAAAGTCTCGCCGCGGCGCTCCGATTCATGATTAAACAAAATGCCGTTCACGACAAATAAACCGTAAGCTTCCCTGTACAATNTNGAAGCGTTATAAGCAAAAACCTTAGCCGCGCCATAAGGGCTTTGCGGTTTTAAGACGGTGTTTTCGTTCTGGGGGGGAGGAGAGGAGCCGAACATTTCGCTTGAACTAGCCTGGTAAATTTTTATTTTTTTACCGGCATGTACTTGAAAATCCTTAACGGCTTCTAAAATTCGTAAGCATCCCAAACCGGTCACATTGGCGGTGTATTCGGGAATGTCAAAAGAAACTCTGACGTGAGATTGGGCTCCCAGGTTATATATTTCGTCAGGATGGATCTGATAAATTATTTTGCGGATTGTTTCAGCATCAGCCAGATCGCCGTGGTGTAAAAATAATTTTCTGTTTTTAGTATGCGGGTCTTGGTAAAGATGATCGATCCGCTCCGTGTTAAAAGTAGAAGCCCGGCGGATAATCCCGTGAACTTGATATCCTTTTTCCAACAAAATCTCCGTTAAAAAAGAGCCATCTTGTCCGGAAATGCCGGTGATAAGAGCAACTTTATTTTTTGCGGCTTTCTTCATCATCCGTTCATCCTAATAAATTTCTTTAATTTTTACAACAGCCNTTTTTTATTATATGATCAGGCGATGGNTGCTCATTTTTTCAAGAAAAAAATTGCCTATTTCAGCCAAAATCGTTTTGTGCGGCAAATGGTTACTTTGCAGGCCGGCAGTTTCGCGGGAAGCGTCATCCAGGCTAGTATCGGTATTGTTATCGCCCGGCTTTTACAGCCGGAACTTTTTGGTGTTTATGCTCTGGCTTTAGGGTTGGCCAGCATGACTACCTTAATTATCGGGATGGGTATCCAGGAAGCGGTCTCCAGTTTGCTAGGCAGGGCTTATGCTCATGGAAATAAAAATGAAATAGAAAACGTCCTGGGATTCATGCTCAAAATAACCTTTTTGGCCTCCCTAGTTGTGCTGGCTGTTTTGTTTTTCTTGCCGGGCTTAGCCAATAAATTGTATNGTAACTCTCTGATCGGTATTTATGCGGCTATCGTGGCGGTNGCGGTGATTTTTTCTTCAATTTTCTTTACTATGGCCTATTCTTCTTTTCAAGTCACAGGAAGAATCAAATCCCTCGCCTTGTTAATGGTATCGGATCAAACCCTAAGATACAGCTTGTCTTTAATTTTAGTGCTGGCTGGTTTAGGAGTAGCCGGCGCGGTTAGCGGCCATTTGGCTGGTGCGCTGGCGATGTCCGTCCTTTCTTTTTTATTATTCAAGAGATTGCAAAAACAGGAATTTCTTTTTCCCGGTTGGGGCAGATTATTGATCGCCGCTAAGAGGGTAGATATGAAGAAATATTTCGGATTTGCTTTTTGGGTGGCGCTGGACCGGAATATGGGGAATGTATTTATGGCTTTGCCGGTTATTCTGACCGGAATTTACACGGCGTCTTCAGAAGTATCTTTTTTTAAATTATCTTTTGGCTATATTAATCTCGTCTTAAGTTTGCTTGGTCCAGTTTCCGTGCTTTTGAATGTAAAATTTCCGAAAATGCAAGTTGAAAATAAAAACGAACTCTTTCGAAGCTTCAGAAGAGTTTCTTTATATTCTTTGGGTCTTTCCGTTCTGCTGACCATCGGAGCTATTCTTGTTTCCCCCCTAGCGTTTAAAATTCTTTACGGCGAGAGTTTTTTACCCAGTGTAAAATATGTTTCCGGACTTGTTATCTATGGGGCGTTTATGGGTATTGGGGTTGGTCTTGGCCCAATGTGGCGGGCGATCAACAAAGTAAAGGTTTCGATTGCGATAAATTCGATTATTCTGGCTGTCGGAATTCCTCTTGGTTTGTGGCTTATTAAAAATTATGGTCTTTGGGGTTCGGTAATTATGGTTACGGTCTGGTTCGTTATTTCGCATTTAATTTCTTATTTTTATATCGCTAGAGAACTAAAAACCCTCTGAAAAGAGGGCTATTCATATTAGGTCGTGAAAANTACCTGATTCTTATTGAAATCAAAACTNGCCGTAATTTTTTTCTTGTCGGCCAGTTGGCCGGTGGCTATTAAGTTGCCGATCGGATTGATGAGGTGCTTTTTAAAACAATCTTGAAGCGCTTTCACCTGCTCCTCNGGATTTTTGGCTGTTTCTTTTAAAATAAATTCTTTTACTGACTGGCTGACNGTCAGCTCTAAATGGGATTTTTGAAGATAAAAAGAGAATTCCTCTGTCTCCAGTTCCAGAATTTCTTGGAAATCTTTAGGAGAAAGAATGCTGAAAACAACAGTTGCGTCCAAACGGTTTAAGAACTCTTGAGGAAAAATTCTTTTCAGTTCTGTTTTGATAAATTTTTCCAAGTCTATTTTTCCGGCGCTGGAGGAGTAACCGATTTTGGCTATACCTTTAGTGGCTTTGCCGATCGTTTTACTGCCGATATTGGAAGTAAGAATAATAAAAGCTCGGCTTAAATCAACTTCCTCTCCGTTGCCCAGGACAGCCCGCCCTTCTCTCATTAGCTGTAAAAGAAATTTCCAGACGGATTCGTTGGCCTTTTCTATTTCGTCGAATATTATCACTAAAATCGGTTCTTCTTTTTCAACAACTTTAACCGGTATGTTTTTTGAGACCGCTGTTTGGCCTTGAACTTTTATTTTTTTATCCGGCTGGGCAGTTTTCCAACTCTGCAGAAGCTGCATGGCAGATTCAAGGTAAGAAATGTCCAAGGTATCACTGCGTGCCTCAAGAACTTTTCTTTGATGGTTTAACTCTTTTTTTATTTTTTCCAGTTCCGCGGCGCTTAATCCGGAATGTTTTAGTCTGGGAAGTTTTTTGTCTATGTTTCTGCGGATTTTCTCAATCAGATTAAATTCGGAAAGTGTCCCGAAGAAAACAGAAAAGAGGTCGCCTATTTCTTCCCGCTCCCCATCTTTTTTTTCGTCCTTCTCTTTTTTACTGCTTTTGGATTCGGACGGCCTGATCTGATGGCCGGGAATCACCGAGTAAAGTTTTTCTTTGGAGAGAAGCGGTTTGTCCCCATGGCCGATGTAGCCGGGAGGAGCGCCGATCAGTTTGGAAATTTCATGTTTTTCTTGGAAACTGACGCAATCAATTAAAGTAACGGCTTTTGGAGTGCCGTGGAATTTTTGAGCCAAAACGCATCCGATTCCAGTTTTGCCCGTACAGGAGGGCCCTAAAAAAAGAAATACGCCGATTGGTTTTTTACTGTCCCGTTCATTATGCTTGCCGATTCCGCTTTTGAAAGAAGCATAACACTGGGCCAAGACTTCAATCGCTTTCGGCTGGCCTTTGATATATCTTCCTAAAAAATCCTCCAGTTCTTGCATCGCCGGAGGCTTGAGGTTGGGATTTAGATTTGCCACTTCGCCCCCCGTTAGTTTTAAAAGTTCAAATTTATTTCCACTCTAACAATTATTTTCCTGACTGTCTAACCACGATGTTTATGGTCTTGAGGATAATAGATAAGTCTAAAATTAAAGAGCGGTGTTTGATGTAAAATAGATCATATTGGAGTTTTTCCGCTGCATCTTTGGCGGAGGCGGTCGGATTTTGTATTTGAGCCCAGCCGCTTAAGCCTGGGCGGATCAGATAGCGTTCTTCATAAAAAGGTACTTCTTGTTTAAGTTTTTCGTGGAACTCCGGCCTTTCTGCCCGCGGGCCGATAAAGGACATTTCTCCTTTAAAGATGCTCCAGAGCTGGGGTATTTCATCTATGTGGGTATTTCTAAGTATTTTTCCTATCTGAGTTATTTTTAAATTATGATCCCTTTCCCAGACCGGTCCCGATTGCTGTTCGGCGTTATTTTGCATCGTTCTAAATTTTATGGTCACAAATTCTTTTTCATGCTGGCCGACTCTTTTTTGCCTGTAAAATACGGGGCCAGAAGAGTTTAATTTAATAAGTAAAGCAACGAAGGGAGTAAGAGTAAGAGCGGGGATACCAAATATAATCGAGAAGGTTACGTCTAAAAATCTTTTAATAATTTCATAAAAGTTTTTTTTGCCTTCGGATAGATTTTCCAAAAACCAAGCTTGGTCAACGGTGCTCAAAATAACCTTTTGACTGATTTGTTCGTAAAAATTAGAGAGATGGTAAAAGTTTATTTTTTTAGGAATCAGTTGATAAAATTGCTCGATCATTCGGCGAGTTTGGTAGGCCTCGGGACTAATGATAATGGCGCTGATTTTTTTTTCTTCTACCAGTTTTTTTAATTGGCCGGCCGGAAGAGGAATATCAACGGCGGATTCCAATTGATACCCAAGCTGGGGATTTTGGCGGAGAAGTTCGGCTAATTCATTTGACTGTTCATTCAGTCCGACGATCAAAGTGGGCCGGCTGAATTTGCTGGCCGCGATAATGTTGTTGAAAATACTGCGGGCTAAAAAATCTATTCCGGCGAAAAAGGCCAGAAAAATGAAAAAGTTTCTTCGCGGGGCAATGTCGAAAAAAGGGACTAAGTAAAAGAAGATCAAACCGATCGCGGCGTTGATGACTAAAACTCTGGAAAAATTGGCATAAAAATCCGGACCGTTTTTTAATCGATGAATTTCGTAAAAATTGGCGATATAAAAAACCAGCAGCCAAACAATGAAAAGAATGGTGAAGGGCGCTAAATGTAGATTTAAGTTAACCGCCCAATCGTATTGATAGCGCACAAAAAGAGTTAGCCATAAAGCAATATACAGAATGGCAATGTCCAGCAATACTAAAGAAAACTTCTTCATATTTATTTAATTATACACCTTTTTGAGCTTTTTGTCTACTACCAACCGGAGTGGTTATTTGATACTCTTCGAAGAAATAAGTTGTTTAAAAATTCACAATAGGGGTCTTCTATGTCAGAGCATAAAAGGAAAATAGGGATTGTCGGTTTGGGAATGGTGGGCAGTCCTCACCTTAGATGGTTTTCAGAAATTAGTGGCCATCTAAGGTGGCGGGACCTTTTTTTGGATGATACAGACCCAAAAAGAGGATGTTTTGATGATATAAGTTTGGCCGAGGTGATTTTTGTATGTGTGCCGACTCCTTCTAATTCCGATGGAAGCTGCAACATTTCCATCGTGGATAATGCCCTTTCCAGATTAAGAGACGGCCAGGTGGCTGTTATAAAGTCAACCATTCCTCCCTACACGACAGAAATGTTTCAAGCCAAATATCAAAATTTAAGAATTCTTTTTAGCCCCGAGTTTCTGACTGAAGCTAGAGCTTGGGAAGATTTTCTGCATCCGGCCCGTCAAGTAATCGGCTATACCCGGAAAAGCAAAGATGATGCCATGATGGTTTTGGATCTTTTGCCGCGGCCGGATAATTATGTGTGGTTTAAAATGACGGCTACCGAGGCGGAATTTGTAAAATACTTTTCCAATGTTTTCGGAGCGGTGAAGGTAACTCTGGCCAATATTATTTATGATATGTGTTCAGCTTTATCTAGGCAATCCGGCTTGGAGATTAACTATGAAAATATCAGGCAGGGGGTGGGTGCTGATCCGCGGATCGGTCTTTCTTGGCTGGATGTTCATCACGGTATTTGCCGAGGGTTTACCGGGTACTGTCTCCCGAAAGATCTCAATGCCTTTATTGCTTCCGGTAGGCAATTGACTCGGGAAAATCTTGGCAGTCCATTTGAGGATGCTCTTTTGTCTTGCGGTGTAGAGGGAGTTCTGGGAGCGGTTAGAAGATATAATAGTACGTTGTTAATGGCTCAAGGCAAAACAGAAGAAGATGTATCCAAGCACGACAAAGATTTAGAAAAGGAGAAGTTATGAAAAATCGTCCCCGCGTAGTGGTCACCGGAGGAGCTGGGTTTATCGGCTCCCATTTGGTTGATAAACTGGTTAATCGAGGTTGTTACGTAACGGTGATCGATAACTTATTTCTGGGAAAAAAAGAAAACGTTAATCCTAAGGCG
>C687J35174_10010519_pt1 | contig 11473 bp, 12 predicted proteins | sample RifCSPhighO2_01_FD_35174 | JGI IMG/M metagenome (IMG submission 35174) | reverse complement strand
GCGCATCATTTCACCTTCGATGAATTCATTTCTCTCAATCTCATGCAATTCGTCTTGTTTTTTGAAGGACTCCTGCACGTGTCGCGATAGCTCAGGTACGCTCTTGCGCGTGAGCCTAAAGTGCGCGGGTGTCTCAAAAATGAGCGTATCCGCCAGCTCGGAAAATGCCGCCTGTTCCTTTCTGTTCAAAGACTCATTTCGCAGTAGGTCGAGCGGTGCCATGGGGTACTTTATAGCACGGCTGGTAAAATTCGAATCTCTCGATTCTGAATCGTCATTATCGGTACGGCTCCGTTACAACGGCTGAGACAATTTTGGACCTTGGGGGAATCGGACCCCCGCCTCCGCAATGCGAATGCGGCGTTTTACCACTGAACTAAAGGCCCTTCGATGCGTGTCTAGAATATACGAGAATCGCAGAGACGTCTAATAACAAAAACCGCCCGAAGGCGATTTTTATTATTTAATATTCACAATCTTGTACTTCTGCGCGCCCTTTGGAGTATCGAACGCAAATGTATCCCCTTTCTTTTTTTCCATAAGCGCGGAGCCAAGCGGAGAGAGGTGCGAGATTTTGTGCTCCTGCATGTTCGCCTCAGCGGAGCCGACAATCTCGTATGTGTGCTCATCCTTCTCCCCTTGCTTCTGTATCGTTACAAAACTTCCGAGCGATACCGCATTTCCTTTCGTATGCTCGATGATTCGCGCGTGTGAAAGCTGCTCTTCAATGACCCGTATCCGGTCTTCGGTAGCCGCCTGCAGATTGCGGGCCTCCTCGTATTCGGCGTTTTCTGAGAGGTCGCCGAGCGAACGCGCGTACTCCAATTGTTCTGCAATCTCTCGTCGACGCACCGTCTTCATGTGCTCGAGCTCTGTCGTCAGTTCATCAAATTTCTCTTTGCTAAGGTAGTTTGTTTCTTCATTCATATCTGCGAATGCGCCCATCTTTAGGGCGCGTGGAGGCATTATACAGGGTGTCTATGCAGTAGCAAGCTGGCTCGGTACGTAGTTCATAGTACACAGAGCGTAGAGGTCTCAAGAGAGAACATCTCGCATTTGTTTGCCGTGCGCACTAAGTACTACGACCTATTTTCTACGCACTAGTTAATGTATTCCGGTTTTTCTGCGATGAGCCATTGGAAAAACGGGACGAGTCCCGGTGCGGCACCCGATGCGGTCCCTGCCGGTGCTTTTTCGAGTACGACGGCATACGCATACTTCGGATTATCCGCCGGCCAAAATCCAATCGACCACGAGTTCATAGATTCATTACGATACCCGAGCTGAGCGGTACCTGTTTTTGCAGCGATTTTAATACCGCCGATATTGAGGGATTTTACTGTCGCGGTTCGTAGGTCCGAAGTGACAGCCATGCGCATACCATCGCGCGCTATTTGTAAGAATTCATCTTCTATGCCGACCTCGGTGAATTCCGGGGTCGAGCTTGCGATAAGTTGCGGCTTCATCAATTTTCCTCCGTTTGCTATTGCCGCAATAAAGCGCACTGCCTGAAGCGGCGTTATTTGGAAGCCATACTGCCCGATGACCGTGTGATACGTGTTACCCACTCGCCACGGGTCGTCCGCACCGAAGACCTGTTCTTTCCATTCGGGAGTGGGAATAAGACCCACCTCCTCCCCACTCAAATCGATTCCTGTCCTCGTCGCGAGGCCAAACTTTTTCGCATACTCATCAATCTTTTGGATTCCCAAACCCTTTTGACCCGCGAATCCTCCGCCGATTGTGTAGAAATATTCATCGCTCGAAACAGCAATGGCCTCTCTCATGTTTACCCAACCGTGCACCGCCCAGTCACGGAAAACAGAGGGCTGGTCAGGAAAATACGGGTTTGGAAGTATGAGAGCTCCTTTCGACTGAATCTTTGTTTCCGGGTCGATAATCCCCTCTTTCGCCGCCGCTATCGCGAAAATCGGCTTCACAATCGAGCCCGGAGTATAGAGTCCTGCGACCGCACGATTGAGCATCGGAGTGCGCGAACTATTAGAGGCCGAACGGACAATGTCTTTATCTCCATCGGTGAATGCCTGATTGTCATATTCCGGGAACGAAGTGAGTGCCAAAACCGCGCCGGTATTCACATCCATAATCACCGCCGCGCCACCCTGGAATCGCATACGCTCCGCGTGTGCCGAAAGTACGTTGTACAGTTTGCTCTGTAACTCCGCGTCGATACTCAGCGTAAGAGCATCGCCATCATCGGGCGGTACAACAATATTTTCTCTTTCAACTGCCCCCAGTGCATCGGTTTCTATGAGTCGGCTCCCGTTTTTACCCCGGAGCAACACCTCGAGAGAATACTCGATTCCTGATATACCGGCGTATTCTTCGCGCCACCACTCGCCTTTTGCGTCTGCTTTCGGATACTGCACGTATCCGATGAGATGAGAGAGCCCAGGCAGCGTCGTGTATTTTCGAAACGCGAAAGTAGATGTAGCGGTTGAAGAGGCAACCTGCGCTTCGTTCCACACAATCTCGCTTCCGGTGCGGTCGTAGACGAGACCGCGTGTTGCGAAAATGACAGAACGGTCGAGCGTGTTCGCTCGGGAAATTTCCGCGTAACTTTCCCCTTCTGCAATTTGCAGAGTAAATGCTCGATAGCCGAAACCGAACGCCACAAGCGAAAAGACGACGCCGACAGAGAGAATTGCCCGCAGTGAGACCGGTCGCGACACTCTTCCCTCAAATTGCTTCGAGTCGTATTCGGGGAGATTTGTCGAATCGAGAAAGATTTCATCCGGTTCAATTTCATGAACACGATACTTCCCTCCTCTTGTTAAACGACTGAACATTTTCTTACTATACCCCATGAGATACCGAGAGCCAGAGTTCCTCTTCATGCATAGAAGTGTTTACCTCACGGGGCACGTCAGAACGAACATGCGCGCCGAAAACTAGCGGAGAAGTTCGAGTCGGAGCGGCTCGAGACCCCACACAATGATGATTGAAGCGACTGTGTAAAAAGGAAAGAATGTAATCGGTGCGCCAAAAGGCAACCACAACAAATCAATCATCACACCCAAAAGTATTCCCTCCCACGCGCGGAATCGCAGACTCAAAATTACAATGCAGACAAGCGGTACCCATGTGGGTGCGACGAGTGCGCTCAAGAACCCAAGCACGGCGATGATGATGCGGAAGAATCTCATACGCTACTGAACGATGTAAATGTACTTCAGCGTCGAGACGTTTATCGGGAGTTGGATATACACTGTCTGGTCAGCGTTCGCTGGGTCCGATTCCACTCGACCGACAATCCCTATCGCCCTCCCTCCAAATGCTGGCGCAGTAACAGGATCTCCCTCTCTCACAGAAACGCCCCGCGGGACGCTCGCCCGTGCGTTGCCACCACCGCGACCCGTCACCGCAACGAGTGACGTGCCGATTCGGGCATCTGTTACCACATCTGGCGCAAGAATTGCGCTTACCAGAGATGTTGAATCGCTCACATCGGTCACCTTCCCTACCACAAATCGACCCAAGGTAAGCACGAGGGCTCCGGGAGAAACGTCGTCCACTCCCGCGCCGATAAGGAACGTACCGTATGGTGACGCACGGAAAGAGGAGACGATAGGCGCTGTGATTCCTTTCTCTTTCTCCGCGAGCTGTAAGACAGCCCGGAGTGCGACATTCTCTTCGGAAACAACCGCGTATGCTGTCGCACGATCCTGATACTCGGAAAGTTGCGCACGGAGCGCCGCATTTTCCGCGGCGAGAGAGCGACGCGTCGAGAAATATCCTGTGCCCGTGATAGAACTTCGTGCCGAACCGGTAAACACCCAGAGTGAAGCGGCTGCAGAGCGCACATACCCGCGCACGACACCGTGAGTGAGGAAATCAACGGCAAGTATGACGAGAATCAACGTCGTCGCAATGAAAAGCCGCCTTCGCGCGCGAGGATGTCCGTGCAGCGAACGATGTGAAAATTCAGCATTCATAGCTCTTTATTCAGATGGCGCAAGCTCGTCGTCACTTCTGAGCAGTGCTTCTCGAAACGATTCGATGTCGTCGAGCACAATGCCCGTGCCACGCACAACCGCTGTCAGTGGGTCCGGTGCCACAATCACTTGCACCCCAAATGCTCTCGTGAAGAAATCGGGCAATCCGCGGATAAGCGCCCCGCCTCCTGCGAGATAGATTCCTTTCTGCATGACGTCCGCGATTATTTCAGGTGGAGTCGTCTCCAACACTTCTTTTACCGCCTCTACGAGCTCTTCGACAGAGTGACCGATAGCATTTCGAATATCCTGGTCGGTGATGACGATTTCACGTGGCAGACCCGTGACCAAATCCCTCCCGCGCACAATCGCCTCAAGCGGTTGCCTGTTGGGAGCGACGCTCGCGATTGCAATTTTGATTTCTTCTGCGCTTTTTTCTCCTATCAACATTTTAAATTCATTGCGCACGTGACTCACGATGTCTGCGTTGAATTTGTCGCCAGCGATTCGTACATTCCTCGCATTTACCAGTCCGCCGAGCGAGACCACGCCGACGTCCGTTGTACCTCCCCCGATATCAATGACCATGCTGCCTGCCGGCTCGTGAATGGCGAGTTCGATGCCGATAGCCGCTGCAAGCGGCTCTTCAATAACATGCACTTCTCGTGCCCCTGCGGCACGCGCGGCATCGCGCACCGCACGGACCTCTACCGAAGTGATGCCGGAAGGCACACCCACGCAGACACGCGGGCCGAGCAACTTTGTGTGTCCCGCCTGCGCTTTGTTGATGAGATACGAAAGCATCTCAGAGGTCACTTCGAAGTCCGAAATCACGCCGTCTACCACCGGCTGCACGGCCTGTATATGCTTCGGCGTTCGCCCCATCATGTCTTTCGCCTGTTGACCTACAGCTACAACCTGCCCTGTCTTTGTGTTCAGGGCGACAATCGACGGCTCGTTAATTACGATGCCTCGGCCCTTCACATAGACGAGCGTATTTGCCGTGCCCAAATCAATGCCGATGTCATTAGAGAACATTCCGAGGATGCGATCTTTCCACGTTCTTAGACGTTGTCCGAATGTTGATGCCATATCGATACAATCAAATTGCAAAAATCAAATTGGAAAATGTAATGGAGAATTGGAAAAAAGATGCTGAAACTGATATCTTTCGCAATCTACATTGTGCATTTTGGTATGTCATTTTAATTTTTGAGATTTTCATTTTTCATTTGAGCAATAGTTCAACAATCCCGCTCTCCGGTACAAGCTCTGTCTTGCCGCTCGCGCGGTCCGAGACTTCTGCACCACCAGACGCGATTGTCTTCTCCGAAATTACTAGGCGGGTAGGAATACCGATGAGGTCGGCATCAGCGAATTTTTCTCCCGCGCGCGTGTCTCTGTCGTCGTACAAAGTCTCGATTCCGTGTTCGAGCAGCAAATCGTGCAGGCGGTCGGCTTCGGCAATCACATCCTGATTGCCGCCCGTGATTGAAACGAGGTGTACCGAAAACGGCGCCGCTTCTTTCGGCCACACTAATCCTTTCTCGTCGGAAAGTACTTCAGCGAGCACTCCTATAAGCCGAGTCGAGCCGATGCCGTAGGAACCCATCACAACCGGTTTTTCCACACCATCGCTATCCTTGAACTTGAGACTGAGCGTTTCCGAAAAGCGCGTGCCGAGACTGAAAATATTGCCGACCTCTATCGCCTTTTTCTCCACCAGCTCCGACGCGTCGAGATTGAGGTCAGCAATCACTCCTGGCGTAAGCACTTCTTTGTTGATTGCAATATTTTTCGCAGAACTTACATGCACGGTATCTTCGCCGACGTCTGAGAGACACTGGAACTCGTGGCTGTATTTCGAAAACACGCCGCCGGAAGCGAAGGTACGCAGCGTGCGGTCTCCGATACCAAGCCGCGCAAATATGCGCATATAGGCCTCCGCGACTCGCTCATATACTTCTGTATGCTGTTCCTCCGTCTGTGAAAATGAGTACAGGTCTTTCATCAGGAATTCGCGGCCACGGAGTATTCCGCTTTTTGCCCGCTCTTCGTTCCTAAATTTCCACTGAATCTGATACGCGAGTTTCGGTAAATCATTGTACGAGTTTACGTGTGAGCGCATGATGTTGGTGAGCGGTTCTTCGTGAGTGAATCCCAGTCCCACCTCCCCGCCACCACGAAGTTCTGTCTTGAACCAGTTGTCCACCACATCATCGCTCCACCTCCCTGTCTGCTCCCACAATTCCTTACTCTGCAAAGTGGTCATTAAAAGTTCCTGTCCTCCGATTGCATCCATTTCTTCGCGTATGACAGCGTTGATGCGATTCAATACACGGAGTCCGAGCGGAAGCAGCGAGTACGCGCCCGCCATTTCTTTATGTATGAATCCGCCCCGTATCAGGAGCTGGGCATTTTTCGCAACCTCATCTTTGGGAGCAGACTTGCGTGTCTTCGTGAAAAGCTGCGATTGGCGCATAGTTCGCACATTCTAGCGCACATTCCCTTCAGCAATACTTGACAGCATGTGCAAAGAAAGACCTGATCCGCCTTCGTATGATTCGGCGAGACTGGTCGGGAAATGGTCCCATTTGACCTTTATTTCTATATCAGTATAATCCTCCGACTTGTGCGGCTCACATCGAGATAGCACAGACCGTTACTCGGTGTTCTTTCCAGTTTCGAGTAGCGGGAGTCAAAACTCCAACGGGATGAGGACTACATGACGGTAAAATCGAATACCGAGCCCTCGGATGTTTCGGGCTCAGGGCACAGAGTTCCGCAGGGCAGAGCGGCCCAGCGACCGGCAGGGCGGCAATTCGCTAGCCGGCTCGGACCACCGGAAATGCAGCGACCGCAGAAGGACGAGATGGTGACAACGACCGCCCGATAAGGACGGCGAAAGCCCAGGTCTGGGGAGGACGAAAAAACGCGCCCGAGAGCGCGAACAAAAAAAGCCGGCGACCTCGCGTTGCCGGCTAACTTTTTTTATGCAATCAGTCGAGCGATGTCGTTATACGTCACTGTAATCATCAACAAGATGATGAGCGCAATGCCAAGAGTATTCAAAAGCTGCACTGCCAATTTCGGCGCGGCGCGGCGCATCACTCCTTCGAGTGTGACAATGACGAGCCGCCCGCCATCAAGGGCAGGAATAGGAATGAGGTTGATGATTGCGAGGTTCACCGATATAAATCCCGCGAGAGAAAGTACATATCCCCAACCGCTGTGCGCCGCGTCGCCGACCACGCCGACGAGCCCCACCGGGCCGACTACATCTTGGAGATTGGGCGAACCACGAAATGCATCCGAAATAAGAGTCCAGATTCCTTTGCAAACCACCGAGAATGTTCGAAGCGTCTGATGCCACGCTTCTACGACAGCCACTTTAAAAGAAAGAGATTCGGCGGTAACGAGTACGAGTCCGATTCCGACGGCCGGCCTGCTCGCCTCTTCGGTGACCACGCCGTGCGCGGGCTGCAGCGTCGCTGCAGTTGTTGTCCCAGCTCTATTGTAATAAACCGTCAAATCTTTCCCTGCTCGTGCGCGGACGAAATCGAGAACGCTGTCGGGCGTGAGCGTAGCAAGTTCAGTACCATTACCATCCTCGACTTTCACAATCGTATCTCCCGCCCGTATTCCGGCAGTGTCTGCGGGTGATCCCGGCACAACATCGGAAATAACGAGCCGTACGCCTACCTGTGCGGGCTGGTTTGTGAGCGACGCATCTACGGGATGCAGAATCCCGCTCATATACGCTCCGGTGAAAAGCCCCCACGCGGCAATTGCGTTCATTGATACACCCGCGACGAGAATAATCGCCTGCTTCCATCTTGGGGAGTCAGCAAGACTTCCCCGCCCGTGCTCTGTTCCCTCGTCTTCTCCGAAAAGCCGTACGAATCCCCCGAATGGAATCCAATTTAATGAGTACTCCGTGTCCCGCAATTTGCCGATGAGAAATGCACGTGGAGGATAGCCGATACCGAATTCGATTACTCTTACACCAAATATTTTTGCCGCAATAAAATGCCCGAGCTCGTGCACGACAATAAGGAACACGAGTATCGCAATGACGAGAAGCGCAGTTAACATAGTGCGTAGTTTACAGTGCGTAGTGCGTAGTTACTAATGACCGGAAGTCATCTTATTGAGCATCCGGAGCACCTCGACAAGTAGCGCTTCAACTTGTTTTCTTATCGGTTCTTTTCCGTACCGCAGTCGTCGAGATATTTCCAATTGTGTCTCAAGCTCTGAGGCTGAACTATATGCAATAACGAGGAAGTATTTCTGATCTTTCCCACGGCGCCGACTCCCTTCTGATATGTTCGACGGTATAGAGACGACGGCGCGACGCATTTGTGAAGTAAGTGCATACTGTTCCTCTTGCGGGAATTCACGTGTGAGTTCGTAAAGTTTAACTACCAGATCCATCGACTTTTGCCACACTATGAGATCACGATAGTCCGCCATATATTTCTCTACGCACTACGCTCTACCATCTACGTACTATCTCTAACTGCTCATCTCTGTTTCCTTCGACTCGAATGCTTTTTCCAAGTCACCGTTGCCGGTATCAATCTTTTTTTGCAACTCTTCTTTCAGCTGGAATTTATCGTCTTCGGTCAGCGTGCCTTCGCGTTCGCGTTCCTGAATTTCTTTCCATGATTCGTCGCGCGCAAGCCGAATCGAAGTGCGCGCCTCCTCGAGTTTTTGTTTTGCGAATTTCACCAGCTGCTCGCGGCGCTCTGAAGTGAGCTCAGGAAATGTGACACGTACCGAGGCGCCATCGGACGAAGTGCCTACACCCAAATTGGCCGCAGTGATTCCACGCTCGATATCTTTCAAAACTCCCGCATCGTATGCGCTCACGCGGAGCGTGCGCGCGTCCTCCACAGAAACGTTGCCCACTTGTTTGAGCGGCGTCATCGAGCCGTAGGCCGAGACCTGCACACTGTCGAGTATCGCCGGAGTCGCCCGCCCGGTGCGAATGCCGCGGTACTCTTTTGCGAGCCATTCTTTGGCGGCCGCGACCTTGCTATCCAACGCTTTGAAATCGTAATCTGCCATATGTTTTTATTGTACCAGAAGTGCGACCTGTTCGAGAAGTGGCTTTAAAAGCGAACCCTTGTCCCCTGCATATTTTCGCGCACGATATACCGCCTCGAGGCCTTGACGCGATTCCACGGGCGATTTCTCCAGCATGCGCTCGAGCGATGAAAGGAACATGAGGATGTTTCCGAGGTCCCGTTTATCATCCTCATCTTTTTCTAGCAATGGTTTGAGCTGTTCTATTCTCTCGGCCGGGGGAGAAGATAGAAATCTCTTTGCATCGATAAGCCCTTCTGGCCCTGCTATGTGTGGGAGGGTCAGTAATTGAGTTCTGGAGCGAAGCGTCGGTAGAAGTGAATGCGGGGCGGGCGTAATCAAAAAGAAAAGTGTCCCGGCAATCGGCTCCTCAATAGTCTTCAGGAGCGCGTTCTGCGCTTCATTCATAAAAGTGGACGCTGCAATGATAAACACGCGCCGCTCTCGCAGGGCTTTGCTGGAAGCTCGCGCGGTGAGCTCGCGAGCATCGTCGATGAGAAATTGGTTGTATGTTCGGATGGACACATCAGGATTCCCAGCTGTTTCGATTCCATTTTCCCGCAAATGAGCAACCACGGCGTCGATAGCATTCGCCATGCCCGCCACGAGATACGCATGCCCCGTTAGACTCATGTATGAAGTATAGAGTATGAGGTATGAAGTAGAAAATTACACAGAGTTCGTATTCCCTGCTTCATACGCGATACCTCATACGCTATACTCTCCCCAATGCTCGACCCGAACAAAGCTCAGAAGACGGCGCTCGCCGTTACCCGATGGGTGGGATCCCCCGCTTCAATCATCACGCACAGCATTCTTTTCGCTGCAGCGTTCGCGTCTGTATTCACAGGTATTCTCCACTTCGACCGGATGATGCTCATCCTCACGACAATTGTCTCGCTGGAAGCAATTTATCTCGCGATTTTTATCCAAATGACACTCAACTATACGACCGAGACCATCGAAGAGGTTGAAAAGGATATAGACGAGATTCAGGGAGATATCGATGAGATGCAGGAGGATGTGGAAGAGATTCAAGAAGACGTTGATGAAATTCAGGAGGATGTCGAGGATATTTCGGAAGATGTGGACGAAATGACCGAAGAGGAAAAAGCGGACGCAAAGGAGGAGGAACAGCAGAAGAAAACCCTTAGCGACATCCAAAACGACCTCCGCAAGCTGATGCAGGACATTGAAAAGCTGCAGCAGAAATAATTCAAATGAAATCGCCCGACGGAATCGGGCGATTCCGTCGGGCGTATGTCGAGCTCAAATCCAACTGCGTTCCCGCGCCAGGCCCCAGATAGCGACCGAGGCGACGATGAACACTGCCGCAAGGACGTAGACGATGCTGCCCTCGCTCCAGAAACCGCTGCCGTTGTAGTGATGCGCCTCATATCGCGCATTCACAGCGAAGACCGCTACAGGTGGCAGCGCAAGCACGAACCACGCAAGCAGCATAGTGCCGATACGTTTCTTTTCCTCGTCGTAGCCCTCTGCTTCGGTCTCTTCGATGAGCCCGATGATTGCAATCTGAATCACGGTAACTACGAAATAGAGTCCGCCGATTCCGAGACCCATGTAGAGATAGGCCATCGCAAGCAAGTGCGAACCATTGAGGAACGCAGCATGCGGTCCTGCCACGAACGTCGAATTGACGATTCCGACCAGGCCAATGACGACCGCCACGGCAGCGTACGGAATAGGCAGGTAACGACCAATGAAGCGCATGAGAACCCCCAAGCAAGGCGGCTGTGCCGCGGTTAAACTGTTAACATTATAACACTAAGTGGGCGGCTGTCAACGCTTCGAGATGATTGCTTTTTTGTACGTATCCAAATGTTTGAGCGCTTCGCCCGTGCCTTTTGCCACACAATACTGAGCGTCTTTCGCCATGCGTGCCTTCACGCCGGTGCGGCGGAAAATAAGTTCCGGCAAATTGCGAAGCTGTGAAGAGCCGCCGGTCATGATGATGCCGTTGTCGATAATGTCGGCCGCGAGTTCCGGCGGCGTTTCCTGCAATACATCTTTTATCGCGTTGACCATTGTGCGTAGCTCTTTGCCGATTGCGCGAACGATTTCATTGGTACCGATTTCGACAGAGCGCGGGAGCCCCGTGAGATGGTCGCGTCCCTTCACCACCATCGTCATCTCCTCCTCCACCGGAACCGCGGAACCGATTTGAATTTTGATTTCTTCTGCCATTTTATCTCCAATGCCGAGGTTTGCTGTTTTCTTGACGTAGTCTGCAATCGCTCGGTCGATTCTGTTGCCCGCACATTTGACCGAAGTTGATGCGACAATGCCTCCGAGAGAAATCACCGCGACGTCAGTGGTACCGCCGCCGATGTCCACCACCATGTGGCCGCGCGCTTCGTGAATCGGGATTCCCGCCCCGATTGCCGCGAGAATCGGTTCCTTTACCACAT
>C687J35174_10010515_pt1 | contig 11478 bp, 10 predicted proteins | sample RifCSPhighO2_01_FD_35174 | JGI IMG/M metagenome (IMG submission 35174) | reverse complement strand
TGGGACGAGCAGGATACCGGCTACCAGGCATATTCACTCCTTAAAACCGGCAAAGATTATTTCGGCAACACCCTGCCATTATTTCCCCATTCATTTGCAGATTTTAGGACACCGGTCTTCATCTACTCCTCCGTTCCAATCGTTAAATTCTTCGGCTTAACGCCTTTCTCCGTCCGCGTAATTTCCGCCGTCTCCGGAATACTATCCGTAATTTTAATTTTCTACCTAGCTCGAGAACTCACCCCCTTCCCCTCTCTTTACCAAAGAGAGGGGAGTCGGAGGGGTGAGTTAGGACTACTTGCGGCATTAGTTCTGGCCCTCTCTCCCTGGCACATCCTGTACTCCCGCCAATCCGTTGAGTGCAACATCATGCTTCCGTACATGCTTCTTTCCTTGATCACTTTCTACAAAGGCCTCAAGTCACCCCGCTGGCTAGTTTTATCCGCCCTTTTTTTCGGCCTGACCACCGCCACATATTCTCCGGCTAAATTTTTCGCACCAATCTTATTTATATTTTTATTAATTTCCCACAAAACCCTCAAACTTAAACCTATTCTCTTGTTCCTAACTATTTACCTGCCGATAATATTTTTCAGCACTTTTGGTCCGGCCGGCACCCGATTCCATGATTTGTCGATCCTCACCGATCCCCAGGTGGGATCCGTAGTCGATCTCCAGCGCCAAACTTCCTCTCTCTCCCATGTATCCTCACCCACAGTCGGTTTGTCACCCAGTTTCTTGGACAAACTCACTTACAATAAACCCGGTGTCTGGCTAAGCTCATTTTTATCCAACTATCTAAATACATATTCAACTGAATATCTGTTTACCAAAGGCGATCAGCAACTGCGCCACTCGCCGTCCAAAGATTCCATCGGCCAACTCTATCTCATCGAAATATTACCTCTGATCATAGGTTTGTATTTTATTAAATCAAATAAATTATTGTTATTTTGGTTCCTGGTAGGACCTATCCCTTCGGCCCTCACCCGCGACGGCGGTCCTCATGCAGCCAGAACATTCTTATTATTACCCGCCTTCGCTCTCACAATCGCATTTGGAATCTCAAAACTAAAGCGTTTCATCCCGATCTATTTGAGCTTGTGGCTTGTGGCTTGTGGCATCGTGTTGAATTATTTTTTCGGAATTTATCGTCTCGAATCCGCGTCTCCGTTCCAATGGGGTTTTAACCAGGTCGTCACACTGGCTTCATCCAAGTCGCCCGAATATGATCATATCTTTATCGACGTCGAAAATGACTCGGCCTTAATGGCCTATCTATTTAATCTAAAAATTGATCCCGTTTTCGTCCAGACCCGTCAGCCCCTCCCTGTAGTAGAACCATTTCCCGACACCCAGGCTGTAATTTTAGACAACATTTACCTGATGCGACCGGGCGTCCGCTTTTGGAACAATCTCCGGCCTTCAGGCAAAAATTTGATTATTGCCTCGGCCAAATCGCCGCTTCTGGACAAGCTCGAACCAAAGCAAACCATTATGTATCCGGACTTCACCCCCGCGTTTTACGTCTTCGAAAAGTGATATATTGGACACATGGCCTCTCTTACTGTCCAGGGGGTAGTTCAGGCGGATATTGTGGAAGCCCGGTTCCCGTTCTCCGGCCAAATTGCTTTGGTTGTGAAGAAAGTCGGAAATCTTGTCCACAAAGGTAATCTCCTCGCCGCGCTGGACAAAAAATACCTTCAGGCGGAATTAGACCACCAACTGAGTCAATACGAACAAGTTCGGGCCCAGTTCGAAATCTTCGACCGGAAAAACCCCAATCCTTCAGATGATATTTTGAAGTTTCAAAAATCCATTGAACAGTCCCAATTAAATGCGTCCGTCAAAGAAGTAGAGCTGTCCAAAATGAGGCTGGACCAAACATCACTCATTTCCCCGGTTTCCGGACTCATCGTTGACGATGGCTCCTGCCGCGTCGGTCAATACATCACTCCCGCTTCATCAGCTTATAAAATACTCGACCAGGAGTCGTATTTTGTCCGGGTTGAACTCGACTACGCCAAATTCAAGTATTTCTCCGTTACCCGTCCTGCCACAGTCAAAATAAAAGATATTCCTGAAAAATTTGAGTCGCTATCGTCTCTCCCCCTCCCCGGCCCCAAAAACAAGTTCGTCATCTTATTCAGGCTCACTACTCCCAACTCACAACCCACAACTATTATACCCGGCCTCCCCGCCGAGGCCACCATCACGTTTTAACCAGCCAGTCTAGGTTTGTCACCCGCGTCCGGAAGATGATTTTTCCGTTTTCCGTTCGGATCTCCAGTACGTCCAGAGAATTTTTCTGCTTCAAATCGGTGATTATTTTATTTACCCCCTCCTCCAGCGGTTTATCCGCCCGCGCCAGCCATTTACCCGGGACCGTAAAAATTCCCGATTTTACGCTTTCTATTTCCACATCCACTCCGGTTTTCTGGTCATACTTGAATCTGGCGTTTGCCAGCATCGATCTTGACCACACCTGGATCTCATTTCCCGGAGAAAACGCCACCACCACTTTGTCTACATACTTTAAGTCCATCGAGCTGACAAACTGGCTTATCTGGTCATCAGTCAAAGTTGTCACAAACTCGTTTTTCCCGTCAAACTCGCTGTTATCAATAACTGCCTTCCCAGCGTCGAATTCAGGACGTTTCACAAAACTCCCTGCCCTTTTCCCCATCTCGTCATACCCCCAAAACGCCCCCGCCGTACCAGCACTGCTTATTGCAACCAATACTATCGTCAAAATAATGCATATCTGCTTCATGTGACTCGACGGGTGCACTTCGCTAAAGCTTCGAGCACCTGGTACCGTCTGATTATATATCTTTCGCCAAAGCTACAAAGTTAGATTTGAAAAAACGCTTCTTCATAAACGCAACGCCAGATCCGGTCTTTAAATATTTTTCAAAAGCCAAAGCTTGTTCCTGTGTCTTGAAAGCACAATACCATTCTAATTCGTAGTTCAAATTAGATTTTGTAGACAACACTTGTCCTGAACGGTGTTTCTGAATGCGTTTTTTCAAATCAGGAGTAAAACCAACATAATACCTGCCAGTTACGAAGTTTCGTAAAACATAGGTATAAAACATGGTTTGCTATCTGTAGCTTTAGAAAAATAGCTTGCTATCTGTAGCTTTAGCGAAAGATAGTGACTCGACGGGGAATCGGACCCCGATTACGGGGATGAAAGCCCCGTGTCCTAGCCGTTAGACGATCGAGCCAAAATACTGTATCCTAATTATAGCCGTCATACGGTGATTTGCCAAAAGTATGACGGATATATACCCATCGAAATGCGTGCATACGCATGCAAATTACCTTATGATGGGTATATACATGTTACTCTGGCTAACCGTCCTGGCCGCCGGCGTCTGCCTGCTGCTGGTTTCCACCAACTCCTTAATATCAGCGGCTCGCTTCCTGGCCTTTAGCTGGCGGATTTCTCCTCTTGTCGTCGGCACCTTGATTGTAGGTCTCATCACCAACCTGCCCGAACTTACGGTATCACTCACAGCCACTCTTCAAGGAGATACCCAACTGGCCATCGGAAATGTTATTGGTTCCAATATTGTAAATGTTCTGCTAGCCCTGCCTGCCGGCATTTTGGCCGGCAAACTGCGCGTCGGCACCACCAAAACCCAAAAAAGTATCCGGCTGCTTTTGGTTATCACTATTTTGTTCGTAATTCTCGTCATCTCCGGTTTACCTCCGTTAACGATCGGCATCACACTTCTGGTCCTGACTGCCGGATATATTTGTTTGGAGTTGTTCTGGGCAATTATTGGGCGCAACGAAGAAGATAAAAAAACCATCAAAAACTTTCCCAAGTATCACCACCCATCCAGTTTAGCCGCCAAGATAATAGCATCCGTAACCGGAATTACCCTCGGTGGCATAATCGTCGTCCAAAGTGTGGAAAACCTTGCCGTAATTACCGGCCTTTCCACCGGCTTTCTGGGCTTAACCCTGGCCTCGACTGCGACATCACTACCAGAAATTTTTACTTCCATCTTCAGTCAGGAAAACCATCAGGCCAAAGTCACTCTGGGCAATATCATCGGCAGCAACTTTTACAACCTCTTGCTAATTGCCGGTCTGGCGTATCTCCTATCACGTCCCGTTACTCCCCACAACATTGAAATAATCTGGCTGATTGGCTCGACCTTCATGCTAGCCTTTCTGGCCCATCACTTTCAGGGAAAAGGTATTCCAAAATATCTGGGGCTATTACTTCTGGGATTAAGCCTCCTCTACTTCATTACTCTTTATCTGATGTCATGAAAGATTTGCCGCCGGTTCCTCCTATCAGAAAGCTTCTTGGTCCCAGTTTCATTCTATTAGGCCTCGGGTTGGGCAGCGGCGAGATCATCCTCTGGCCTTATTTATCCAGCAATTTCGGCCTGGGCATTATTTGGGGCATGGTCGTCGGGGTCACCATGCAGTTTTTCATCAACATGGAGGTCGAGCGTTACGCCCTTATCCACGGCGAAAGCATTTTTGTGGGCTTTGCCAAGTGGCTCAAACTTCTCCCCCTGTGGTTTATCCTCTCCACCTTTTTAGGCTTTGGCTGGCCCGGCATCGGCTTGGCCGGCGCCACCCTGCTCTTCCATGCCACCGACGCTTTTAGCATCAAGCTGGTCGGTGTCTTACTATTTCTGTTAATCGGCGCCATCCTCACTCTGGGCAAAGTTCTTTATTCCACGGTTGAAAAAATCCAAAAAACTCTGATTCTCTTCGGCACGCCGTTTATTTTGCTGCTCACTTTGTATTTTGCCTCTCAAACCGACTGGCAAGCCCTATTTTCCGGCATGATAAATTTTGGTTACCTGCCCCAAGGTATCTCGCTAGCCTCTTTTTTGGCGGCTTTAACTTATTCCGGTGCCGGCGGCAATCTCAACCTCGCCCAATCCTTTTATATCCGTGACAAAGGCTATGGTATGGGTGCCTACTCCCAAAAAATCGGCAATATCTTTTCCGCTGACCACATCAATCTTATGGGCACCACCTTTCCCCTCACCTCATCCAATCTTGCTAAATTCAGGTCCTGGTGGCGCACCGTTAACCTCGAGCATTTTTTTGTGTTTTGGCTGCTGGGCCTAGTTACCATGTTAATGCTTTCCCTACTGGCCTACTCCACGACACATCTCCAGACAAACAACCTCGAGGGTATCAACTTTGTTCTTAACGAAGCTTCGACCATTGGGTCACTGGGCACAATATTTTTATTAGTCACCGGTCTCATGCTCACCGCTACCCAGCTCACCGTCCTGGATTCCACCTCCCGCATTATTACCGAAAACGTTTTGCTCTGGCGCGGCACCCACATCGCCCGGGTTTCCAAACTTTACTACTCCGTTCTCTGGATCCAGATCGCTTTCGGCATCTTAGTCATACTGGCCGGTTTCACCCAGCCCCGCGAATTAATCACCCTGGGTGCGGTGATTAACGCCTTCGCCATGTTCGTCTACACCGGCCTGATTTTATATCTCAACAACTTCCGCCTCGCCGCGCCCTTGCGTCCCTCCCCCTGGCGAAATCTGATATTAACTGCTACATTTATCTTCTTGGGAATCTTTTGTTTCCTTACTCTCAAAAGNCTTGTATGAAAATTTTAGGCATTGATCCGGGAACAGCCACTACTGGCTTCGGCGTCATCATGTCCAACGGTAACGAAAGCTATGAAGTACTTGATTTGGGCCTGGTCGAGACGACCAAAGACCAGCCCCACGGCCGGCGCCTGGAACTGATTTACGAAGGCATCAGCGGAATTATCGAAAAGCATCAGCCGGAAGTTGTGGCGATAGAACGGTTATTTTTCGCCACCAATGCCCTCACGGCCATCGCCGTCGGTCAGGCTATCGGCGTTATCAAACTCGCTATCCACAAACACAACCTGCCGGTATTCGACTACACGCCCATGCAGGTCAAATTATATGTGGGCGGGTCGGGCAAAGCAGATAAAAAACAGATGAAACTTATGGTCAAAAAACTATTGAAAGTCAAAGCCAAAAAAGGCAAGAAGTCCCACTTCGACGACACCGCCGACGCCCTGGCCATAGCCATCTGTCATGCCAGAAAAAGTATAATGGCTAAATGAGAATAATTTTACTCCTCGTCCTCACATTATTCATAATTCCTAATTCATTATTCGCGTTCTACGACCCTCTTTCGGTCCCGAATAATAAGTACGGGGTGCATATTCTGGAGCCAGGAGAAATAACCGAGGCGGCAAAGCTGGTCAATTCTTCGGGCGGAGACTGGGGTTACGTTACGGTTCCCATCCGCTCCAATGACCGCGACCGTGATAAATGGACGGACTTTTTTGTTCAGGCAGGCAAGCTGCATGTAATTCCGCTCGTCCGGCTGGCCACATACCCCGACGGCGGAACATGGGTCAGGCCAAACGTCTACGACTTAGTCGATTTCGCAAACTTTCTTAACGATATGCCTTGGCCTACAAAAAATAGATACATAATTTTATTTAATGAACCCAACCATGCCAAAGAGTGGGGCGGGGGAGTCGACCCGCAGCAGTACGCCACTCTTCTTCTTGACGCCCGGGATATTTTTCAAAGCCGGTCTTCCGATTTTTTCCTGCTCACCGCCGGACTTGATATGTCCGCTCCTTCCAACCACACCTCACTCGACGCTCTGGAATTTTATCGTCGGATGACTCCCGGTTGGCTAGAAGCCGTCGATGGACTCTCTTTCCACGCCTACCCAAACCCGGGATTCAGCGCTTCACTGTTCTCCAAAACCCGCTTCGGCCTCACCAGTTTCCGCTTCGAGCTAAAATATCTAAAAACAAATAAACCAATTTTTATTACAGAGACCGGATCTATCGTACCGAGTAATTTTTATCCTCAAGCTTTCACAGTTTTCACAGATTCACAAATCGTTGCCATTACTCCTTTCATTTTACGGGCCGGAGCGGGAGAATTTACTAAATTTTCCCTCCTCAATACTCCGGCCTACATCGCTATTCAAAACCTCACCAAAATACCAGGCAGTCCGTTGCAAAATCCTAGCCTTGCCAATACATCACCTTCAGTTAGGATCGGCGAAGTCCCGATACCAGTCGAGCTGGCCGACACTCCCGAAAAAATAACCCAAGGACTATCTGACAGAACAAACTTAGATTCAAACACCGGCATGATTTTTGTTTTCGCCAAACCTACCCAAACACCTTTTTGGATGTATCACATGAACTTTCCCCTTGATTTCATCTGGATCAAAGACAATAAAGTCGTCCAATTGGATGAAAACATTCCTCCGCCTTCCCAGACAAGTCCCATTCCCAAAGTCATCACCCCTCGTCAATCAGTTGACAAAGTTTTGGAAGTCAATGCTGGTTTTATTGCCAAACATGATATAAAAGTGGGTGATGACGTGGACTTCCGCCCCTGATATTACCAAACGCATTCATTTTCTTGTCGAAGAGTTAGGGTTAGCATATATTTCCCCAAATCAAATCTATTCTTTTAGAAGTAACGGATCTTCATCCCGGGCTACCGCCCGTATCTGGAGTCTGCCGACCATCTGGCAGCAAGCCTTAAATACAACTCCGGCATATTGCCTCGAGGTCCTTTCCGAGCGCTTTGATAAATTAAATCCCGATGACCAGGAACGGGTCCTCATCCACGAGCTCCTGCACATCCCCAAAACTTTCTCCGGCGCCCTGGTTCCGCATCGAACCCACCATCATCGTTCTTTCCGGCACTATCATGACACTGTAGAATCTTTATTTAAGTCATTGAAGAATAAATCCTATGCTAATTCTCCATGGTGATAACCAGATTGCTTCACGGGAACGATTTTTAGCGGCCAGGCAGGAGGCTCAAAAACAAGGCTTGAATGTAGTTGAACTTTCAGGCGATCAGATTAATCTGCCCGGTCTCACCCAAGCCGTTGAATCCAAATCTCTCTTTGGCTCGGCCAACGCAGTTTTTATCGAAGGCCTGTTTTCCTCCCGTCCATCAAACGCCAAGAAACAAATTATCGGGTATCTGTCAAAAAAACTTAACGAAAATATTATCATTTGGGAGTCAAAAGATGTTACCGCCCAGGTCAAAGATCTCCCCTCGACTAAGTTTGACTTACCTAAATATATTTTTAATTTTCTTGACAATCCGACACTTGAGTCGTTTCGAAAATGTCTGGAAGTCATGCCAGTCGAGCAGATTTTCGCCAGCCTGGCCACCCGGGTGCACAAAGCTTTATTGGGCCAGGGCAGAATTGCCAAAAAAATTAATCCCGCAGAACTTCTCGAAATCGAATACAAGCAAAAAACCTCGTCCCCGCCGTACGATCTGGCATCGGCCCTGGAAATCTGGCTCGCCAAGCATTAAAATAAACCTAATGCCCAAGCTATTCGGTACGTCCGGCATCCGCGGTCCCGCGGATGAACTCTTCACCAACGAATTTTGCCGCAAATTAGGCGCAGTCTTCGGTTCATGGCTTCACTCCAAAAACAAAACCGGTTTTGTGGCCATTGCCAACGATCCCCGTGAATCCAGTCCTCGAATTAAAGAGCAAATAATTCGGGGATTAGGCTGGCCGGTCCTGGACGAAGGCGTCATTCCCACCCCCGCCCTGACTTATTTCGTCAAAAACCAGCCCACCGTTGCCGGAGGCATCATGGTCACCGGCTCCCACATCGCCGCTCAGCTCAATGGAGTCAAATTGCTTTTCGAAAGTGAAGAAGTTACCAAAGATCACGAAAAAGAAATTGAAGACTTGTTCAGCAACCCAATAATTCATCCTATCAGTGATCCTGATGTTAAGTATGACAACACCGCCAAAGACACGTATCTATCAATGCTCAGGTCTTTGGCCGATTTCCCGTATCCCCATTGGAAAATTATTGTGGATACCGCCAACGGCGCCCAAACCGACATTATCCGTCAGTTATGCCTTGATCTGAACATCGACTTCTTTTGTACCGGCTACTGCGACATTCAATCGCCATATTTTGCCGGTAAAGACACGGAGAAACCTTCTGATTATTCCCGTCTTGCAAGAGAAGTACTGCTGAAAAAAGCCGACTTCGGTATCGGTTTCGACGTTGACGGCGACCGGGTGGTTTTTATTGACGAATCCGGCCAGTTCATCCCCGGCGACTTCACTTGCGCTCTTTTGGCCAAACACTCACCCAGTTCTGTTATCGTCACGCCTGTTAGCACTTCGTCCGTCATCGACCGCATCGGCAAACGCGTTTTTAGGACTCCGGTCGGCTCTACCAATGTCGCCGCCAAAATGAAAGAGGTCGGCAGCACTTTCGGCTTCGAAGCCAACGGCGGGGCCATTAACTCCGAAATCCACTTCGGCCGTGACGGCGGCACCACAGCCATCAAAATTCTAAATCTTCTCAAAACATTGAACCTGCCGCTTTCCGAAGCGCTGGCAGAACTACCCCAGTTCTCCATTTTCCGGGACAAAGTCGATTGCCCGTTTGCCCTCTACTCAAAAATTTATTCCCGGGCTGAAGAAATTTACACCGGCAAAAAAATAGACAAAATGGACGGCATAAAAATTTGGCTGGATGCCGACGCCTGGCTTCTGTTCCGCGGTTCCGGCAACGCTCCTGAATTTCGCGTCTTCGCCGAGTCACCCGACCTTAACCGGACTCAAAAACTCGGCCAGGAAGGCCTGGCCCTCGTCAAATCTGTTATTCATCCCCCTTCTCCCACTTTTCCCTCTTATCCCTCTGACACGCTGGGTATCTATAAATCAATTTTAGAGTTTCCCAATCAATGCAAACAAGTCATCCACGATCTAGCCACCACCAATGTTCCCTCTCAATGCTCTCTGGCCCAGAACATTGTTGTTTCCGGCATGGGCGGATCGGCTCTGGGCGGACGGATCGTTGCCGCCCTGGAACGCCAGAGCCTCAAAATTCCGGTTATCGTCTCCACCGAATACCACCTTCCTGCCTTCGCTGCCGCTAAAACATTGGTCGTTATCTGCAGCTACTCCGGCAACACCGAAGAATCATTATCGGCTTTGGCTGAAGCCCGCGCCCGCGGCTGTCAAATCTTTGTCATAGCATCCGGTGGGAAGCTGGCCCAGGCAGCAAAAGATTTCGATCTGCCCGCATATATCTTTTCTCCTGACCACAACCCCAGTAATCAGCCGCGGATGGGCCTGGGTTACAACTTGCTGTCAGTCGTGGCTCTCCTGGCCCGTTGCCAGCTTATTCACCCTCCGGCCAAACTGGGAGAACTGCCAAAGTTTTTATCCGCCCGCCAATCTCAACTCGCGCAATTTGACGAATTTGCCAAGTTGCTGACCCACCGGATACCCATTCTTATTGCCTCCGAACATCTCAAAGGCGCCGCCCACGCTGTCCAAAACATGTTTCACGAAAACGCCAAAACATTTTGCACATTATTCGACCTCCCCGAAGCCGATCATCATCTCATGGAAGGTCTCTCCCAGCCAAACGGACTTCCCCACTCACTGGCTTTAATTTTCATTCAATCAACCAAATATCATCCTGAAACAATTAAAAGATATCCATTAACAGCGGAGATTGTCGAGAAGCACCACATTCCGACGCTTTTCTGGCAACCGGCCGGAGATACCCAATTGTTCGAGGCCATGGACGTTATTCAAACCGGCGCCTATCTGTCATACCGGCTCGCCCAAAATGCCGGCATTGACCCCGGCCCCATCCCCTGGGTAGACTGGTTAAAGGAAAAGTTATGAAATACATTAAATGGTTCAGCGAACTTGAAAAAGAAGACGTGGGCACCGCCGGCGGCAAAGGGGCCAATTTGGGTGAACTTACCCGGGCAAAAATTCCCGTCCCGCCCGGCTTTGTTTTGCTAGCTTCTGCTTATTTCGACTTTCTCGATGCCAACGACCTGCGACCCCACATCAAAAAGATTTTAAACTCCTGCGACGTCAACGATCCCGCCCAGCTTGAGTCATCCTCCAAAAAGATTCAAAAGCTAATAAGTGTCGCCATTATCCCGCCGGAAATTTCTCATGAGGTCTTTTCCTCTTACTCCCGACTTGGATCCGGTTTACCAGTTGCAGTTCGATCCTCTGCCACCGCTGAAGATCTGCCGGACGCGTCTTTTGCCGGCCAGCAGGAATCCTACTTAAACGTCGTCGGCGACGCCAACCTGCTTCTCAAAGTCAAGGCCTGCTGGGCATCGCTTTTTGGCGCTCGGGCAATTTTTTACCGGGAACAAAAAAAATACGACCATTTCAAAGTGGGCATTGCCGTTCCCGTCCAACAACAAATTCAGTCCGAAATTTCCGGAGTCATGTTCACAACCGACCCCATCTCCCAAAACCGCGACCGCATCATCATTGAGGCCATCTACGGCTTGGGCGACTACATTGTCCAAGGAGTCGTCACTCCGGACCATTACGAAGTGTCCCGCGTTTCCGGCAAAATCACAACCAAAACCGTCGCTATCCAGTACATTATGGAGATCCGCAAACTCCAGGGGGTCAGGA